>JGI26049J44785_1001608_pt1 | contig 10773 bp, 8 predicted proteins | sample HigsolmetaGSP11D_FD_44785 | JGI IMG/M metagenome (IMG submission 44785)
CCCCCCGACAATACAATATTTTCCATATTGAATGATTGTGTTTCTCATAGCATTTTTAGTTTTTCCCCGGACATTTTTCTGGAAAATGCACAGCCTTTTACTGTTTCCTTATAGAAAGCAAGCAGCTGGCGGGACGGGGCATCCCAGCCAAACTTCCGGGCTGCTTCCCGGGCATTTTTGGATAGCCGGCGGCGAAGTTCGTCATCCTTTAGTGTTGTAACCTGCTGAATGAAGTCATCCGGAATGTCCGGATGATACAGCAAACCTGTGCGGCCGTGGGTGACCTGTTCTTTTGTAGGCCCGCTTTCAGCCGCAACAACGGGCAGCCCGGACGCCATGGCTTCCAGCAGGACAAGGCCGAGCGTTTCCGTTGTCGAAGGGAAGACAAAAATATCCGATGATGCATAGGCACTTGCCAGTTCTTCCCCATGGAGAAAACCGGTAAAAACGGTTGGCGTGCCTTTAAAATAATTTTCGAGATAATTCCGGTGCGGACCGTCGCCGACAATTGCCAGACAAAAATCATCGGACAGGTCCAGTACTTCGCGGATCTTTTCGATGCCTTTTTCTGGTGCGAGCCGGCCGACATAAAGCAGCAGTTTTTTATCAGTCTTCCTTGCAGTTAAACGTGTTCGCATCTTTGCATTGAAGCGGTCTGGACCGAACAACCCGGTGTCCACCCCCCGTTTCCACAGATGCACATTTTTAAATTTTTTTCCTTCCAATTCCTTTAATACCGACATGGATGTGCACAAATTCAAATCGGCACGGTTATGCAGCAACCTGAAATACCACCATAAAACCGGTTTTAAAAATGGAAGATGGTAATAATCGGCATATTTTGGCACTTCCGTATGGTAAGAAGCAATTAATGGGAACTTTAAGCATTTTGTATAATAAATACCGGTGGCGCCAAGCAGCGCAGGATTTACGATATGGACAAGATCCGGCCCGAATTCGAGCAGGTACCTTTTGACTTTCTGGGAAAGAAAGGCAAACTTTTTATCCTTATAGAGAAAAAATGTGTGGGCTGGAACACCCGCTACAGGTATCCCTTCAAAATTGGATACGCCCAGATCCGGTGCAATTACGAGCACCTCATGTCCATGCTGTTTCAGCCAACGGATCGATGCACAAAGGCGTGTGACGATCCCGTCCGTTGACGGTAAAAATGTCTCCGTAATAATCGCGATTTTCATAACCTCTCCCGCTTTCTGTTACCATTTCACATCCGGCATTATTTTTTCCATTACCACACGGTTTTTATATTCAACCACAGTCAGCAAAATGCCACGTAGCACGTCATCCGTTAATAAATGCGGCTTGAGGCCGAGGTCTACGAGTTTTGTATGGGCGGCATGATAATAATGCTCTTCTTTTTCCTTTCTCGGATTTTGAATATGGTCTATTGTTGCCTGAATGCCTTCATGTTCTGCCACTCGTTTCACTTTTTCGGCAAGATCAAGGATCGAGAATTCTTCCGTAAACTGGTTGAACACACGGAATTCCCCTCTGTCTGCCGGATTATTGGCTGCGATCTCTATGCAGCGGACGGTATCTTTAATGTTTAAAAAGCCGCGCGTCTGGCCTCCTGCACCATATACGGTTAAATTGTGCCCGACCGCCGCCTGGATGAGGAAACGGTTTAAAGCTGTACCGAATACGCCGTCATAGTCGAGGCGGTTGACAAGGACAGGATCAAGCTGTGTTTCATCCGTATGCAGCCCGTAAACGACCCCTTGGTTCAAATCCGTCACGCGCAGTCCCCAGTTTTTGGTGGCAAACATTAAATTATGGCTGTCATGGACTTTCGATAAATGGTACATGGAACCAGGCTGTTTCGGATACGGGAGCATATCTTCCCGGCCGTTGTGAGAAATCGTAATATAGCCTTCTTCAATATCAATATTCGGCTGCCCGTATTCGCCCATCGTGCCGAGTTTAATAATATGGCAGTCCGGCACAAGTTCCTTTACGGCATAAATTAAATTTAAAGTTCCAACGACATTATTCGTTTGGGTAAATACGGCGTGTTCCCGGTCGATCATGGAGTAAGGCGCAGACCTTTGCTCCGCAAAATGAACAAACGCATCTGGACGCTCCTGCCGCATCACTTCCCTTAAAAAGTCAAAATGGGTCATATCCCCCAAGTATGTATTGATTTGTTTGCCGGTCAATTCGAACCAGCGCTGCGTCCGTTCTTCAAGTGTGAAAATCGGGGTGAGCGAATCGACGCCGAGTTCCCGGTCCCATTTGCGCCGGATCAGACTGTCAATGATGGCGACATCATGCCCTTGTTTGGATAAATAAAGTGCTGTCGGCCAGCCGCAAAATCCGTCCCCGCCTGCAACGATAATTTTCATAATGCTTCCTCCTAAAGATGTAAAGATGAAATCATATAAAATGACATAAAGATAGATAGCCAGGTTCATTATGTTTTATCATAAACATAAAAAATTAATAACATATTAAAATCGCTGTCAGAGGCGTTAACGGACTTTTGGCTCCATTTTTCCACCGTAATAGCCTTTACACCCTTACTAACGGACATTTCTGATCCGATTTTCCGCCAAAATGTTCTTTACATTCTTTCTTTTCGCACTGTAATGCTTTCCGATCAGTTTCTGCCGTATCGTTATTTCTGTCGGAGTGCAGGCCGGTTGATAGAAAAAAGGGTTAACGGATAATCAGTTTTTCCGCTTACTGCCAGCTGGCTGAGGATTTCCCCTATGGCGCTGGCAAACTTAAAACCGTGGCCCGAAAACCCGGCAGCAACAATGACATGGGGCAATTCCGGATGCGTATCAATGACAAAATGTTCATCAGGCGTTTTCGTGTACATGCACACTTTCCCCTGTTTTAAGCTGCCCGCCGCCTTTGGCATGTATGTTTCCAAAAAGCCGCGGATATCCCCTTCATCTTCCGGATAAATGCCGAATTCCCGGTTGATTGTATCCGGGTCTGCTGCCTGCCCGTAATCATGGCGGCCGATTTTTACCCCGCTCCCGTCAAAGCTCGGGAAGCCGTAGTACATTCCTTCAGGGCTTTCCGCGGTAAAAGCCGGGAAAACGCCCGCATTGAACAACGCTTCGTCCGCTTCAAACCAGCCGACCGTTTGCCGGGTAGGTTGAAGCGGCAAGTCAAGCCCCAGTTTTGATAAAAGCTTTCCATTCCAGGCGCCGCCGCTTATGATTACCTTTTGAGCCGTAAACGTGCCGCGGGGCGTTTTTACAATGGCGGACCGGTCATCCGCCTTTAAATCTTCCACGCGTGTATTTGTTAAAAGGGTTGCTCCGTTTGCCTCCGCAAGCTTCCGGTATGCGCAGATGCAGTTTTCAGGAAACAGCACACCCGAATCCGGTTCAAAAACGGCGCGGTAATGGTCCGGAACTGCAACGCCCGGCCAGCGTTTCTTCACTTCAGCGCCATCCATCATTTCAATCAGCAGTCCGTATGTTTTTGCGCTGGCAACCGCTTCGTCAAGAAATGCCGAAAGGCCTTCCGGGCTGAAACTAAGCACACCGGTCTTGTCAAAAATTTTTTCTTCCGATCGTTGTTCCAGCTCGTTCCACAACGTTTGCGCCCGCAGCACAAGCGGAACGTAATCCCGCCCTTCTCCGTATGCATGCCGGATAATCCTTGTGTCGCCATGGTGGCTTCCTGAAGTATGCGGCGGGTCAAAAGCATCAATCATGAGTGTTTTTACACCTTGCTTTGCCAAAAAATATCCGGCCGCCATTCCCATTGAGCCGGCGCCGACAATGATCACATCGTAATGTTTCTCCATGTTTTTCCCTCATTTAAAAAAATCTTATATCATTTAGTCTATTTGAAATGTTGAATACTTACAAGCTGCAATGGAAAAGAAAAATGCCATTTTCAATAAATGGCATCCTCTACGACCAAATCGTTTTCCGCAAAGCGTTCCACTCGCAAAGGGGTCAGATCGATCGTGTCATACTTTCCGGTCCGAATGAGTTCCGACAGCCCTTTCCCGACTGCCGGCGCCTGCTGCATGCCGTGGCCGCTGAAACCGAATGCGGTGAAATAGCCTTTTAATTGCGGGTGCTCCCCGATGATCGCATTATGGTCCTCCGTATTGTAATCGTACAGCCCGGCCCAGCCGCGCTCTACTTTTGCTTTTTCAAAATTTGGGATGCGGCGGGTGAGAATCGGCCAAATCTGCTCCTCAAATTCGGATCGTCTCCAGCTGAAATCGATTTTTGACCCGGCATCTTGCCCGTAGCCCGCGATATATTTTTGCCCTTCATTCCGGAAATAGGCGCCAGTCGGGTCCATCGTAAGCGGCAAATGTTTTTCAAGCGGATTTTCCACATCAAATAGGAAAATCCGTCTCGGCACCGGCACGACCGGCAGCGGAAGACCCGCTTTCCGGCTTAAACCGGATGCCCATGCTCCCGCACAGTTGACCACTACCGGCGCATAAAATTCCCTGCTNTCTGTAAGCCGCACACCTTTGATCCGGCCGTGTTCCGAAANAAAGCCGTCCACTTCTTCATAAATATATTCCGCCCCTAAATGTTTTGCATTCTTGATATATCCATGCATGACGGAATAAGGGTCCAAATAACCGCTTTCCGCACAGAAAAGCCCGCCTGCAAGATCTTCCGTATTTAACTCGGGAATAAGCTTTAGCAGTTCCCCCTTCCCGAGGAGTTCCGAAGAGACGCCGTTTTGGTGCTGGATTTTCAAATGCTCCTGGAATTTCGGCATCATTTTTTCAGTTGCCAGAAATAAATACCCGAGCTGTTTAAAATCAATTTCAAATGTTTCTGTGCCGATCGCCATATTCCGGGCAAAATTTTTATAAAACTGCAGACCGAGCCGGCTCATTTTAATATTGATATCGGTTGTATAAAGCTGCCGGAAACCGCCCGCGCTCCTCGGCGTCGAGGCAAATTCGTATGTGCCGTCTTTTTCAAAAACAATGATTTTCCCGGTAAAGCCGTCCTTCAGCAAATGATACGCCACGCTTGAACCGATAATCCCCCCGCCTACGATGATTATATCCACTTGATTTTTCATACCGGACCCACCTCTAGTTGTTGTCAATTTGGGCGCGCTGCAATTTCCCGCTGAAATCGACATATACGGCTTTCCATTCGGTGTACACATCCAACGCCGCCGGGCCGGAATCGCGGTGGCCGTTGCCCGTTCCTTTTGTCCCACCGAACGGCAGATGGATCTCGGCTCCTGTCGTACCGGCATTAATGTAGACAATCCCCGTATCCAAATCGCGCATTGCCTGAAATGCTTTGTTGACGTCTTTCGTAAAAATCCCGCTCGATAAGCCGAATTCGACGCTGTTGTTGACCGCGATGGCTTCTTCAAGGCTTGAAACCGGGATAATCGAAACAACCGGGCCGAAAATTTCTTCCTGCGCAATGGTCATTTGCGGGTGGACATCCGTAAAAATCGTAGGGGCGTAGTAAAACCCTTTTCCGTGTAAAATCCGGCCGCCCGTGAGCAGTTTTGCGCCTTCTTTTTTCCCGGTTTCCACATACTCATGGATCCGATTGAGTGCCGCGGCATTAATCACCGGGCCGACCGCAACCGTTTCGTCCAAGCCGTCCCCAATCTTCAGTTCCGCCGTGCGCCGGACAAGTTTTTCTTCTAAAGCATCTTTTATTTTTTCGTGGGTAATGATTCTGCTCGTTGCCGTACATCTTTGCCCGCTTGTGCCGAATGCCCCCCAGAGGATGCCGTCGACCGCCAAATCCAGATCCGCATCATCCATAACAATGACCGCGTTCTTCCCGCCCATTTCAAGCGAAGTCCGTTTGAGTAAGCTCCCGGCACGTTCGTTGATTTTTCTGCCGACCTCATTCGAGCCTGTAAAAGAAATGAGATCAATCCCGGAATGTCCCACCATCGCTTCGCCAACGACCGAACCGGAGCCGTTGACAAGATTGACGAGTCCTTTCGGTAGCCCGGCTTCTTCGTAAATTTTTACAAACGCACACGCTGTGGCCGGCGTTTCTGTCGCCGGTTTCCAAACAACCGCGTTCCCGGTTACAAGTGCGGGGAGCGATTTCCATGAGGCGATCGCGATCGGAAAATTCCACGGCGTGATCAAACCGGCAATTCCGACCGGCACCCGCACGCTCATTGCAAATTTATTTTGCAGTTCGGACGGCATCGTGTCCCCAAACTGACGCCTCCCTTCCCCGGCCATGTAAAAAGCCATGTCGATCGCTTCCTGCACTTCCCCCCTCGCTTCGCTGATCACCTTTCCCATCTCACTTGTAAGCACGCGGGCGATCTGTTCTTTTTTCTGTTTTAAAAGTTCGCCGACTTTATATAAATAGTTGGCACGTTCAGGAGCGGGAACGAGCCGCCAGGACGCCTGCGCTTTTTTGGCGGCGCGGACGGCGCGGTCAAGGTCCGCTTTTCCGGACTGCGCCACTTCTCCTAATATTTCCCCGTTTGCCGGATTGATGACCGGGACAAACCGACCGGTGGAAGACGCGCACCATTCGCCGTCGATGTAATTTAAATATTTTTCCATGCTGTTTTACCCCCTTTAAAAATCGAGTTCTTGCCCAAGCTGAACCTGCACCGCTTTTTCATACACCGTTTCGGCAGCAATCAGGTCGAATAAAGCCATGCCCGTTGATTTAAACACCCGTGTTTGGGTAAAATCGGGCTTCACTTTTTGTGTTACAACTTTTGAAAAAGGGATGAACTGCGCTTCCGACAGCCAGCCTTTTTGAAGCGGGATTAGGATGTCCCCGCTTTCATTTACGGCGTCATGCGAGTCGATAAACATTTGCTTGAGGTTTTGCAGTAAATGTTCCGGAAATTCGCGCATATGCGGCATGTAGGAACCGATGCCGATGATAAGTTTTCTTTGGTAAAGGTCCGCTTCCGGCAGCACGGGCGTTGCGGAAGTGGTAGCGGTAATGATGATATCGGATTTTTGGACAAGGTCTTGGGCGGTTTCGGCTGTGTGGATCGGAATGTTTTTGATGTATGCTTTTAAGTTGCGTATAAAATGGGGAATTTTAGAAGATGAACGGTTGAATAAAAAAATTTCCTGAATCTTGCAGACGGCACAGACGGCGATGATCTGGTATAAGCCTTGGTAGCCCGTGCCGATCAGCCCGACGGATTTAGCTTCATCCGATGCAAGGAATTTTGCTGCTGCCCCGCCGAGCGCCCCGGTCCTGAGAGCAGTTAAAACCGTGCCGTCCAGGAGCGCTTTGACGGCGCCGTTTTTGCTGTCGACCAAAACAACCGCGCCCTGGGTCACCGGCCGGTCTTTATTTTCCGGAAAGACTGTGACAATTTTTGTTCCGGCCGCCCGGTCCGAGCTGCACGGCATGAAAAGGACCGAGTTGTTTTGGATGGTGAAATGGCTGCGCGCGTGCATTTGAAAATCATTATCTTCATAGACCACATATGCTTTTTCGACGGCTGCGATCATATCTTCTATCGCGGCCGCTTTGAGGATATCTTTTTCATTCAGGAAAAGCAATACTGCACCTCCCCCGTTTTTTTAAATATATGATGAACGGGAAAGCGATATTCAGCAGCAAAAAAACGCCCAAGCCAAAAGTGGCTGGACGCTTTTTTCAAGATGGAGCATACCGGATTCGAATCTAATCGTCTCAAAACACGGTAAAATCAACATTTGCGGGGGCATTTGATAAATTTGACTACGTGTTTGGCTACGCTTAATAAAATCTCAAAGATAGAAGCAATTGCTTCTGAATCGTTACTCTATTTCTTCTTTTTCTATTTGCTTAAGGCTTTTCCCTTTATATTTCCATTGCACTCTGCCGTTCTCTTCTCCACCTGAAATGGCAGCAGCTGCATAGCTTGGACTTGTAAAAATGTAGTTCTCTTCAAACCGATATAAATCCCCTTGTTCTGTAAGTTTCATAATCCCTTTATCGATAAGAGTCTTTCGCATCGTTTTAATTGATTTTCCAGCTGAAGGTCTGTTTTCAACAACTGCAGTTGATCCTTTCAAAACAATGTATTTGTCATCTTCGATTTTCATCTTTGCTGTCGCATTTTTAATTTTAAACTCAAAAATTTTTTCCTGTTTTTGTTTGTCCTCTTGATTGTTTGATATCCTTTCGGACTCTAATATATCTATACCGATGGATGATAAAATCAATTGAATCGCACTTAAAAATTGTTTCATCTCGGCATTGTCTACTTCAGATAAAGTAGGTTTTGATGGTCTGGTTCCATTATCCAATTTTACTTTTCCTGCATCAACTGCTAACCTACATAACTCCGCTTCAAGATACTGTATTTGTGTTTTCGTGATATAATCGTCTTTTGAAGTAAAAACAATAGCTTCATCCCAAAATTCTTTTTGTTTTCCTCCCAGAGTATGTGACTTTAATCGTTCCCCGACGATTTCGCCTTCACCAATATAAACAATCGTTTCTTCCGGTGTTGCGATATCATTTCCAATTAATAAATAACAGCCTGCTTTTCTGGATTCTTCTCTTTGTAAAAAATCTTTTAGTTTTGATCTAGGAAAGATGGTCGTGTATATCGTCATATTGGAGATTTCTACCGTTCGAAGACCATTCGGATTCCCATCGACTAAAAACAAGCGTATTAATTTTCCTGACAACCGAATCACTCCAATACGTTTAACACATTTTATACGACAGTTGTAAGAAGTTTGATATTTTGACTATTTTAATTACCAATCTTGAACACTTAAGCCCTTAAACGCTCGTCCTAATGCAATTTGACCGATCTGTTTCAATGTATTTCTTCCATCATTCATCGTATAGAATTTAACCCCTTTAATTTTTACATCTTCTGTTTCATCTTCAAACATGATTTCAGCTTCATGTTCGTTTATATACAGCAATAAGTCCTCTTTCCACTGTTCTTCTTCAATATTCCTTCCTTTTGGTTCAATAAAGATTTGGACGATGAAATCAGCATTTTTCAGGTACAGAATAAAGTCGGGTTGGAATCCTTCTAATCGTATTTCTTTATGATTCGAACCAAATTGATGTAACTTTAATTTATGACTTTTGGCCGATTCCCGATGCATATTTTCGTCCATTCTGATTAAATACACATCTGAATATTTTTCTTTTAACTCCTCCACTCTTTCACCAATGCGATCGATCAACTGTTTTTCCGTCTGGTTAATAATCGCTGAATCATAAACATAGTAATCTTCTTTGATCTCATATCTATCTACTTTTTGTGGGTTTGTATCATTCCCTATTATTGACGTATCATAGTTAGGTACACGTTTACGATAGTCGGTTATATATTCCCTGATCGGATAACCAATAAATTTATTCGTGCCACGACGTTTTTTATAGCCATTTTTAATTTTTTTTGCCACGTCCATAAAGTGTGTTTCTAGTATCTTCAGTTTTTCATTCGGTCTAAGATCATCCTTTGTCATCGAACGGGGAACGATTGCATATACCGTTCGATTGAAAATATTTAACCAATTTTCACCTAAAAACTGTTCTCTTGATTTGAGTAAAGGAATATATTTTTTCAAGTTATGAAAGTGATAGAATGAAAGGCGATTCATCACTTTATCGACATAACGTTTGTCAAATTCAACGACAACTTGATGGGTATTCGTCATATCGCCTGATACTTCACGGGCTTTATATTCCAACTCTTGAGAAGAAAAAAGATAAGAAACAACAATATCTTCCTTGTTATCTACACCGTACTTGTCCAGTGAATCAAAATAATCATCACTTACTTCAACCGTCTCGTTATAGTATATTTTCCCGTATTTCCAGACATCCGTTTGTTTAAAACTTCGTTTAACTTTTACATCCAGTAACGGATTTTTTTCGTCCGTGCCTGTCGGTAAATTCATTTCATCTAATGATGCGACTAAGTTTTTCAAGTATTGCGGTTCGTTAATCGTATGATAGTGCAACGTTTCTAAAATGAGACTGTCTTTACTTTCATCTTCAAATCGCCTTTTAAAGGACTTTTCACCGTTCAACAAGAATGGATAATATCTAGCACCCCGACCGATTAATTGCGCTTCTGACATCGTGGTCGCTTTCGTTCCTTTTGTTTTCGGATCGTCACTAAGGCGAACGATATCATATAAATTTAATACATCCCATCCTTCCGTCAGTTTTGCCACAGCAAAGATGACCCGATAAAGGTTCGTCGGGCTTTCCAAACTGTTTAATGCTTCGTAATGACCTTTTTCGAGCAAACCAGTTCGATCCGTATCGTTTGCGTTAATGATTCGGCTAGGAGCAAATTCACGCTTTATCTCTCGAATAATATCAGCTAGATGTTCTTCCTTCTTTCGATAATAGTCATAAGCAAGAGCTAATGTTTCACTATTTTCTTCCGTTGTTATTTGAGTTTGTCGATCTAAAAATGCCTTTAAAGAATCTACAGATAAATTGTTAATGAGTTCATTAAACGTTTCATGTGCATTATTGGAGGCGGCAATTCGTTGCGACTTAAACATAATGACGGGTTTCATATAGATACCATGTTCTTCTAATGCATATCTTCGCCTAAATTCGCTTAATAAAACCGCATTCAGCATGTTATCGACATCTTTATTACTCGACTGGATCCGTTTGACAAGTTTTGAATATTTATCTTGAATAAACCGATCTAATGCATAGCGATAGATTACTTTATCTTTATACTTCTCATAAATGTTCTTATTATCAAGGTCGATGGTTGCGGTAAACTCGAGCAATTTATTGTCTTTTCGTGCATGTAAAATCGTTTCAATGGCTTTTTCCCAAGACCGTTCCATTT
>JGI26049J44785_1001609_pt1 | contig 10769 bp, 10 predicted proteins | sample HigsolmetaGSP11D_FD_44785 | JGI IMG/M metagenome (IMG submission 44785)
GTCCATAGAAGGTATCCATATCCGGTTCCTCAAAGGTAAGTTGCTGTATTTTTATAAAATCCAGTCTTTCCCCACCAATCAAAGTCATTCTATCCGGATAGAATAAAGCATACTGAATTGGTAAGCGCATATCGGGAACGCCTAACTGTGCGATAACGCTACCATCGATATATTCAACCATAGAATGAACAATGCTCTGCGGATGCACAACCACTTGAATTTGCTCCACCGGAACATCAAATAGCCATGCCGCCTCCATCACTTCTAATCCCTTATTCACCATGGTGGCAGAATCAATCGTAATCTTTTGCCCCATAGCCCAGTTCGGGTGCTTTAATGCGTCTTTTGGCAATATGGATTTAAGATCAGATAATTTCTTGCCGCGGAAAGGGCCTCCGGAAGCGGTTAATATAATCTTATGAACATTGGATTTCTTTTCCCCATTAAGGGATTGAAAAATAGCAGAATGCTCACTATCTACCGGTAACAGGGATACTTGCTTCTCTTTTATTAATGGCATAATAAGATGCCCGCCAGTTACTAAGGTTTCCTTATTCGCCAAGGCAATATGTTTACCTGCTTTAATTGCCTCAATCGTTGGCAAAATCCCAATCATACCTACCATAGCAGTTACAACGGTTTCTGCTTCACTTTCTGTTGCACAAGCAATTAAGCCATCCATGCCGCTAACGACTTTGGTTGCAGTATCCTTGATATTTTCTTTCAGCTCTTTTGCTTTTTCTTCATTATAAACACAAACAAGGCTTGGGAGAAACTCCCTCACCTGTTTTTCCAATAACTCTATATTACTACCTGCAGCAAGTGCAGTTACTTTCAGTTCCTGATGTTCTCTAACGATATCTAATGTTTGGGTTCCAATAGATCCCGTGGAACCCAATACAACGATTTTCTTCATAGGTTTCCTCCAAGTTACAATAGCACTGCTAAATAGTATACAATAGGTGCAGTAAATAGTATACTGTCAAATCGGTCCAATACTCCACCATGTCCCGGTATTAGTTTGCCGTAATCTTTAATATCATAATTCCTTTTAATTGCAGATGCAGCTAGATCTCCAATCTGTGAAATGATACTCGATGCGCCGCCGATGATTGCAAACGCAATTTGCGGATTCTCAATTCCGGTAATTTGATTCTTAAAAATACTGGCATAGATAAAACCAATGAGTGCGGCACCAACAATTCCACCTATGCTACCTTCGATGGATTTCTTTGGACTTAGCTTTGGTGCCAACTTATGCTTGCCAAGTAACATTCCTACACAATAAGCACAGGTATCGGACCCCCATGCGCCGATAAAGATTAACCATACAAGTAAAGCGCCATCCTCTAACATACGTACCTGATATATGTAGGAAATCAACATAGCAACATAGAACAATCCCATATATACCAAAGCAATCTGCTCCGTTTTATATTCCGGAAACCGAAATACCGCAATCAGTAATAACGCCATAAGGAATAAGATCGCTAACATAAGGTGATATTGCTGTAAATGATAATATAGCAGCAAGTAGTACAANATCCCGGCTGCATATCCGACAATTCCAAGTGCCTTTCTATTCACTTTTATAATGCGGTATAGTTCCATCATTCCGATTAGAGAAATGATTAGTGAAGCCACAAATAGGAAATTCCCCCCCTGAACTACTAAAAAAATAGTAACCGCCAACAGAATTACTCCACTAATTAATCTCGTCTTAAACATAGGCTACCTCCAATTGGCGCTTTCATTAGGATATTGCACCAAATCTTCTTGTTCTACCACTATAATATTCTATTGCTTTCATTAATTCTTTTTTATCAAAATCCGGCCAAAGTACGTCGGTAAAGTAAAATTCCGTGTAAGCTAGCTGCCAAAGCAAAAAATTGGACAATCTTTTCTCACCACTGGTACGAATCAGTAAATCCGGATCTGGTATATCCCTCGTGTCCAAATAGCTACTTAGTAAAGTCTCATCTATATGATCAATCGTAATTATATTCTTCTTTAAATCTAAGGATAGTGCCTTAACCGCACGGACAATCTCATCCCTGCTTCCATAATTAATAGCCACCTGCAAATTTAAACCGGTATTATTCTTCGTGGCTTCCTCTAATTCATTGATACTTTTTACAATGTCTTCGGATAGTCTCGATTTATCACCGAGTATCCTTACTCTCATATTATTCTTCTTTGCTGTTTTCAAGCTTGTTGCAAGATAAGTTCTAAGAAGTTTCATAATTGCATCCACTTCTTCTTTTGGACGTTTCCAATTCTCAGTGGAGAAAGCATAAACGGTCAGATATTTAACACCAATTTTATAGGCATCCTCACAGATTTTTTCAACTGCTTTACTCCCCTGGGTATGGCCATAATTTCTTGGCATATTGCGCTTTTTTGCCCACCGGCCATTTCCATCCAAAATAATTGCAACATGATTCGGTATCTTTAATTCTTGCTCCTGCATAGTTTCGCTCCTGAATACAGTATGACTCAAAAGGTAACTTATTCACATAAATCACCCTTTGAGCCACCCTGCAATAATATTATACTGTTAAAACTTCTTTGGATTTTTCTTCCATTAATTTATCAATCTTCTCGATATATTTATCGGTGAGTTTCTGAATCTCATCTTCCAGGCTCTTAACCTCATCCTCAGAAATCTCATTTGCCTTGTTCATCTTTTTAATAGCATCATTGGCATCTCTTCTGATGTTACGAATAGCGACCTTCGTATTCTCTGCTCTCTTCTTAACATCTTTTACAATTTCTTTTCTTCTTTCCTCCGTTAATTCCGGGAAAACCAGACGGATTACTTTACCGTCATTGCTCGGTGTTAGACCAAGATCGGATGCAATGATAGCCTTTTCAATATCTTTTATTAATCTGCTCTCCCAAGGCTGAATTTGAATTACTCTTGCCTCCGGAACAGAAACGTTAGCTACATTCTGGATAGGTGATGGTTGTCCATAATAATCTACCCTAATCTTATCTAATAAACGTGGATTTGCTCTTCCTGCGCGTATTGCACTATATTCTTCTACCAGTGTATCTAATGACTTATTCATCTTAGTATTATATTGTTCTAATCTTGCGTCCATGAAAATACCTCCAATCGATTTTTTATTCTTTTCTGTATTAAGAATAGGCACTCGAGCATGCTCGGTAGCCACTCCAAGTCACTTGTCAATCAGTAGTCACGATGTGATTTCCTATCGTCCTTAAAATAGTAACTTTCGTTAGTGATTTCACACAGTGATTGTGGTTCCGATTGCTTCTCCTTGAGCAGCATTTACGATACTGTTTTCTTCTGCTAATCCGAAGAGAAGGATTGGCATCTTATTTTCTAGCGCAAGTACGGTTGCAGTTAAATCAATAATTCCAAGTTTACGATCTAAAACATCTTGCATCGGAATGGTATCGAACTTCTTCGCATTCGGATTTAACTTCGGATCACTGTCATATACGCCATCCACTGCTCTTGCCATGAGTATGATATCGCAATCCAATTCCACAGCACGAAGCACTGTAGCAGTATCTGTAGAAAAGTATGGATGTCCGGTTCCTCCTGCAAGAAATGCCACTCCACCTTGCTTCATCCAACTCGTCACTTCATCCTTACAAAATAGTTGAGTCATACTTCCACAGGAAAAAGGAGTGAATACGCAGGTATCCATTCCTACATAGCGGAAGATTTCCGAAACATAGATGCAATTCATAACCGTTGCAAGCATACCAATCTGATCTGCTTTTGTCCGATCGATTGTCTCGCTGGTTCTTCCTCTCCAAAAATTTCCTCCACCAATAACAATGCTTACCTGTATCCCTTGATCCACTAGTTGTTTCACTTGCTTTGCAACTGCGATACAAGTTGCCTCATCAAAGCCGGTTTTTTTCTCGCCAGCCAATGCTTCTCCACTTAATTTTAATAATACTCTGTTAAATGCCTTCATGCTTCATTTGCCTCCATGGTATATCAGTTTTCATTCTATAATAATCTACCATAAAACAAATGATTTTACTAGCATAAAAATACATTATTCAAAAATATTGTCAATATTCACATCGGAGTAAGTTAAGGAGCAGAAGCCGTCGATAATTGCACCATTGTTAATCTGTACGGATTTTGCCTTAATGTTACCCTTAATAATTGCTGTGGAGTCGATTACCACCGGTCCATTAATGTCAATCTCACCTTTGACAGCACCGGCAATTACACCGGAAGTACCAGTAACATCACCGATTAATACTGTACCTAGTCCGATTTTTACGGTTCCTTCGCTGACTACATTCCCTTCCATACGTTCGGTATTGATATACACCTCAGCAGCGGATACATTACCAATAACCTTACCGGTAATGGATAATTTACCTAAACATTCGATATCACCGGTAACGTCACCGTAAACATCTAAGGAATTATCAGATGTAATGCTACCATTAATGGAAGTACCTTTCGTAATTATGGATACTTCTTCATCTTTGGATACGGAAGCAGCTTTTACCTTCTGCTCTTTTTCAGTATCCTCCACTTGTTTTTCTTCCTCACTTAAGGAATTTAATAATTCTAAATCCACATTATCGTCCATACTTGCACCCTCTTCTTTTGTATTTTCATGTTTCAATGCATTTTCATTATCATATGTTGTATCCAAGTCTTCCTTGGCATCTTCCGTCGTATCAATGGTCACTTCTTCATTTCTGTCAACTTCTAATTCTATGTTCTCTAATTCGTCCAGCCACTCTTTCATCTTCTCGCTGCCAGAAATATCATCTGCAGCAGCATTGTTGGTATCTAAGGTGTTAACGATTTGCTCTTCCGTCTCATTTGCGTTTATTGAATCATCCGGCAGTAACTCATTTACCGCTTGCGAAAAATCATCCTTGAAGTCCTTAAAAAAAACCATTCGCAAAATACCTCCTATGTAGTTTTGTTATTTAAAAGAATTCGCTTTTATCTGCTGTATAGGTGCCACATCTTCATTTAAAGGTAAAATGGTAGCTCCTTCCAAAAGTAAACTTTCAATTAAACCGGGTAAGGAATCTACAGTTGTCCCTTTTGTTGAAGAATCATGCATTAGAACGATGGAACGTTCCTTCTTAGCTACGCCGGATAAAACATTTTCAATTAATTCATCCTTTGTATATTCCACCCCAGTAGCATCTTTATTTACAACATTCCAGTCAAAATAAACAATATCATGATCATTCAAAAATTCGATAAATTCTTGCATTCCATTGTGATTAACCTGATTCGCACTTCCCCCTGGAAAGCGATACATTCTAGGTCGATATCCAATAGTATCATATAACAAATTCCATAGTTTTGTAAAGTCTTTCTCAAAATCTTCTAGTGATTTATAGATGATATTATAATCATGGGAATAGGAATGCATTCCGATAGCATGCCCTTCATTTACGATACGTTGATATACTTCTTTCGACGCTTCATCCGTCTTGCCAATGACAAAAAAAGTCGCTTTTACATTATAATCAGCAAGAATATCAAGAATATCATTGGTGTAAATACTTGGACCATCATCAAAGGTTAGATAAACGGTCTTGCCTTCATATTTACCATGATTGGATACTGTAATGGTCGCGTTATTTTCCGTTTCAAGGTCAACCGTATCCAGATCAGCCTGTTGTATAGCCTCTTGCACTTGCTTCTCCTGTTCCTCTCGGACATCATTTTCTGCCTCCGAAGAATCGGAACTGTTAATTTGCGTTGTATCTATGTAATCTTGCAGGATTGTATCCTCCATGGGATCAATGGCATCTGTTTCCTCATTATGCGGTATTTCTGCTGCATAAGCATACTTATCTTTACTTTTTGCAAAATTCATGGTTTCTTCATACTTACCATGCATTTCCATCAATTCATTCACATTCTTTTGCAATTGATTTACTTTTATTGCCAAAAAGATATTAAGAATCATGGGCAAAATCATCATAATTATGATAAATATGATGATTGCTGTTTTTATTCGATTAACTCGTTTGCGTTTCTTCAACGAAATAATGCTCTGCCTATTCCCATCCTCAAAATGTTCGTCTTGCAAGTTTTCACCCCTAAATTAGTCTCTATCTATTATTTTAACACAATGCGTTATTAAATAACAGTATTTTTCATAAAAACAAAGGTAATCTAAGTATTTGACACGAAATTTCGAGAAAATTACTCTCCATAAGCAATATAATATTTCAATCAAGAATAACAAAAATGGACTGTCGCAACAATGATAAATTATAACTAATGCGACAGTCCCGATCATATTTTATTTCACTATCCTTACCCTTTCATTTAAAGGTGCAAACTCTTTATCTCCTGGCTCTGCTGTTGGCTTTCCAAATGGCATCTGCGCAATAAGTTTCCACCCTTCCGGTATGTTCCATTCATTTGCAACCTCTTGCTCAACCAGTTCTGTATAATGCTGCAGGGATGCACCAAAGCCTTCGTTCTCAAGCGCCACCCAGATTAAAAGTTGAAGCATTCCGCTTGCCTGCTGCGACCATATCGGGAAGTTATCTTTATACAGTGCGAACTGCTCTTGCAAAGATTTAACAATGTTCTGATCTTCGTAGAACAGAATGGTTCCATAAGCCCTGGCAAAGGAATCTATTTTTTCCTCCGTAGATTTAAAATTCTCAGCCGGTACTACTTTTCTCAAAGCTTCCTTGGTAATATTCCAGAATTTATCATGTTCTTTCTCTAATAATACCACAACCCTTCCACTTTGAGAGTTAAAAGCAGTTGGTGTATATTTCACCGCGTGCTCTACAATTTCTTTTATTCTATCATCGGAAACTACTGTTTCTTTGCTTAATCCATAGTAAGTACGTCGATCCTCGACAGCCTTTGCAAATTCTTTTTTCATATGAATACCTCCTGAATTTGAATGTGTAATATAAATTAGATTCTTTTCCCATTGGATTCAACATTTAACAAAAGTGATATTTGCGTTACCTTTTTCATAAGATTTTATATATTCTTTAGCAATTGTCATTTCTCTTGATGTTAGCGTTTTTGATGTGGCTGCATTTACATCATATTATTCTTACTAGTGTATAAGCTTTATTTTATATAAATATATTATATTATTTTACACTCCAAACTCAAGTATTCTATACAATTTTAATTTAAACCTTTATCATTTTTATTTAATATGAGGTATCTTAGATTGACGAGAGTCTTAATTCGAATATCCAAAGGCAAACTAGGCGGAGACCATAGGGAATTGCTGTTCACACTTGACAATGCTCAAAAATAAACCGGATAAATGAAATTATCCGGTTTAGATTACTAGGTTAAATATAACCTCTATATTTTTATTCGTCAAAATATTTACCTTTATTATATTAGCCAAGAGGCCTAATTATTGACCCATTTGCTTAGCAACTTCTTCTGCGAAGTTTTCTTGCTTCTTCTCAAGACCTTCACCAGTCTCGAAACGTACAAAGCGTTTTACAGTGATAGGAGCGCCAACCTCTTTGGATACATTAGCAATGTACTGTCCAACGGATAAATCTCCATCTTTTACATATACCTGATCCAATAGGCAGATTTCCTTTAATTCTTTCTTTAGACGTCCCTCTAACATCTTCTCAATGATATTTTCAGGTTTCTTAGCATTGCTTGGATCATTCTTGATCTGTGCAAGTAAGATTCCTTTTTCATGCTCAATGAAATCAGCAGGAACTTCTGCATCACTAACATATTTAGGAGACATAGCTGCAATCTGCATAGCTACGTTCTTAGCAGCTTCCTGCGTTGCTTCGTTATTAACAGAAGTCTCAAATTCTACTAAGATACCGATTCTTCCGCCACCATGGATATAGGATGTAACAAAACCATTATCGGAAACAACTTTCTCAAATCTTCTGATGTTCATGTTTTCACCGATAATAGAAATCATAGAAGCTAATTTTTCTTTTACTGTAAGGCTTGTATCAAGTGCCCATGGCTCAGCAAGGAAACCATCTAAGTCAGTTGCATTCGTTTTAGCAGCCTGTGCTACTACTGCTGCAACGAACTCTCTAAATTTCTCATTCTTAGCAACGAAGTCAGTCTCACTGTTAACTTCAACGATGGATGCAACTTTACCATCTTCGCTTACAAAGGTATCTACAACACCTTCAGCAGCAATTCTGCCTGCTTTCTTCTCAGCTGCTGCAAGTCCTTTTTCTCTTAAGAACTCAATGGCTTTATCCATATCGCCATCGGTAGCAGCTAATGCTTTCTTACAATCCATCATGCCTGCTCCGGTCATATCTCTTAATTCTTTTACCATACCTGCAGTAATATTCATTCTATTTCCCTCCAATATAATTTGGTTATTTTGATAAAAGATACTATTATAATTTGGTTTATTTTTAAAAATGATACTTTGGTTTTAGATATCAAAATAACAAGTCAATAAACCAAATCTCATAAATTATACCAATCGGTGATTTATAAAAAAGCTTCAACCAAACTGGTTGAAGCTTTCACATACTATTCTGTAACCGCTTCTTCCATCTCTGCATCTACGGATGCTTCTTCAGCTTCTGCAGTATCATTTAACTGCACTCCCTGATTTGCTTCGATAACAGCGTCTGCCATCTTAGATACAATTAATTTAACGGCTCTGATAGCATCATCATTACCAGGAATTACATAATCTAATTCTTCAGGATCGCAGTTAGTATCTGCAATACCAACCAAAGGAATACCTAAAGTATGTGCTTCTTGAACACAAATTCTTTCCTTCTTAGGATCAACTACGAAAATAATATCAGGGATATCTTTCATGTTCTTGATACCGCCAAGGTTTTTCTCGAGTTTTTCCCATTCTTTCTTTAATTGGATTACTTCTTTCTTAGGAAGTACTTCAAATGTACCGTCCTCAGACATTCTCTCAATTTCTCTTAAGCGTTCTATTCTGCTCTTGATGGTCTTGAAATTGGTAAGCATACCACCTAACCATCTTTCATTTACATAATACATACCGCAACGTTCTGCTTCTGTCTTGATAGCATCCTGTGCTTGCTTCTTAGTACCAACAAAAAGAACAGTACCACCTTCTGCAACAACATTCTTAATTGCTGCATAAGCTTCATCTACTTTTCCTACAGATTTCTGTAAGTCGATGATGTAGATTCCGTTTCTCTCTGTGTAGATGTACTCAGCCATCTTAGGATTCCATCTTCTTGTTTGGTGACCAAAATGTACACCAGCTTCCAATAACTGTTTCATTGAAATAACGCTCATTGTTTTACCTCCATTTGGTTAATTACTTCCGCACACATCATATTCCGGACAGACCAAAACTCTGGCACCGTGCCCAAAATCCGCATGCGTGTGTTATTTTGACTTTGAGATTATACCATACTCCATTACTATTGGCAAGACATTTTTCATATTTGTCCATTATTCTTGGTGATTTTCTACTATTTTCATCATTTCTTTCGGTTCGTAATAGCACTACTCTATTTTGTTATTATGTCAATTATTTCATCATAGGTACTGCCCTTTTCTATCGTATATTTACCATACCATATTACTTTTGACTTTCCTGCACGAACAATATAATCGTTGAATTTATCTGCATCATCCACCAAACCTATTTCGAACAGAAGATTGGATACGGAATCAGAAGTCATTCCTTTGGATATAGTAAATGTTACCGATGTTACTTTCTCCGGTGTCACAGTTGGTGAAAGCNTAGCTTCTGTTGTAGGTTCCGGAGTCGGTTCTACCGTTGGCTCCACCGTAGGTTCCGGTGTAGGTTCTACGGTAGGTTCCACTGTTGGCTTTGCAGTGGGTTGTGGAGTTGGTTCCAATGTAGGCTCAGGCGCTTTCGTTGGAATGATTTCTCCAAGTACTTGCTCCAATGGATCTTTTTGCTCCTTTGCATCCACCATTCCATATTCTTTCGCCAGTTCAACAATCTCTTCTTTGGTTAATTTCTTATCATAACCGCTGATAATAAACAGGAAGGTGGTTAATATAATACCAATACCCAATCCTCTCATATAATATTTAAGTTTCATCTATTATACACCAAACCTTTCAAGTCACTTCTTGTCACAAAACAGGTCAATAACCAATTTCACTTCTCCCTGTCCCAAGTCCAATAATTTGGATATTTCAACAATGGATTTACCTTCGGAATATAGTGCTAATATCTGTTCATTATTATTGGTCAATGCACGTTCCGATGTATCCGGATCGACAGAAGATGATGTAGCTGGATCGACAGAAGATATTGAAGGTTTCTGTTCGAATTGACTGGATGATTTAGGGTTCGTGATAATTGGTGCCTCCTCTTCTGAGTGGATGATTTCTTTACTCTTTTTCAGCACCTGATCAATTTCCTTTACCGTTGCTTTCAGGTCTTTTTCCTTATCATTCAACATATTATAAAGGAATACTACCTCTTCATGGTTTCGATTGATTTTTTCCAACACTTGATCAGAGTATTCGCTAACTGCCATGATCTTTTCATTGGATATCCTACTTAATTGGTCATCCGCAGAATTTACGATTTCTTCACTGGCATTTGTAAGTAGCTCTGTAATCTGCTCTTTTATTTTCTTTATATCTTCTTCTGAATAGATACCTTCCAATGAAAGGTCCGTTTGCAAACTCGGTTTGCCATTTTCTTTTTGCTTTCCTACAATCAAGCAACTAATTATGATAATAGCGATTCCTATGATAAGTAATATAATCTCCAATAAATCCATACTAATCTCCATTCTAGCTATACAAGATGAATTGGCAAGTC
>JGI26049J44785_1001610_pt1 | contig 10768 bp, 10 predicted proteins | sample HigsolmetaGSP11D_FD_44785 | JGI IMG/M metagenome (IMG submission 44785)
CTTCTGCTCGAATTCCACCTCGCCCTTGCGCTTGCGGATGATGCCCATGATGGCGCGCAGGGTGGTGGTCTTGCCGACACCGTTGCGGCCAAGCAGCGTGACCGTCTCGCCGGGGTAGATATCGAGATCGACGCCATGCAGCGCATGGCTCTCGCCATACCAGGCCTCGAGGTTGCGCACCTTGAGCTGAGGCGCCGCGCCGCCGCCCCGCGCAGTCTTTGCAGATGCAGTCAGCGTATCAGTGGCCGTCATCTTCCGAACCCATGTAAGCTTCGCGCACGCGCGGATCGGCGCTGACGGTCGCGTAGTCGCCGCGCGCCAGGATCTCGCCCCGCTGCAGCACCGTGATTTCGTCGCTGATGTCGCCCACGACCTTGAGGTTGTGTTCGACCATCAGCAGCGCGCAGTCCCGCGAGACTGACTTGATGAGACTTGCCATGTGCTCGACATCCTCCTGGCCCATGCCGGCCAGCGGTTCGTCGAGCAGCAGGACGCGTGGCTCGAGGGCCAGCGTCGTCGCGATTTCGAGCGCGCGCTTGCGCCCGTAGGAAAGGTTGTTGGCACGAAGGTGCGCCATGTCGGCCAGGCCGACACGGTCCAGCAGTTCCATCGCCTGCCGGTTGAGCCGGTCGAGCGAGGTTAACGACCGCCAGAACTGATGGTAAAGCCTGTTGGGCCGCTGCAGGGCAACGCGAACGTTGTCCAGCAGCGTCATGTCGCCAAAGGTGGCGGAGATCTGGAACGACCTGACCATGCCCATCCGCGCCACGCTGGCCGGATCCATCGCCGTGATGTCGGTTCCGTCGAGCACGATGCGGCCCGCAGTGGGCTTGAGGAACTTGGTCAACAGGTTGAACACGGTGCTCTTGCCGGCACCATTGGGGCCGATCAGCGCATGGATCCGGCCGTGGTGCACATCGATGTCAACATTGTTGACGGCAAGGAAGGATCCAAAACGCTTGGCCAGCCCCCGTGCCGAGAGAACGGCACGGGTTGCACCAGCATCGGCAGGAGCCGCGGTGGGATGCGTGATCATGGTCGCGGCGATCACTTCTTCACGAGCGGGCAGGTGCTGGTTTCCAGCGGCGCAAACGCTTCATTGCCCGGGATCGTGGCCAGAACCTCGTAAAGGTCGCCGTCGTACTTGGACTCGGCCGGCTTCTTCACGCGGACGAGGTACATGTCGTGGATGACGCGACCGTCCTCACGCAGGTAGGCGTTGCGGTTGAAGAAGTCGTTGATGTCCATGCCGCGCATGGTCTCCATCACCTTCGAGCCGCTCTTCGCCTGGCCGGAAGCTTCCGCAGCCTTCAGGAAGTTCATGACGGCCGAATAGACGCCGGCGTGAACCATGGTCGGCTTCTTGCCGCCCATGCGCTCGCTGTAGCGGGCGGACCATTCGCGGGTCGCATCGTCCATGTCCCAGTAGAAGGCGGTCGTCAGCGTCAGGTCCTGCGCGATGTCGAGGCCCACACCCAGAACGTCGGTGAGGAACAGCAGCATGCCCGCGACCTTCTGGCCGCCCTCGGTGACGCCGAACTCGTGCATCTGCTTGAGCGCCGTCATCGTATCGCCCGAGGAGTTGGCGAGCGCGATCACGTCAGCGCCGGAAGCCTGAGCCTGCAGGATGTAGGACGAGAAGTCGGTGGTCTCGCGGGGATGGCGCACGGAGCCAATGACCTCGCCGCCGGCAGCCTGGACAGCCTGGGTGGTGTCAGCCTCGAGCGCATGGCCGAACGTGTAGTCGACGGTGATGAAGAACCACTTCTTCGCGCCCTCGAGCGTCATCGCGCGGCCGGTGCCGTTGGCGAGCGCGTAGGTGTCCCAGGTCCACTGGGCGGAGGACGGCGAGCAGGCCTCGCCCGTCAGGGCCGAGGAACCGGCGGTCGAGATGAGGAAAGCCGTGTCCTTCTGGCGGGTGATCTCCTGCACGGCCATGGCGACCGAGGAGGTCGGAACGTCAACCACGGCGACGACGTTCTGCTCGTCGATCCAGGTGCGGGCCAGCGTCGAGCCGACGTCCGGCTTGTTCTGGTGGTCACCGACGATGACCTCGATGTCCTCGCCCAGAAGCTTGCCGCCGAAGTCCTCGACGGCCATCTGCGCCGCCACGACCGAGCCCTGGCCGGACAGGTCGAAGTTCATGCCCGACATGTCCGTCAGCACGCCAATGCGGTACGGTTCCGCGAAGGCGGACGCTGCCGACAGCGTGAATACCGTCGACAGAATGATGGTCTTCAGATTCTTCATTCCTGTACTCCTCCTGATGCTGCTCCTGAAGGCACAGCTGTGCCTGATGTCCGGATGCCGCGCTCCCGCCCCACCCGGTGTTGATTAGCGGCTGGCTTCTTCGAGAATCCGCCGCGACAGATAAAACTGATCGGCCTCGCTCCAACCCGCCCAGTTCTGGCGGGCATGCCCGTCGATGGCGGACTTGGTCATCCGCAGGGCGAGCGCTGGAATTTCTGCAAGCTCCCCGGCCCACGCGCAGGCAGCGGCGACGGCGGTGCCGTCATCGACGATGCGGTCGCAAAGCCCCAGCGACAAAGCCTCCTCGGCACCGATCTTCTCGTCACAGAAGAGAATACGCTTGGCCCGCGCCGACCCGACACGCTCAACCAGGAGCGGCAGGCCGCCCCAGCCGAGCGTCATGCCCAGGCGCACTTCGGGGAAGCGAAAATAGGAAGAAGCGGCCATGACGCGGAAATCCGCCGTCAGCGCGAGAATTGCGCCGCCGCCGATCGCCGGCCCCTCGATGGCCGCGATCACCGGCTGCGGCACCTGCCGCCAGGCAGCGGTCATGCGTGCGCCGGCGTTCATGGCCTGCGCGCGCTCGACATCGCCGGCGCCCGTCTTCCACAACTGCTCATCCTTGAGATCGACGCCCGCGGCGAAGATGGTTGCCGCGCCAGTGAGCACGACAGACGCCACGTCCGCGCGCCGGCCAACCTGAATCGCTGCCGCTTCCAATTCACGGATGAGTTCGGCATTCAGAGCGTTGGCCTTGCCGCCACGATCGAAGCGGACGGTTGCAACCTTGCCGTCAATGGACGTCGCGACTGCCGTCATTGCCCTCCCCTGACCAAATCCCCACAAAGATCTTTGACATACTACCGAGTATGTTGCATATCTGACTTCAGGATTGCAAGGGATATTTCGTCGGGCCCATAGCGAATGGGGAGGAGCCCAGAGCTTTGGTGATGCCTGAGGCCTTCGGAAGGAGAGGAGAGGACATGACGACCGGGACAGTCTGCGCATCGGATCCGGCACTTGACCGTAACCGCGCGGTGCTCCGTTACATCCTGGAGTCCTATGCGGCCGAACGGCCCGAGGCGCCGTTCGTTCACTTCTGGCCGGGCGATGAATGGAGCTACGGCGAGACGCTGCGGCGCGTGCGCATCCGCGCCACGACGTTGGCCCGCGCCGGCGTGAAACGTGGCGATCACGTCCTTTGCATGATGGGGAACGGCCCGGATCTCCTCTGCACCTGGTTTGCCATCAACTATCTCGGCGCCGTCCATGTGCCGATCAACACAGCCGCGCGCGGACGCATTCTCGAGCACATTCTGGAGGATGCCGACGCACCGCTTCTCGTCGCCGCCGCACCGCTGGTTGACCGCCTGAAGGAAGTGTCTCCCGGCAAGGTCAAGACTGTGCTCGTCGTGGAAGGCGAGGCGGAGCCGGTTACGGGCCTTGACGTGCGCGAGCTGGAGGATCCCGAGACCGAAGACGCTTCGCTGCTCGAGCTCTCGAGCCCGATCGAGCCGTGGGACCTCTACGCCATCATGTACACCTCCGGCACGACCGGAAACGCCAAGGGCGTGATGAGCACCTACACTCAGCTCTACACGATGGGCCCGGATGCGTTCGACTGCGTCGAGGACGACGACCGCTGCATGATCTGCGGGCCGATCTTCCACTGCGGCTCGACTCTTTATGTATATGCGATGCTCGCGCGCGGCCTCTCGATCGGCATGATGCGCGAGTTCAAGACCGGCAGCTTCTGGCAGGCGGTGCGCGACACCGGTTCCACCTACTGTCTGCTCCTCGGCGTCATGGCGAGCTTCCTGCTCAAGCAGCCGCCGTCCCCGGACGACAAGAATCACCCGCTGCGCCGCGTCTTCATCACGCCGTTCGGCGAGGACGGCCCCCTGTTTGCCGAGCGTTTCGGCGTCGAGGCCTGGACCATCTACAACATGACGGAAATTTCGTCGCCGATGGTCGCGGGTCCCGGCATCACCGCCAAGGGCATCACCGGCAAGCCGCGCCCATGGTACGAACTGCGCATCGTCGATGAAAACGACATCGAGGTTCCCGACGGTCAGGTGGGCGAGCTGATCGTGCGCACGCACCGGCCCTGGGCGCTGATGCGCGGTTACTACAACAATCCCAAGGCAACGGTGGAAGCCATGCGCAACGGCTGGTTCCACACGGGTGACGGCTTCCGCCGCGACAAGGATGGCACCTACTACTTCGTCGATCGCATCAAGGACGTGATCCGCCGGCGCGGCGAGAACATCTCGTCATTCGCCCTCGAGAACGAGGTCCTGCACATTCCGGAAATCCGCGAATGCGCGGCCGTCGCGGTGCCATCGGAATTCAGCGAAGACGAAGTGCTGATCGTGGTCGCTCCGGTGGATGGCGCCACCATCGACCCCGTTGCGGTGACGGCCGACCTGGAAAAGAGGTTGCCACACTTCATGGTGCCGCGCTACATCCGCGTCCTCAAGGAACTGCCGAAGACGGCCTCCGGCAAGGTGCAGAAGCACATCCTGCGTTCGGAAGGCGTCACCCCGGATACGTTCGACCGGATGGCGACCGCTCCGGCCCGCAACAGCGCCTGATCCCGGAAAAAGGACATCCGGTCCGGGCGCGGACCGGACCCAGCGCGCCACCTGACCCAGCCCACGGGCGGAGATCACCCGATTCGACAAGGCGGGCGCAGGCTGGCGCGCTCTACCTAAGGCAATGTCCAGCGCCACGACCGGCCTGGCCCGCAACCGGGCCTTCTGCGGATGGGAGACTGCGTCAGCCGCAGTCTTTTCCGCGGCCGTGCATCAGTCAGACCGCATCGTGCTCGGGTGCGGCAGGCATGCGGACATGGTCATCGTTACCGTGATCCACTCGAAAAGCTCCGGAAAGTTGGTACACCGTTTCTTCGGCCGAGGCCTAAAATCATCCATCCATTCGAGCCGTACAAAGTTTGCGTGAAAGCGCAGGCGGATTCGGCCCCAGCCAATCGAAACGTCAGGCCCTGCTGCCGCTTGGCAGGCAGCAGACTTGATCCAACACCCATTGAAACACCGCGCAGCCTGCGGAATGGCAGCCTATTTCGCGGATTTCACGCCGCTTTTTCCTCTTTACAACAGTTTAGTATCCTATCACTTGAGTCACATCTCATCTCTGAGTTTTCGCCTTTCATTATCGATAAGTTCTCCTTATCGACAGTGACAGCTATGATGGTGCAAGATATCCTGGCCGCCCCTCTTTTCTGCTCTGCTCTCGCTCTTCTTGCCCTGCCCAAAGAGAAGGGACAGGTCGCGTCCTTCGGCTCTTCCGTCCCGCAGCGATACGACCGCTGACGACAGCCAAGGTACAGCCCATCCTGCACGGTGGCGGAGAAAGATATTGAGCCTTCACCCCTCATCAGCCGTTCGCCATCAGCATCTGACAGGATCAGATCCGAACGAGCTTCGTTTCCAAGCCTCAATCGTGAAAACTCCACGATCGGTCCCGGCTTGCGTCGGCGCGAAATCACTCCATGGCACGACATCGCGCGCCTCGATCCCACGGCATTCGATCAACGCCTTGAATCGATCCCCTTCGATTGATTCAACAAATGCGTTTGATCGCACTGCGCCGTCATGGAACTCTCCCGTCCATGGTTAACGCACACGAGCCCACCCCATCCTCTTCGGACCAGATCCTGACCCTGACGCGCGTCGACCCCGAGAAAAACATCGCCCGGTTCTACACGCTCAGCATCGAGCCAACTTTGTTTGGCGATCATGCCCTCGTGCGACGCTGGGGGCGTATCGGATGCCGCGGCCGCTTACGGATCGACCTGCATGCGAGCCGCTTGGATGCCGAGAAAGCCTTCCGTCAACTGGCCTCGATCAAGCGCAAGCGCCGCTACCGCTAGAGCCGTTTCAACTTTTCACGGCCAATCCGAACCCCCATTTGTCCTTTCGCGCTTCCGAGCGGGAAACCCATTTCGGCCTTTGCTGGATCGCTCGCAAAGCTCCCTCACCCCGGTCCGCCGGCAGCGTCTTTTCCGCGGCAGCTTTCGAGCGCGGCAAGCATAGGCAAGACCGAGAACCGTCCCTGCTCGGCCCGTTGCGTGAGCGCCCTCAGATAGCCGCCCGGCGACCGGATGAGTTCGGCGCGCTCCAGAATGGCCGCTATGACCGCCGACGCGGTGAAATCGCCCATGGCTTCGCGCGCCTTGCGCCAGGCATCGGGCGAAATTCCAAGCATGCTGCGCACCAGATCAGCCGTCCTGAACACGTCCGGCCAACCGGAAATACCGTCGCGCGCGTAGGTGCTCAGCGTAGGACAGACCGACGTGAGATAGCCGAGCGGAACCGGCTCCGAACGCGTAATGCGATCCAGGGGCGGCAATCCCGCGGTGTGCCGAGATCCCCTGTGGTCAGTACCCTCCTTTTCGCTCAAATCGTCAGACGCTTGCACCCCTCTCTCATCCAGTTGCGGCTCGGCCTGGCGCTTCAGCTCCTTTTCGGAGCTATATTCAGAATGAGAGTCTGTGTTTGAATTCTGAAACTGGCGCTCAAAATCGGCGTCATTGCCGCTCATTTCTTGTTCTGAAAGAGCGTCCAGATAGGCGTTCTCCACCTCAGCACGCAGACGGATGAGGTCGTCACAACGCTGTTGAAGCTGCTCGAGCGACGCTTGGCGCGAGACGCGGCGGGCAAGCGGCATCAGCCGCAGGGAGAACGCTTCCCAGTCACCTGGGCGCTTCTCGTGGAGAGCCGCTTCGATGATCTTGCCCGTGTCCCGCAGATGGATGGAAATTTCCACGCGAAGCGCCTGACAGCGCCGGGCATGTTCGCGCGCTTCCTCGGCCGCTGCATGAATGCGGCTTGCGGCAAGAGCCAAAGGCGACAGATCAAAGCCGAAGGCCGTCTCCACCTCCCCGCGGGCGTCACGGCGCACGTAGCGCTTGCCGTTGGGGCTATCGCGCCGCAGGATCAGACCGGCCTCCACCAGGGCAGCCAGGTGCCGCCTCAGCGTGGCGTCCGCCATGCCGCGCGAACGCAGCGACAGCTCCGCATTCGATGGAAAGACGATTATGGGCTGCGATCCGTCCAGTTCCCGCTCGGGATGGAAGCTCAGCAGGGCTTCGAGCACGCACAACGTGCGGTCGGACAGGCCGAACGCGGTACGCGCTTCGGTCAGGGCGCGCAGAAGCTGCCACTTCTCCGCGGTGCCGGTGTCGTTGCCGCCCTTGCCTTCCTTCCGGAGCTGTTCACGCGCCCGGTCGATTTCCTCACGTCGCAGAAAACTGGACGCACTTATCCTGCCGCCGCCGAAAGGCGTCGTTGCAAAACGTTCCGTCATGGTTTCTCACCTCACTTGGAGGCATAGAAATTCTTGCCCGGAACGCATCCACGTCTTGACTTCAAGACTCGGAAGTGATTCTCTCAGATCGCTACATCGAAAGGGGCTTCCGGGATGATCGTTCTGGGGGCCTTTTTCTTTGCCTTTTCCTCGTTTCCGTTCCTGTTCCTCGTTTCACTCTGCCAGTTCAGTCACGGTTTGATTCGTTACTGCTCTGCCTTTCCCTCCTCTTCGCGTGCAAACTCCGCATGAATTTCCGGCAGACGGCGCGCCAGATAATCGGCGAAGCCCCTGCCCGCACTCTCCGGAATGGTGAGCCTCACGGCCTTTCCGGATCTTGTCAGCTCGGCGATGGTTGCCTTGCCATCAACCGAGGAAATGGTCTGCCCATCCTGCCCTGCCCTCGACCTGCTCCGCGCGGCGGCTTCCAGCGTATTGAACAGCCTCTGGAAGCGGGTATCGCTGTCGGCCGAGAGGAAATCCGGAGAGCGGATGGTTTTCCCGGCCAGCCCCAGGCTGTCCTTCTGCAGGAGTTCCCCGAGCGCCATCCAGCGCGGCCGGCCGGCCTTCGGCGCGGGTCCCACGGCACGCACCACCTCGAGCGGCACCATCTCCGCAACCTGCAGCAGGCGGGTCATCTCGGATTTGTGGACGGAAAGTGCGGCCTGCGCCGTGGCGCGGTCGAAGCCGTGGTCAATCAGCGCCTTGGCGAAAACGGCGCGCTCGATGAAGCTCAGCGCCCGACGCTCGGCATTTTCCTTGCCCTGGGCAACGACGAGATCGGCATCGCTCAACTGGCGGACGATTGCGCGCACCGGAATGCCGAGCTCCCGCGCGGCCAGAACGCGGCGATGGCCATAGGCGATCTGATAGATCCCCCTGGCCGCCTTGTCCGGATCCGGATGCGGACGAACCAGCACCGGCACCTGCTGTCCGTGCTCCTTCATGCTGTGGACGAGGGCAGCGAAGTCCTCGTCGTCCCGGGCGCCGTCAGTCAATCGGTCATGATAGGGCGACCGCTCCAGATGAGCCGTGTCGATCTCGACCACCTTCTCGCCGGATGCAAGCGTCTCGCGAAGCTTCTTTGCCTCCTGCACCTGCTCCGACAGGGAGCCGAGCGAAAGCCCCATGGCCTTCACCGCCCCGGAGGTGGTGCGGCGCGGCGGAATCTGCGGAGCCGCTGAAGACGCGGGCGTCGTGGGCGTGACCAGCGCATCTGCCGGTGCCCCCTTCGGCGCGGGCTCGGCGCCTGCAAAGATCGAGCGAAGTCTGTCTCTGCGCGTGTTCATCACTCTGTCCCCCCGCGCGCATCATGTCCCGAACCCGAGACCCGGGGATAAATAATTCTGCACGACACCACAGCCGAACCATTGGCGTGGCTGACCGGCGGGGTGCCAGTCCTTCGGTTGACAGATGTCAACGCAGTTGCGTTCATGGCGTCCTCCCCCATGATTGCAGCAACAGCGCCTCGATTTCGCCGTTCACCGCGTTCAGAGACTCAAAGGCGCGATCGTAGGTCGCGCGGTTGAAGTTCTCCCGCCCAACCTCATAGAGGGTCTGCTTGGAAAGACCCGCATCGGAAATCGCCGTCGACTTCAGCATCGGAGAAATCAGCACGCGATCGCCGAACTGCGTGCGAAGGAACCCGGCAATCTGCGCCTGCGGACCATCGTTGGGCTCATAGCGCGTGATGAGATAGCGCAAGAAATCGAAATTGAGCGTCCCGCCGGCCTCACGCACGACCGCCAGGAGATCGGAGGTCATGAACAGGAACTGGCTCATGGACGCCACGTCCAGCATCTGCGGATGGACGGTGACGATGACCGCTGTTGCCGCGCATAGAGCGCTCAGCGTCAGGTAGCCGAGCTGTGGCGGGCAGTCGATGACCACCACGTCATAGTTCTCTTCCACCGAAGCAATCGCCTGCTGCACCCGGGTGAAGAACAGATCGTCGGTGGAACCGTCCGGACGGCGGGCGAGATGCTGCGGCGTCGTGTGCTCGAACTCCTGCAGTTCCAGATTGCCAGGAACCAGGTCCAGGCCGTCGAAATAGGTCTTGCGGATGATCTGCGCCAACGGCACCCGCTCCTCGTCATACCGGATGGCGCCATAAAGCGTATCGTTACCGGTCAGATCGAGCTCCGGCTGATAGCCGAACAGCGCGGACATCGAGGCCTGCGGATCGAGGTCAATCGCGAGCGTGCGGTAGCCCTGAAGCGCAAGATACTGCGCGAGGTGGGTGGAGGTGGTGGTCTTGCCCGAACCACCCTTGAAGTTGGTGATGGCGACCACCTGCAGATGCTCGCCGGGCTGACGCCACTTGAGATACTGCCGAGCCTTCGCCCCACCCTGCGAAGCCAGGTAGCGCCGAAGCGCATTGATGTCGGCGAGGGTATAAAGCCTACGCCCGCCCGCGCCAATCTCTGGCATCGGGCCGTCGCCGGAGATCGACAGCTGGCGCAGATAGCCGTCGCTGACGCCGATCAACCGCGCCGCTTCGCCACTCGTGAAAGGGCGCAGCGTCTTCTGCGCGGTCGGCGGGAAAAGCCGATCCCGCAACGCAGCAAGCTGCGCAGACAAAAGTTCCGCGTCAGCGGCAATCTGCCGATCCGCAGGTTCTCTTGTTGTGCTGTCGATCGCCAATGCCATGTTTCCCTTGCACGCGTAGAGCCGCCTTCGGACACCCGACGCGACTCAGTGCCATTGATTCAAGTTTACGCGAACTTCCCTGAACTTACAGCCCCGACCGCGAGTTACGGCAATCGGTGCTGCTTACTCACAAAAACCGTAGATAGACTGTGAGTAACGTTGATTCCTGTCAAGGAATTTAGGGTTAACGCAAATTTACCTTTATGCAACTCAACGCCTTGAGTTCCCGCGCAATTCTGCGCCGCTGCAAACCCGTCGCGCCACTGGCCCGCAAAAACGAGGCTCTCATTTCGGCCATGTCGTGCAAGTCCAGGCCCGTTGACAGCTGTCAACGCCAACCCGGCCTGTGCGATGAGAATGACGACCAACCCAGGTTTTTGCGATCCCTGATCAACGAAGCACCGGCCGCTCAAGCCCGCGCAACACGCCACGCTAGCCAACCAACGGAGCCGTTTTTCCGCTGCGCCTTATCCACCCCATTGGGGTGATTGTGGGCAGCCTCAGAGTACGGCAGGGCAGGGCAGGGCAGGGCAGGGCAGGG
>JGI26049J44785_1001611_pt1 | contig 10766 bp, 10 predicted proteins | sample HigsolmetaGSP11D_FD_44785 | JGI IMG/M metagenome (IMG submission 44785)
CCCCCTCGGCGAGCCTCCGGAAGAAGCGCGGCAGGCCGTTCTCGAGCACCTTCCCCCGTACCGAGAGCAGGGCGGCGCCGGGCGCGAGCTCTCTGCCGAGCGGGATCAGGTCGCTCTCGTCCCCCCCGGTGCCGTGCAGCAGGAGCAGCGTCACGCCGGATCCGCCCCTCCCGCCGATGAAGCGGTGGACGAAGCCTGGGTGCGGCCCCTCGCCTACCACGGCATCGAGGAGATCCTGCGGACCAGNGANGGGTCGCGCACCGCCGCCTCGCCGACGAGCACCGCGTCCGCCCCGGCGTCGCGCAGCCGGCGGGCNTCGGCGACCTCCCTCACCCCGCTCTCGGCGACCAGCACGACGTCCCCGAGCAGCGGGGCGAGCCTCTCGGTCGTCGCGAGATCCACCGAGAAGTCCCTGAGGTCGCGGTTGTTGACCCCTACGATCCCGGCCCCGGCCTCGAGCGCGAGAGAGGCCTCCCGCTCGTCGTGCACCTCGACGAGCGCGGCGAGGCCGAGCTCCCCGGCGAGCGAGACGTAACGCGAGAGCGTCTTCGCGTCCCCAAAGAGCGCGACGATGAGGAGCACCGCATCCGCGCGGGTCGCCGCCTCTATGACCTGTGCCTCGTCCACCGTGAAGTCCTTGCGCAAAACCGGCAGGGCCGTCCTCTCGCGCGCGGCGTCCAGGTCGAGCATCGAACCCCGGAACCTCGAAGGCTCGGTGAGCACCGAGAGGCATCTCGCCCCCTCCCGCTCGTAGCGCTCCGCCCACCCGGCCGGGTCGAGCTCCCGGATGTCCCCGGCAGAGGGCGAGGCCCGTTTGACCTCGGCTATCACCGAGACGCCGGGGGCCTCGAGCGCGGCGGCGAAGGGCCTCTTCTCGAAGCGCAGCGCCTCCTCGTAGAGGANGTCCAGGTCNGNGCTCCTCCTGAGCTGCNCGGCACGCTCGCGCGCCACCTCCGCGAGGGCTNCGAGTATGCTCGGGACGCTACCCCTCACAGGACACCCCCGGCGAGGCGGCGGGTCGTGCGCACGAAGCTCTCGAGCGCCGCGAGCGCCTCCCCTCCGTCGACCGACTTGGCCGCGAGGCGAACCCCGGAGGCGAGATCCGAACAGAGCCCGGCGACGTATATAGCGGCGCCGGCGTTGAGCAGGATCACCTCGCGCGCCGCCCCCCTCTCCTCGCCCGAGAGCACGTCGCGCAGGATGCGGGCGTTCAGGTGGGCGTCGCCGCCCAAAAGGGCGTCGGGCCCACGCACCTCCATCCCGAAGTCCTCCGGCGAGATCTCGTACTCCCTTATCCCGTCATCTCCGACCTCGGCGACGAACGTCTCGCCGCACAGCGTGATCTCGTCCATCCCGTCCGAGCCGTGCACCACCAGCGCCCGTTCGGCCCCGAGCCGGAGCAGCGCCTCGGCGACCGGTCTCAGGTATTCGCGGCTGAAGACCCCGACGAGCTGACGCCTCGCCCCGGCCGGGTTGGTCAGCGGGCCGAGCAGGTTGAAGACCGTGCGGAACGGCAGCTCCGAGCGCACCGGGGCCACGTATCGCATCGCCGGGTGGTGGGTGCGGGCGAACATGAACCCGATGCCGGTCTCGGCGATGCAGCGCGAGACCTGCCCCGGGGAGAGCTCTATCTCCGCCCCCAGAGCCTCCAGCACGTCGGCCGAGCCCGAGCGGCTGGTCGCGGCCCGGTTGCCGTGCTTGGCGACCTTCACCCCCGCGCCGCGCGCGACGAAAGCCGCCGCGGTGGAGACGTTGATCGTGCCCTTCGCGTCCCCGCCCGTCCCGCAGGTGTCCACCACCTCCGGTGGAGCCTCGACCTTCTGGGCGAAACGGCGCATCGCCCGGGCGAAGCCCACGATCTCGTCGACCGTCTCCCCCCGCAGCCTGAGCGCTGTGAGGAGCGCCGCGGTCGCCGCCTCGGAGGCCACCCCCTCCATCACCGTCTCGAGCGCCCGCTCGGCCTCCCCCTCGGAGAGGGTGCCGCCGGATGCCAGGGTGCGCAACGTCTCGCGAAGCACTAATCGTCCAACAGGAAGTTCGAGAGGAGTCTTCTGCCGTTCCCGGTGAGCACGCTCTCGGGGTGGAACTGGACACCCTCCACGGGGGATCCCCGGTGGCGCACCCCCATGATCACGCCGTCCTCCGTGCGCGAGGTCACCANGAGACACTCCGGCACCGAGGAGGGCTCGATGACGAGCGAGTGGTAGCGGGTCGCGGTGAAACCCTGTTCGAGCCCCCGGTAGACCCCCTCACCGTCGTGCAGGATGCGCGAGGTCTTGCCGTGCACCGGCTCGCCCCGGACGACCTCTGCCCCGAACGCCCGGCCTATCGCCTGGTGTCCGAGGCAGACCCCGAGCAGCGGCACGCCCTCGCCGGCCGCCTCCCGCACGAGATCGACGGAGATCCCGGCATCGTCCGGCGTGCACGGTCCCGGCGAGACTACTATCCTATCCGGATGGAGGGCCAGGGCTTCGCGGGGTGAGATCTCGTCGTTGCGGCGGACGACCACCTCGCCTGCGCCCAGCTCGCCGAGGTACTGCACGAGGTTGTAGGTAAAGGAGTCGTAGTTGTCCAGGACGAGAACCCGCATCGCCAGGAGAATTTTAGCAGGTGGGGAAGGAGGGGCGCTTTGACCCTGCTCCTCACCGAATCCGACGTCGAGAGCGTGCTCGACTTCCCGAGCGTGATAGAGTCCGTCGAGCAGGCCTTCCGGCAGCAGGCCGAGGGCCTGGCGACGAACCACGCCCGCCGCCGGGTGATGACGCCCTCGAGCGGCCTGAACGTGATGTTCGCCGGCGCACCCGAGATGGGGTCGATGGGCCTGAAGGCCTACTCGATCTCGCGCTCCGGGGCACGCTTCTACGTGATGCTCTTCGACGCCTCGACCGGCGAGCTGCTCGCGATCGTCCAGGCCGACCGGCTGGGGCAGATGCGCACCGGCGCGGCGAGCGCGGTGGCCACCCGGCACCTCGCCCGGCCGGACGCCAGGACGCTCGGCATCTACGGGGCGGGCTGGCAGGCCGAGGCCCAGCTCGAGGCGATAGCCTGCGTGCGTGATCTGGAGCGCGTGGTCGTCTACAGCAGAACCGGGGAGTCGCGCCGGGCGTTCGCCGAGAGGATGAGCGAGAGGACGGGCCTCGAGGTCGAGCCGGTCTCCTCCGCCGAGGAGCCCGCCGCTCAGGACATCGTGGTCACGATCACCTCCTCCCGCGAGCCGGTGCTGCGCGGCGAGTGGCTCTCCCCCGGATCCCACGTCAACGCCGCCGGCTCGAACTTCCTGTACAAGAGCGAGATCGACCGCGACACGGTCCGTCGCTCGAGCCTGGTGTGCATCGACTCCCGCGAGGAGATCGGACTCGAAGCCGGGAGCCTCCTTCCCTCGCTGGACACCGGCGTCCTCTTCCCGGAGGCCGTGCACGAGCTCTCGGAGGTCGTCGCCGGACGCATCCGGGGCCGGCGTGGCCCGGAGGACGTAACGCTCTTCGTCAGCCAGGGGATAGCGCTCGAGGACGTCGCGACGGCCCGACTGGTCTACGACCGGGCGCTGGAGCAAAACCTCGGCCGCGACGTGGATTTCTGAGAGGAGGAGACTTGTTCGAGGAACCGGAGAGGTTCACGACACCCTTCGAGGAGGGCTATCGCCCGCTGGGGCGGGCGGAAGTAACGGATAGCCCGAAGGGCGGCGTACGGCTGCGGTGCGGAGATACGACGGTGGAGGTGTCCGCGCCAGCCCCCGGCATCTTCCGGGTCGGGATGTTCCCGGGGGGACACCCGGTGGAGTACGGCTCCTGGGCCGTCGTGGAGGGAGCGTGCGATCCACCGGCCACCGAACTGCGGGAGTCGGAAGGCGGGATCGTCCTGCGCGCCGGGGACCTCGAGGCGCACGTCTCGCTCGATCCGCTGCGGGTGGGCTTCGCCGATGACTCGGGCAGACCCTTCGCCGCGGACGACGCGAGGCTCGGGATGGGCACCCTCCGGGACGGCAGGCTCCGGCTGTACAAGCGGCGGGAGGAGGGAGAGCGCTTCTTCGGCTGCGGCGAGCGCACCGGCGGCCTGGAGAAGACCAGCTCGCGGCAGATCTTCTGGAACGTCGACCCGCCGCTCGGGCACACCGCGGCGCTCAGCAACCTCTACTCTTCGATCCCGTTCTACCTCTCGCTGCGGGGAGGGGAGTCCTACGGCCTCTTCCTGGACAGCCCGCGCCGCTCCGTCCTCGACCTGGCGAAGGAGGACGGGGAGCTCGTGGTCTACGAGGCGGACGGAGGCGACCTCGTCTATTACGTCCTCGCGGGACCAGCGCCACGCGACGTCGTCGAGCGCTACACCGCGCTCACCGGAAGGACGCCGATGCCGCCGCTGTGGGCTCTGGGCTACCAGCAGAGCCGCTGGAGCTACGAGCCCGAGACCAGGCTACGCGAGGTGGCGCGGGAGTTCCGCGAGCGGGACATCCCCTGCGACGTCCTCTACCTGGACATAGACTACATGGACGGCTTCAGGGTCTTCACCTGGGACGAGGAGAAGTTCCCCACCCCTGAGAAGCTCATCTCNGACCTGGCNGAGGACGGCTTCCGCGTCGTCACGATCGTCGACCCCGGCGTGAAGGTCGACGGGGACTACCCGGTCTACCGCGAGGGCCGGGAGAAGGGCTTCTTCTGTCTCACGCCCGACGGCGAGGAATACCGCAACGTCGTCTGGCCGGGGGTATGCGCCTTCCCGGACTTCACCGACCCCGGGGTCAGGGCGTGGTGGGGCGAGAAACACCGGGCGCTCGTGGACGCCGGGGTCGCCGGCATCTGGTGCGACATGAACGAGCCCTCGCTGAACATCCCCCGCCAGTCCACGATGCCGCCCGAGGTCGTACACCCGGGGGACGGGAATCCGAGAGAGCACGGCGAGGTCCACAACGCCTACGGGATGCTGATGGCGCGGGCGACACGGGAGGGGCTCCTGAGGCTGCACCCGGAGGAGCGTCCGTTCGTGATCACCCGCTCGGGCTACGCCGGGGTGCAGCGAGACGCGCTGCAGTGGACCGGGGACAACTCCTCGTGGTGGGAGCACCTGTGGATGGCTATGCCCCAGCTGCAGAACATGGGTCTCTCCGGGGTCGCCTGGGCCGGGGTGGACGTCGGGGGATTCGGCGACGACTGCGACGGGGAGCTTCTCGCACGCTTCACCGAGTTCGGCGTGCTGCAGCCGTTCTGCCGCAACCACTCGGCGAAGGGCACCCGCGAACAGGAACCGTGGGCCTTCGGCGAGCCCTACGAATCGGTGTGCCGCAGGATGATCAAGCTGCGCTACCGCCTGCTGCCCTACCTCTACTCGCTCTTCGAGGAGTGCCACCGCACCGGCGCGCCGATCCTGCGTCCGCTCTTCTTCGAGTTCCCCGAGGACGGGCGCACCTGCACCACCGACGACGAGTTCATGCTCGGGAGCGCCCTGCTCGCCGCCCCCATCACCCGTCGCGGCGCCTCTCACCGCCACGTCTACCTGCCGGAGGGCGCCTGGTTCCACCTCTGGAGCGGCGAGCGCATCGATGGGCCGGCCGACGTCCTCGCCCGCGCCCCGCTCGGCGAGCCGCCGCTCTACGTGAGGGCGAACCACCCTCTCCCGCTCGGGTCGGAGATCAGCCACACCGGCGAGCGCTCGCCGGAGGACCCGCTGACGCTCCTGATCCACCCGGCCGACGGATCGGGCTCGACGACGCTCTACGAGGACGAGGGCGACGGCTTCGGCTACGAGGAGGGCGTCTACGCCCGGCGGAAGATCTCCTGCGAGGGCGCCGGTGGGCGCACGACCGTCCGGCTCGGGGAGCGTGAGGGCTCCTACGAGCCGGGACCGCGGGAGGTGCTCCTCGACGTGCGCGGCGCGGGGGAGGTACGCGAGGTCAGGGTGGACGGCGAGGAGCAGGAGTTCCGAACCGGGGACGGGAGGCTCCTCGTGCAGCTCGGGGAGCGGCCCGGGGAGACCGTAATCGAGATCGAAGCTACTTGAACTCCGCGTAGCCGTCGTCGACCATCACCACCGAGCCGTTTATCGCGTCGGCCTCGTCGGTGGCGAGCAGGGCGACGGCGTCGGCGATCTGCTCCGGGGTCAGTATCCTGCGGCGCATCTGACCGCGGGCGAGCTCCTCGTCCAGCCCCATGTCCTTGTATCCCTGGATGATGGGGGTGTCCACCCCGCCCGGGGCGATCGCGACGACCCGTATGCCGTAGCGGGCGAGCTCGAGCGCGGCGGCCTGGGTCATCATCTTTATCGCGCCCTTGGAGGCGTGGTAGCCGATCACGCCGGGAGAGGCGAGGAACGCGTAGACGGAGGCGGTGTTGATGATCACGCCGGGGTTCTCCAGCTCGGCCATCTTCCTGCCGGCGGCGAGGATGCCGTGGTAGACGCCGTACTGGTTGACCTTCACCACCCGGTCGTAGTGCTCGGGCTCGTGCTCCAGAAGCGGGGCGTAGTGACCGATGCCGGCGTTGTTGAACATGACGTCCAGCGTCCCGTACTCCTCTACCGCCCTCTCGACGGCGGCCTCGACCTGGTCGAACTCCGAGACGTCCGTGCGAACGAAGAGGGCCTCGCCGCCGGACTCCCGCACGTCGCGGGCCGCGGCCTCCCCCCTCTCCTCGTCCAGCTCGGCGACGACGACCTTCGCGCCCTCGGCGGCGAACTTGCGCGCGGTGGCCCTCCCTATGCCGCTCCCGGCCCCGGTGATCACGGCGACCTTCCCCTCGAGCATCATCGTCTTCTCCTTTCCGCTCGGGACGACCGGCCGAAGGAGAGTATAAGGGAGCTAGCCGTGGAACAGGAAGAGGTTTATAGCGCGGGTGGCGATGAGGAGCGCCCCCAGGTAGAACAGGATGAAAAGCTCGCCCCAGGAGTTCCCGCCCCTCCGTACCGGCCGCGTCCTGTACTCGACGAGCCCGGTCATTATCCCGACGGCGCAAAGACCCCAGATCCAGTAGAACGTGAGGTAGCGGGCGAAGTCCCCGGGGGCGGGGAATGCTATCGCCCAGGCAAACGCCGCCGTCACGAAGGCGGCGACCGCGAGCGAGACGACGAACATGGTCTTGTTCACCCGGCTGCGCCTCTTCCAGGCGAGCCAGGCCCGCAGCGGGTTGGGCCGCCCGTTCTCCGGAGCCTTCTCCATACCCCGAGATATTAGCAGGAAGGTGCGGGAGACAAAGGTGATAGGCTTCGCAAAACGCGCCCTATCTCCTGCTGACCCTGGCCGCCTTCGCGCCGGTGATCCGGAGCAGCTCCTCCGGATGCAGCCCGAAGACCACGTGGGTGTGTCCGGCCGCGGCCCATACTTCGTCCTCCTCGAGCAGATCCTCGTCGAGGATGGTCGGCGGCTGGCCACCGGGGATGACCGGCGGCACACCGCCGATGGAGAAGCCCGTCTCCCCGCGCACGAAGTCGGCGTCCGCCTTCTCGAGCTCTTCTCCGAAGAGCGCCGACACCCGCTTCTCGTCCACCCGGTTCGCCCCACCGGCGAGGACGAGCAGGGGCCGGCCGCTTCTCTTCCCCCTGAAGACCAGAGACTTCACGATCTGCTCGACCCTGCGGCCGAGCGCGGCGGCGGCCTCGCGGGCGCTGCGCGCGGTCTCCTCGAGCTCGACGAGCTCCGCTTCCACACCCCGCTCCTCGAGCGCCTCGCGCACCTTCACCACGCTCGCCCTCTCCGTGTAGGCCAAGACCCTAGCCCCCGAGGAGCCGCCCGAGGTCTTCTTCGCTCAGGTAAGGCTCCCACTCATCGTCGGAGAGAGGCAGGAAGTGCGCGCCGACGACCTCGAGCTTGCCGTCCCTGGCCGCCCTGACCTCGACGAGAGATCCCTCGGCGTAGACGTTCCCGCCGAGGTCTCTCACCTCTCGCGTGAGCCTCACCTTCACGAGAGCCAATGATAGCAGAAGGAGGGGGCGGCCCGTACGGGCCGCCCCCTTCACGCGCTCCGCGGCGTCGGCTACGAGCCGGGCTTGAGGATGACCTTGGTGTATCCGTCGATGCGCTTGTCGAACTTCTGGTAGGCGTCGGGGGCCTCCTCCAGCGGCACCTCGTGAGAGACCACGAACGAAGGCTCGGCGCGCCCCGAGGTGATCAGATCGCGCAGGTAATGGTTGTAGCGCTTGACGTTGCACTGCCCGGTGCCCATCCGCAGCCCCTTCTCGAACATCCGCCCGATGGAGACCAAAAGCTGACCCCGCTTGGCGGCGTCGTCCGGCGCACCCGGGTCGGAGGGGACGTAGAGGCCGGGGACGCCCAGCGCGCCGGTGGGCCTGACGCACTCGATGAGGGTGTTCAGGACCACCGCCGGCTCCTCGTGCTCGCCGCCGCGGGCGTGAGCCTGGTACCCGACGGCGTCTATCCCCTTGTCCACCCCGCGGTTGGCTTCGTTGTCGACCGAGAGGGTGGAGAGCCGGTTGCCCGGCGTCTGATCCTTGATGTACTCGACCGGGTCGACCTCGTCGAAGTTGACCGGGATGCAGCCTATCTGCTCGGCCTTCTCCAGCCGCTCCTTGACCCGGTCGACGACGAAGACCCGATCGGCGCCGCGGATCATCGCGCTGTAGGCCGCCATCAGGCCGACCGGCCCGGCTCCGAAGACCGCGACCGTCTCACCGGGCTTCACGTCGGCGAGCTCGGTGCCGTGGTATCCGGTCGGGAAGATGTCGGCGAGGAGCGCGTAGTCGGCCTCGTGCTCGTCGCCGGGCGGGAGCTTGAGGCAGTTGAAGTCCGCGAAGGGCACCCGCAGGTACTCGGCCTGCCCGCCCATGTACGGTCCCATCGCGACGTACCCGTAGGCCCCGCCGGCGAAGCCCGGGTCGGGGTTGACCGTCAGGCAGAAGCCGGTGTATCCCCGCTGGCAGTTGCGGCAGAACCCGCAGGCGACGTTGAACGGCATCACCACCCGGTCGCCGACCTGCAGCGAGGTGACCCCGGGCCCGACCTCCTCGATGATCCCCATGTTCTCGTGCCCGAAGACTATCCCCGGCTCGGCCGCGGTCCGACCCTCGTACATGTGCAGATCCGAGCCGCAGATGCAGGTCGATGTGATCCTGACGATCACATCGTTCGCATCTTGTATCTTCGGATCCTCCACGTTCTCTACGGCGACCTCGAAGGGTCCTTTGTACACGACGGCTTTCACGGCCTTCACTCCTTTCCCCGAGAGACTCCCACGATGGTTTACTGCTCCACCATGCTACTCCGGGCGCCAGCCTCACGCAACGTGGATTCCCAGATAGTGAGAATCCATCGTCTCGCTCAGCGCGCGGGCCCGGCGGTCTCGGGAAGGGCGCGGCTCAGGATGGGGTCGAGGTCCAGACCGGCCGGGAGGGTGCCGAAGGCGTGCCCCCATTCCCCGGCGAGCCGGGAGGCGCAGAATGCGTCGGCGACGGCCGGGTGGGAGTACCGGACGAGGAGGGCCCCCTGCAGCGCGAGCGCCATGCGCTCGACGAGCCCCCGGGCGCGCAGCTCCAGCTCTTCCGGGTGGGCGAGCTCGCGCCGCAGCGCGCGCACGGCCCCGTCCAGCCGGCGATCGGCGCCGGAGGCGGCCTCGAGCTCGGCGAAGAACGCCTCGACGCTCGCGGGCTCGCGGGTCATGGCGCGCAGCACGTCGAGCGCAGCGACGTTGCCCGAGCCCTCCCAGATGCTGTAGAGGGGCGACTCGCGGTAGAGGCGCGGCATCCCGGATTCCTCCACGTAGCCGTTGCCCCCGAGGCACTCCAGGCATTCGACCGCGTGGGCGGACCAGCGCTTGGTGACCCAGTACTTGGAGACGGGGGTGGCGAGCCTCCCGAACGCCGCCTCGGCGGCATCGCCGCCGAGCGCGCGGTCCATCGACCCGGCGAGCCGCAGAGCGAGCGTGGTCGCGGCCTCGGACTCAACGGCGAGGTCGGCGAGCACGTTGCGCATCAGGGGCTGCTCGCCGAGGCGCCGGCCGAACACCCTGCGGTGGCGGGCGTGGTGGACGGCCTGGTGCAACCCCCAGCGCATCCCGCCCGCCGCGCCGATGACGCAGTCCATCCGGGTCACGTTGACCATCTCGATGATGGTGCGCACGCCGCGCCCCTCCTCCCCGACGCGCCAGGCGACCGCGCCGTCGTACTCGACCTCGGCGGAGGCGTTGGAGCGGTTGCCGAGCTTGTCCTTGAGCCGCTGCAGGTGCATGCGGTTGCGCTCCCCGCCGGGCAGGACGCGCGGCAGGAGGAAGCAGGTGAGTCCCCCCGGAGCCTGCGCCAGGACGAGGAAGACGTCGCTCATCGGCGCCGAGCAGAACCACTTGTGGCCGGTCAGGCGGTAGGTCCCGTCGCCCGCGGGCTCGGCGCGGGTGGTGTTGGCCCGCACGTCGGAGCCGCCCTGCTTCTCGGTCATCGCCATCCCACAGACGAGGCCGCGTTTTTCCTCCGGGGGCCGGAGGCCGAACTCGTACTCGGGGGAGGTGAGGAGGGGCTCGAAGCGTCCGGCGAGCTCCGGCTCGGAGCGCAGGGCCGGGACGGCGGCGTAGGTCATCGTCACGGGGCAGCAGTTGCCCTGCTCGGGCTGCGTCGCCCAGACCAGGTACTTCGCCGCGCGCACGAGGTGGGCGCGGGGGGCGGGGTCGCGCCACGGCCCTCCCGAGAGACCGAGCGAGACAGCCGTCTGCATGAGCTCGTGCCACGCCGGGTGGTACTCGACCTCGTCGATGCGGTGGCCGTAGCGGTCGTGGGTGTGAAGGACCGGCGGGTACTCGCTCGCCAGGCGCGTAAGCTCCTGGATGCGGGCCGAGCCG
>JGI26049J44785_1001628_pt1 | contig 10723 bp, 10 predicted proteins | sample HigsolmetaGSP11D_FD_44785 | JGI IMG/M metagenome (IMG submission 44785)
TTTAAAAGTTTTTGAATCAACTGAAATGGTAGAAATGCCAAAATACATTTTGGAGGCTATAAGGTGATGAATAGGTTAATTATTGCTGCAGCTGGTTCAGGAAAAACTACATATTTGGTTAGAAGTGCGTTGCAAGAATCAGATAATATTTTAATAACAACATATACAATTGCTAATGAGCAAGAAATAAGGAAAAAATTTATCGAATTGAATGGTTGTATACCTCATAATGTAACAATTAAAACGTGGTTTGCATTCCTTTTGCAACATGGTGTAAAACCTTTTCAGGGAGTTTTATTGGATGAAAAAATAACAGGTATGATATTAGTAAATCAAAAATCAGGACTTAAATATATGAGCATAAGAGGACCAGTCTATTATGGTGAAGAGGAACTATATAAATTTTACTTTACTAATGAAATGAAAATGTATTCAGATAAGATTTCAAAGTTTGTATGTAGATGTGAAGAAGAGACTAGGGGAGCTGTAATAAAACGTATTAGCAGGATATTCTCAAAGATATATATTGATGAAGTGCAGGATATGGCAGGTTATGATTTAGAGTTAATTAAGGCATTGTTAAAGGCTGAATGTGATTTGATAATGGTTGGGGATCCCCGGCAGGTTACTTATCATACTCATAATGAAGCGAAAAATAAGAAGTATGCGGACGGTAATATAGAAGAGTATATAAAAAACGAGTGCAAAAATATTGATTACATAATTGACAAAGAAACTTTGAACGATTCATATAGAAGCAACAAAAATATTTGCTCTTTTTCATCTAAGCTCTATCCAGAGTATGGGGAGACGGGTACGAAGCAATTCAACGTAACAGGCCATGATGGGGTTTTTCTTATTAGATATAATGATTTAGACGAGTATTTGGCTAAATATAAACCTATGCAATTGCGTGAGAAGAGAACAGTAAAAGTTGTAGATAAATATCCGGTTATTAATATGGGTGAGTCTAAAGGTTTAACTTTTGATAGAGTTTTAATATATCCAACCAGAACAATGAGAGACTGGATGAATAATCATTCGTATATATTAAAACCTAAAACAAGATTACAATTTTATGTAGCAATAACAAGAGCTAAATTTAGTGTTGGAATTGTATATGATTATAACGAAATGACAAAAATTGATGGTGTAGAAAAATATATAGCTAAAAAGGATTAGTTGGGAATTGTAAAATTAATGATAGTAGAATTAGATCTAATTGTTTAAAAATAATTACAAAGGAGAAAAATATGAGTAGAGTATTAATAATTAAAAACAAACTAGATGCTAAAAAGGTAGATCCTAATATTCAAAAATCTGCTAAGAATAGTTTAATAAAAAAAGTAGAAGGTTATTACAATTCAACAACAAAAGATGATGCATTTTTAAGAAAAATATATGAAGAAATCGGAGATTTAGAATGTTATATTATATTTGTTTTTTATAAGAAAAAAGGAAAGATTTATACGAAGGAAAAAGAAGTTAATAACGGTGAAATAGAGAAGATTTTATTAGGTAAAGGGCATCTACATGAGCAAAAGTCTTATTCAAGAATTAATATTAAATATCGAATGTATAAAGAGATTTTAGATAAAAGAATTATTGCTAACTTGCTAGATAACATTGAGCTTGAGCTCGATGCTGATTATGAAGAGAAATCATATGTTATGGAGAGTACTGTAACACAGCTATCAAATGATATAAATGATTTAATTATTGATAAGAATTATGGTTGTTTAAAAAAGAAATATGTTGACAAATGGAATGTTTATGAACTAGAGGAGTATGCTCAGCATAATAATCAATGTAAAAGAATGTACTCAATTTCTGATGGAAGTAATGAGCGTAATGAATTTCAGAGAGATAGAGAAAGAATTGTAAATTGTCATTCTTATAGAAGACTAGTTGATAAATCACAACTTTTTAGTGCTGCGAAGGGGGACCATTACAGGACGAGAATGACGCATACTCTAGAGGTAAATCAAATATCAAAAGCTATTGCTTATGCACTAAACTTAAATATTGATTTAACTGAAGCAATTGCTTTATCACATGATTTAGGACATACGCCGTTTGGACATCAAGGAGAGCGAACATTACATGATATTTTATTAGGTAAAAAAATGAGGAGTTTATTTCATTTGTCAGATGATTTTTTTAATGATAACTTCTTTGGGGGATTTAAGCATAATTATCATGGCATAAGATTATTGACTAAATTGGAAAATAAATATATTGAACATCCAGGGTTAGATGTAAGCTTCCAAGTCTTAGAAGGAGTTCTAAAACATACTAGTATGAAAGATGAAGTCAAACTTGAAGAGTTTATTGATAAAAGATTCATTAATGATTTAAAGCCAGAATTTAGTCACGCAACGACACTTGAAGGACAAGTAGTAGAAATAGCAGACGAAATTGCTCAAAGAGGTCATGATATAGATGATTCTTTATCGTCTGGTTTGATTTCATTAGAAGATTTATTAAGCTTATTAACAATCGAAAAATTTAATGATTTATCTGAGAAAATATTTATTGAAATAAATAAAATCAATAATAACGTACGTTTCTATGAAAACATCAATGAATTAATAATTGCGAGATTAATTTCATGTATTGTGGGATTTTTTATTGATGATGTAATTAATCAGAGTAGAACTAATATTTCGAGTTTTTCAGGTGATAAAAGTAAAGGATTATTTGAAGAGCGTTTAATTAATATGTCCTCGAAAGGAAACACCATTTGCCAGTTTTTGGAGAAAACTGTTAATAAAAAAGTTATATCAAATTCAGAAGTCGCTTTGTTTGATTCAAATGCAGATACCATAGTTAGGAAATTATTTGAAACGTATTATTTAAATCCGAGACTTCTACATAAAGGGACAATTAGAAAGATATATTTGGATACATTAAGTCATAAAAATTCAGCTGTTTCAGAAACTGCTATAAAACTATGTGATGGTAATTTAGACATCTTAAATGCAGAAATAAATAAAATATTAAATTTTGATATTGACTATTCAAAATACAAAGCTGGTGATTTGGAACATTATACATACGCAGAAAAACGGAAGATTTTGGTTCGTAATATTGTAGACTACATAGCTGGAATGACTGATAGCTATGCTGTAGCACTGTATAAAAAAATAATTTGATTAAATTTAGTTTGAATTTGTTAATACTATCAATGGTGGTAAAAGTGAGAAAAAATTAGGTGATTTATGAGATAGTTTGGTCGCTAAATTTGAAGTGAAATTCACTTTTACAATCACATAACGGGAAATCGCAAAGCCAAACCTAGCGGTTTGGCTTGACAAGAAAAAAGCTCACACCATTGGAATTGCAATTTTTTCTTGCAGACTTAATATCTATGCGGATAAACGGTAAGCCATGACTGTGATAAACACGTCGAAGACCTAGGAAGAATAAAAGATGCTCACCAGCGGGTTCGTATCTTATTCTTCCTTTCTTCCCACCTTATATAATTACATAAAAAAGCAGGTACTTCACCAAAATCATGGTGCTGTACCTGCTTTTCTTTTCAGCGGATAACGGGAATCGAACCCGCACCTCAAGCTTGGGAAGCTTGCATTCTGCCATTAAACTATATCCGCACTTTTTATAATTTTATTTTATTCTTTTTATTTTAATTGTCAATATCCAGCTTACACTCGATTAAAAAATTTATTATTGGTGATACTAAAGTAAGCACTTATAAATGTTTCGAAAACGATAAATAAAAACATATCACATAGGAGAAACTGAGAATACGATACTAAGGATACAAATTTTATCTTATGCAGTCAGGTATAGGTATAATTCAAAAACGAACTGAGAAGAATATAGGATGAGGTGATAACAGTGAAAAAGAACAGATTTGCTGAATTTTTCAAAGGAAAAGGTTATTATGTGTTGTTATTTGTCGGGGTTATCGCAATNGCAGCAGTAGCAATCATTGGGTCCAGATTATCTGATTCGAATAATGAGGGAGATAATTATGTGGATCTAAATGAAGAACCCGATAATAACCTGGCAGCGGGGGAGGAAGATACTCAGCTGGCTGAAAATAACCCGGTATCGGATGGAATTGTTAATTCTACAGACAATTTAGCGGAAGATACTGATAATACGAATGAAGTCGTAGACAATGACAGTTTGCTTGAATACGACGTCTACACCCAGGAGGAAGAAGAAGGTATCGATTTAGCTGAAGTACCTGAGACAACACCAACGACACCTCCAAAGAAAACTGAAGAAGCAGAGGAAAAACCGGAGGCTGTTGAGACCACTACAACCACGGTAAAAGCAGCGACCAAAAAGTCATTGGATAGCTTATCATTTGATATTAATAATGATAATCTCCTTTGGCCTGTTGAAGGAAATGTTATTCTAAATTACAGCATGGATCACACGATTTATCATCCTACATTGATGCTCTATAAGTGTAATCCGGCAATTATCTTAGGTGCTGAAGTGGGTACTGAGGTTAGATCCGCAGCCGATAGTGTTGTTACCAATGTTGAATGGAATGAAGAAACTGGGCTTACAGTAACGACTGCAATTGGTGATGGTTATAGTCTAGTTTATGGTCAACTGGATGAGGACACTTTGAAAGTGAAAGTTGGCGATACATTAGATGCAGGCGAAGTTATTGGTGCAATCGCTAATCCCACGAAGTATTATACAGTAGAAGGAAGCAACCTATATTTTAAAGTATTAAAAGATGACAATACTACAGTAAATCCGATGTTGTTACTTGAATAAAGGATGTATTAAGATGAATAATCATAAATAAGTGAGTCTGTCCAAGATAACCACAGTAAGCATAGTTGCATCAACTTCTTACCGTGTATTGGACAGACTCATTTATTTGTGATAAATTAACTTGCTTATTTTTTATTCTGTATACAGATAATGCTTCTCTTTTAACGCACGCTCTACGGCATCCAATATTTCTTCCGAATCGGCTTCAATCGTATGGTGATGGATGCCATCCGTTAGCTCCTTTAAAGGAACAATTTTTTGTTCTTTTACTTTCTTTACAAATTGGTATACATCATTACGATTCCGAATGATAAGTTCAGTAGAGATTTCCCCATAGATCTCGTGAGCTACCTGAACATCAAGTATGTGTGCGCCATGATCTACAATCGTACATAATTCATCCTCGATTTGCTCGGTTGTATGTTTTACCTTGATGACCCGTCTTGCCTTAGGATGTTTGGCAGGATAAATCATATATCCTTTGGTGGTAGAGAGGATATTGATGTCAGAGGCTCGAAGTAAAGCGATATCCTGAACGATTACCTGACGGCTTACCCCCAGCAGTTTTGACAGTTCTCCACCGGAAATAGGCCTAGATTGCTCATTTAATATCTTTATTAAATTTTTTCTGCGCTCATTTCCTTCCATAGATACTCCTTACCAATTTATGTGAAATAACTTTTCATTTATCATACATTCATTTATAATAAAATATCATTACTAATCATTATTATATATGAATATACAGTATTTAGCAAAGGTTTTCCTTATGGAATGCATAAGGTAGAAAAGAGGAATTTTATGTTTCGATTATGGGCAAAGATTTATAAAGATAACCGTATCATCAAGGATATGGTGGTTACGAATGATAGCAAGGAGTTAAGAAGGACACAGAAAATATTTGCAGCTATAGAAGAGATCTGCCATGCTTTTGATTTATCCAAACCGATTTGGCTGGATGCCACGATTAATGAATTCCAAAGGCGTGATAAGACAAGGTTTACCCAGGATAACTTTATAGATACAATCGACTTTGATTATTTGGAGATACAGGTGATTGAGGAGGATTAAAATGGCATCAAGACGAGGATTTTACATGGGGCTTCTTATCATGAGCAGCCTTCTGGTTTCCTGCGGGATAGCAAAGAAAAGTAATTCTTCTAAAGAGAAGTCTGATGAAGCGAATGATCAGAATATGCAAAATATTGCTGAGGAGCAAACCATTCAGGATGGAATCATGGTAGAAGAGTCAGAGATTGTTGTAGCGAAAGCAGAAGTACAAACGGAAAACTCTACAGACAGGATTATGGGCATAGCCGATATCAAGCAAATGGCGGCAGGTTCCGTTATAGAAGAGGCTATATTGGAAAGTTTGGTACTGGATGAACTTTTTTATTTAGAGGAAATGAATGAGGACGTGAAAGCTAGAATCAATGGGAAGTCTTATAAGGAGAATTGCGATGTCCCCTATGAGGATCTGCGTTATATTCGGGTACTCCATAAAAACTTTGAAGGCAAGACGCAGATTGGGGAAATGATTGTGAATAAATCCATTGCAGAGGATGTCGTCGACATTTTTAAAGAATTATATAATACCAATTATCCGATTGAGCGGATGGTCTTGGTGGATGAGTATGATGCGGATGATAATGCTTCTATGGAGGCGAATAATACCTCCGCATTTAATTTCCGTTTCATTGACGGAACAACCAAAAGATCAAACCATAGTGACGGGCTGGCAATAGATATTAATCCTAGGTACAATCCCTATGTTCGGACGATTGACGGCAAGCAAAATGTACTTCCTGCCAATGGAGAAGAATATGCCGATCGGTCCATGGATAATCCTTACTATATACGGAAAGATGATATTTGCTATAAAGCATTTATCAAACGTGGTTTTACCTGGGGTGGAGAATGGAAGAGTTCGAAAGATTATCAACATTTTCAAAAGGATAAATAAGTATTCTTATAAAACCTTAGGTTTTCTTTTCAGGTAAGATAAGGATACATTTCATTGATTTTGAATTTATGGAATGTTATAATGACAAAGATAGCAGAAAGTAAGCCAAATGTCGGATGGGGTGCGTTACATGGAGCATGTCTTGGTAATTGATAAGGAATTGTCTGCTCTGAAAATGACAGAAAAGGCATTGCAAGACTTTTACAGAGTATCTGCGTTTGCATCGGAGGATGATGCAATCAAGTATATGCAATTATACCGCCCTGATTTGCTGTTGCTTTCTGCCAAGATTCAAGGACAAGATGGTTTTATAGTATGGCAAAGAATACGAATGCTTCCTGATGGGAAGGAGATACCGGTAATCGCATTGGTGGATGCCTTAGACAGAGAAACACAGAGAAAGGCAATCCATTTAGGTGCAGCTGATTTTGTAACTAAGCCAATCGATGCAGATGTCTTAAGAAATCGAGTAAGAATGCAAATGCAGCTGCGTTATTATATGAATGACAAATCCTATGCAGAACGCCTGCAGGATGCAATCTCGATTAGTTTTGCGGAGCTTGTGGAATTCCGTGATGAAACAACCGGTGGTCATCTTAAGAATACAACGGTGTACTTTCGCTTACTATTAGAAGAGGTATTGCGACAGGATAAGTATAAGGAAGCAATTGTTCCTGAGGATGTAAAGGATGTATTGAGATCCGTTCCGCTCCATGATATCGGGAAGATTGGGATTAATGATGAAATTCTAAGAAAATCTTCGATTTTAAATGATATAGAATATGAATCTATGAAAAAGCATACCCTTTTGGGTAAGCAAGCATTTGAGAAAATCATTGCACAGACGGGTGAGACCAGATGGTTGAAGCTTGCAATGAACATGGCATATTACCATCATGAACGCTGGGATGGAACAGGCTACCCCTGTGGATTAAAGGGCGAAGAGATACCATTGTATGTGAGGGTCCTTACGATTGCTGACGTCTATGATGCGCTTACTTCATGGCGCTCCTATAAGGAACCTTATTCCCATGAAAGGGCGATGGAAATCATTCAAGAAGGGAAAGGAACCGCATTTGATCCTGATCTGGTAGATCTATTTATCAATATAAACGAACAGTTTAAGCAAGCGCTCCTTAATAAGATATCGAATGTATAAAAGGCAAAGAAAGGGAGTGGCATATGTCCTATTTGGCTCTTTATAGAAAGTTCCGCCCGGATAGGTTTGAAGATGTAAAAGGGCAGGAACATATTGTAACAACATTAAGAAATCAAATAATGGCTGGAAGAGTTGGCCACGCTTATCTTTTCTGCGGTACCAGAGGCACCGGTAAGACCACTGTGGCAAAACTGTTAGCGAAGGCCGTTAACTGTGAGCATCCGGTGAACGGAAATCCCTGCCATGAGTGTAGGATGTGTAAGGCAATATCTGCGGGGACTTCGATGAATGTCATTGAAATTGACGCGGCATCCAATAATGGTGTAGATAATGTCAGGGAAATCGTTGAAGAAGTCCGTTATTCACCAACGGAAGGGAAATATAAGGTTTACATTATCGACGAGGTTCATATGTTATCTACCGGTGCATTTAATGCCCTCTTAAAAACCATAGAAGAACCCCCATCCTATGTTATTTTTATTCTGGCTACAACAGAGGTTCATAAGATACCGATTACCATATTATCAAGGTGTCAGCGATATGATTTTAAGCGCATTTCGATTGATACGATTGCAGAACGCTTAAAAGAACTGGTGGAAATCGAGCATATCGAGGTGGAGGAGAAAGCACTTCGCTATGTTGCCAGAGCCGGAGACGGTTCTATGCGTGATGCGCTAAGTTTGCTAGACCAATGTATTTCCTTTTACCTTGGCAAGAAATTAACCTATGATAATGTTCTGGATGTTCTGGGAGCGGTTGATACACAGGTATTCGGAACGCTTTTAAAATATATCCGGGAGCAGAATGTATCTGGGTGTATGAAGCTTCTGGAAGAAATTGAGACCAATGGTCGGGAGCTGGGGCAGTTTATCGTTGATTTTATATGGTATTTAAGAAATCTTCTCTTGCTGAAAAGTTCTGAGGATGTATCCGATATGATTTTTGAAATATCCTCTGAGAATTTAGAACTTCTAAAGCAAGAGGCAGGGCAAATAGAGGAAGAAACCATAATTCGTTATATACGAATTTTCTCGGATCTATCGAATCAAATTCGATATGCATCAAGGAAAAAGGTTATGATTGAAATTGCTCTTGTTAAGCTTTGCAGGCCGCAGATGGAGCAGAACTATGAGGCTTTGTTAAATCGAATCAAGATTCTGGAGGAGAAGCTGGAGAAAGGGGTTGTCGTAAATACAACTTCGCAGAATATTTCTCAGGAGGCATCCTCTGAAGTAAAACCTGAGGAGAAAAAGCCGGTCATCCTACCGGAAGCTTTGCCGGAGGATCTAAAGGAAACAGCAAAGAATTGGCGAGGGATTGTATCGCAGATAACGAGGAAAGCACCGGCTTTAGGAGCGGTATTACAGGGAGCAATAATCAGTACAGAGGGTACGGCACTCGTCATTGTTGTTACGAATGCGCTGGATAAGGATATCATCGATAGAGAAAGCCATTTGGAGCTTATCCAAGATACGATTGCTTCCATGATACAAAAACAGGTATCCATCAAAACAAGATACCTGGATAAAAGCAAAGAAAGAATGGATCAGGTGCCTGACTTAACAAAGATTATCAAGGTACCGATTGAGTATCAGGATTAGATAAGGAAAGAGAAAATGGTATTCCAATGAGTTGATTCAATAATATTTCAATAATAAATTAGATGCGTTTTATAATGCAATATAAATGACATGATATTAGTAATAAATGAAATAGCTATGATATAAGTAATAATGAAGCAGTATTATTACGCTGATAAGATTATATATGTAGTAACACGATTATAATGAAATTAATTTGTATGTTTCGAAAGGAGAAAATAGAATGGCAAGAAGAGGTGGATTTCCCGGCGGTATTCCGGGCAATATGAACAATTTAATGAAGCAGGCGCAGAGAATGCAAAAACAGATGGAGGAAAAAACCAAGGAGCTGGAAGAGAAGGAATACGAAGCTACTGCCGGCGGTGGTGCAGTAACTGTTAAGGTATCCGGTAAGAAAGAAGTTACTTCTGTAAAAATATCTCCGGAAGTTGTAGATCCTGATGATATTGAGATGCTAGAAGACTTAATCGTTGCTGCAACTAATGAAGCATTACGCAAGATGGAAGAGGAATCATCCGCGATTATGAGCCAGATTACCGGTGGTTTAAGTGGATTTGGAGGATTTCCATTCTAATGGATTATTACAGCAGTCAAATAAGTAAATTAATAGAGGAATTGTCAAGGCTTCCGGGAATTGGAGCAAAGACAGCGCAACGACTGGCATTCCACATCATTAATTTACCGGAGGAGCAGGTTAAGAATCTGTCTAATTCCATTTTGGATGCAAAACATAATGTCAGATATTGCAAGGAATGCCTTACCCTTACGGATCAGGAACTTTGCCCGATTTGCTCCTCAACGAAGAGGAACAAGCGACAGATCATGGTTGTTGAAAATCCAAGAGATTTGGCAGCCTATGAGAAAACCGGCAAATATGAGGGTGTTTATCATGTGCTTCACGGAGCAATTTCTCCGATGCTTGGTATCGGTCCTGCAGATATTAAGTTAAAGGAACTTATGATGCGTCTGCAAGGGGATGTGGATGAGGTAATCATTGCTACCAATTCCAGCTTGGAAGGGGAAGCAACCGCAATGTACATCAGCAAACTAATTAAACCTGTAGGAATCAAAGTGAGCCGAATTGCAAGTGGTATTCCTGTAGGTGGAGATTTGGAGTATATTGATGAAGTGACTCTGCTTCGTGCACTGGAAGGCCGAGTAGAGCTGTAGGAGAAGTTGTTAAAATAAAAAACCTTAATAGAAAAATGAATCAGGAAGTATAAAGTACGCAAGAAT
>JGI26049J44785_1001639_pt1 | contig 10686 bp, 8 predicted proteins | sample HigsolmetaGSP11D_FD_44785 | JGI IMG/M metagenome (IMG submission 44785)
CTGATCAGAATCGCGAGCACTCCGTATGCAATCCCCGTATACTGCAATGTTCGCAACGGGTTCTCGACGCGGACCAGCACCGTTACGGCGATCCAGACGATGGAGATCAGGATTGCAAGCGCCAGCGCATCAGAAGGATGAATACGGCCAGGTAGCCAGAGCCTTTAGCCACAAGTCGCAAATGCTGCAAAAAGCTGTGCGGCAAGAAGGAATCTGGTCGCTGATGTCGCTCATGTTTAAGAACGCCATTAACGATCATTCGCGGGAAACTGGAACTGGCGCACGATCGATTACCCTGCAGAATGCCTTAATTCTCGGCTATTAAACGTCTTATCTTCAATCAACTTGTCCACATCAATGCAATACTTCCCGATGCAAATGCGACCTGTGAACATCTTGCGGACCGATACCATCATCTTCGCCTTAAGCAAGGTGTCCACTCCTGTTTTCCCGCCGACGATCTTGGCTACGATGCTGCGTCCGGCTTCCAGCGTCGAACCTCGGCAAACGGACGACTCATGTTTGAACAGAATCGAGCGTGCCGCATACAACTGGCTGAGTATGACCCCATCACGTTGAATGATAATATTGCCATTGGACTTGATCTCACTGTTATGACATTGATTCAACCTGACCTCAGCCTTGGCTTCCTGCATGCGGGCAACTTCCTTGTGCGCTTCATGCAGCATCGTGAGCAGACTTTGGTAGAAACTCATGTTCAGTTCCGTCAGAATCTTGAACGGTTGCAGGAGAATGGAGCACATCTCGCCCAGCTTCTGATATTCGTTTTGCTTGATGTGTTGGATGTTGGCCAACACCGCCAGCAATTCCTTCACCAGCGCAGGAATGGCATGGAACTTCTTCTCGACCAACAACATGACGATCTGACCGAAATGCACCTTCTGCTTCCGAACCTCCAGCTTATGCAAGAGCAGATTGGATGCGGTGATCAGGTTTGCGAGATGCTCGGTCAGCGTCTTGGCAGTCTGGTACAACCGATTGAACATCACGCCGAAGTATCCGCTGTACAGCTTGCACCCCAGCACATTCCCTCGCACGAATATGCTTCCTGTCGCGGTGATTGTTGCATTATAAGCACTTCCATACACATACACGTTGCCGAGAGACTCGATGATCATGTGATCCATGACATTGCCGTACACGATCACGTCGCCGGAGAACACGATGTTGCCTGTATTCAAGTTCACATCAGAAGGCACGGTGTAGGAGGGGGATATGTCAACGACCTTTACCTTATGGCCAGTAATCCGCGGTCTGCCGCTGATCAGAGCTCGTATCTCCCCATCAGGAGTGATCTCTGCGCTGGGCCTCGCAACCACGATGATGTCTCTGGGTTCAGCGGGTTGAATCGGTTTGCCGAATACATCATAACCCGCAGAGCCTTTGACCATCGGGATCTTCCGCGCAATCACATCACCGCTGCTGGCCGTAGGAATCTGCAAATGGTTGCGGAAATCCACCCGCCCGGAAACGTCGAAAAACTGAGACCTTACCTGGTCCGGAAAATACAACTTAAGGTCGGCGTCTTTGCCCGGTACAGCGGCTTTCCCTCTGGCAATCAGAACTGGTTGATATGTCGGCTGCTCTAATTCTCGTTGCACCGCATCGATATCCAGATTTGACTTGATCGCCATTTGTTGGATTGCCGACAGCACATCGATGAGTGTAACGGTCTCCAGTATGTAATTCTTGTCTTGCTCTGCTCTAATGACCATTTCGGACATAGGCTCCGTGTCGATTAAGTGCCAGGCGTAACGCTCTTTAGACTTCAAGTGGAAATAGGCCTGCATCTGATCCTTACTGACTTTGATTTCAAACAAAGGCTGCTCTTCGATTTCCCAACGAATACAATCCACAGATGAAACGAAACGGCGAGCGTCGACCACTTCATTATTGATGATCAATCGAACCGGATACTCGCCTCTGATCACAGGAGGACTCCCATCTCCGAATGGATCTCGAACCATGATCGTATGGTTCTTCACCTGTATCCAGCCGTCGGTCGCAGTCTCACTCTGAGCAGGGATGTCTCGTACCAAGGTGTCGTTGTCGATGCCGCTTTCTCNCTCGGTCATCCAATCCGCATGGGTCGCATCTAAATCTAATTGTTGGATGAGCTTNGTTAATTCCAGTTCTGTCATCTNTCTCGCCATGGGAAACACCTCTCAATCGTTATACTCTCACAGTTCGCTTTCTCCCGATCATCCACTCACACATCGCGCGATGCTTTCCTTATCCTCGGGATAAACGTCTCCCTGACGGAGAACCCGCTTGATGCTCATCCATGCAAATCTCCCAGTAGCTCGACAGCCTTCTCGAGATGCGATATGCCCATACCTTTCGTCGAGTCGTATCTGCCCTCACCTTTCACAACGCAGGCATTTAGAACTATTCGACAAAGAATAAAGTACTATTTACCTTCATTGTATTTTCGAATCGAATACTTTTCAACAGTTTCATTAACCGTTTTTTCGTGATTCTTGTCATTTTTATTCCGCAAGGATCATAGGCGCATAGAACTAAGATGAAGTATAATAAGCTTATGCATAATACTGGGGGGGATCTCCGTGATATTCCAACATCGTTTACGGTAGGCGCGTAAGCGAAAGAATCTGACCATAGAAGAGCTCGCTCAACAAATCGGCGTTGCCAGAAGCACCTATGCCAACTATGAGTTGAACAATCGGGAACCCAACCTGAACACCATAGTGGCGTTGTCCAAAGCCCTGGATGTGTCCGTGGACTTCTTGCTGGGGTTGTCTGATAATCCTCAGATTCACTCGGTCGAAACGAAAGACAAAGGCCGAGGGGTAACTAGCCCTCGGCATCCGCATCATGGGTATCTGACTCTACAAAATCTTTCAGTCTGGACAACTTGTCGTCCCAATATTGGTCGAAGAAGTTCAGCCATTGTTTCAGTTCGTCCAGCGGCTCCGGATGAAACTTGTAGCGGGTTTCCCGCCCCACCTTATGGCTGCTGACCAGGCCCGCATCGGTAAGGATATGCAGATGCTTGTTCACGGCCGTTCTGGATATCGGGAAGCAACGCGTCATTTCGGCAATGGCCATTTCCTTCCTGGCGAGCAATTTCAGCATGCTTCTGCGAGTCGGGTCGGCAATCGCCTGAAAGACATCGTGCCCGGAAGAAGCGCCCGCCACTTTAAGCTCCGATGTATGCCGGGAGATCTTCTTTGACAATTTTCTCCCACCCGCCATCCATAACTCGACGAATGACCGCATGCGGTTGTCCGAACTCCGTGACCTTGTCTGGATCCCAACCGGAATGGATCAGCGTAAATTCCGTTGTGCCATCCTCCAATTCCTTCAACTCAAAGGTCAGATGCCAATCCTTCCCCCAGTCGAAGCTGAGGCGTGTCGGCGGATTCAACTCAGTGACCTTGCATAGCGAATCTCCAAAATGCTCCGTATGCAGGACGAATTCATGACCCACCACCGGTTCAAATGTATTCGACATCCACCATCCGGCTATCCCTTCAGAGGTAGCAACTGCCTTCCAAACCTTCTCAATCGGCGCTTTCAGGATAACGCTTTTTCGGATTTCAGGAATCGACTCTTGTGACGACATTCATCATACCTCCAAAATGCAATATAACACCTTATGGTGTTGCTTTCATTATAACACCTTAAGGTGTTATTTCAACCCTGTTGTTGAACTTACACCCTCTTCCTCCCCAGCAAGAGGGAAAAGTCGCACGTCACGTCCAGCGCCTCCTTGCGCAGGACTTGCTCGATCAGCTCTTGTGACGCGTTCCAGGACAGAGGGGTCATATCGATGAGCTGTTTCATATACAGGTTTTCCACTTTGACACCATACCGAATACGTCTGACATCAACCAGCTCGAAGTTTCGCTTGAACAACTCCAAGGTTTGATCATTGGAATATGCTGCTTTATCGGTCTGATGGTAGTCCTGGACGTCGAATGTCATTCAAAAATGCCTTCATGACTCCTCCTGAACGTTATACTGCTCTATGAACTGCCATCTTCAACACTGAAAACAAGTGATGCCATGAAGACAATGGCATCATGGCATCACTTACCTGGTACAGAGCATATTCGGCTCGATTACTTCAGCATCTCCAGCAGTTCCTCTTCGCTGATGATCGGAACACCTAATTCCTGGGCCTTCGTCAGCTTGCTGCCCGCTTCTTCCCCTGCCAGGACGTAGGAGGTTTTCTTGGACACACTGCCCGACACCTTGCCTCCGTACATCTGGATCAGACGAGTGGCCTCGTCCCGCTTCAGCGTCGGGAGCGTTCCCGTGATCACGAAGGTTTTGCCGGACAATCTGTCGTCCCCTCTGCCTTCCGATTGCTTGGCCTTCGTATTGACGCCTGCCTGCTTCAGTTTCTCGATCAAGACCTTCGTGCTGTCCTGACTGAAGAAGTTGCGCACGCTGCTCGCCACTGTCTCCCCGAAGTCCGGCAACATCAGCAATTGCTCGTAGCTGGCATTCGCAATTTCGTCGATGTCGGCGAAGTTGGACGCGAGCACTCTTGCCGTTTGCTTGCCGACATTTTTGATCCCGAACCCGGTGATGAGTTGGTCCAGATCATTGTCCCTGGACTTCTCGATGGCGTTCAGCAGGTTGTCAACCGACTTCTCCCGGCCAACGATCCCTTTCTCAATCAACTCATCCCGATAATCCTTGAGGCGATAGATATCGGCGATATCCTTGATATATCCTTCGGTCATCAGGGCTTCGACGGAGCTCGGCCCGAGCCCTTCGATATTCATCGCATCTTTCGAGGCGAAGTAGATGATCCCACGGATCGATTGGGCATAACATTCATCCCCGCTGCAGCGGATGTCTGCGCCATTCTCATCCCGCACGGTCGGAGAACCGCAGATCGGGCATCGGTCAGGCAAGGTATATCTGACCGCATCCGGCGGTCTTTTCTCCGGGATGCTGCGGATCACCTCAGGGATAATGTCGCCTGCCTTCTGGATCACCACAGTGTCGCCGATCCGGATATCCTTCGCATCGATGTAGTCCTGGTTGTGCAAGGTGGCCTTGGACACCGTTGTGCCCGCCAGCTTCACCGGCTTCAGGATCGCCAGCGGAGTCAGTCTGCCCGTGCGGCCAACCTGCACCCGGATGTCCTCAATCACCGTTTCCTTCTGCTCCGGCGGATACTTGAAGGCGATTGCCCAACGCGGCACCTTGCTGGTGCTGCCGAGCACCCTGCGGTCTTCCAGATTATCCACTTTGACGACGGCGCCATCGATTCCGAAAGGCAGATCCCCCCTTCTCTCCCTGATATCCACGATGCTCTGCCAAACCTCATCGGCCGTTGAGCAGACCTTGTAGTCCGGGATGACAGGGAATCCGAGCGTACTTAGCCACTCCAGCGTTTCCGCATGGGAGGTGAATTCTCTGCCTTCTGCGATCTCCAGATTGAAGACGAACAGGTCCAGCTTGCGCTCCTTGACGATTCTCGGGTCAAGCTGCCGCAACGTTCCCGCCGCCAGGTTTCTGGCCGTCTTGTACACCTTGCCGCCGCTCACTTGCTGCTTCTGCATGATCATTTCGAAAGTTTCGTTGGACATGAACACTTCGCCGCGCACTTCCAGATAAGGCAGATCAACCGGAATTTGCTTCGGCACAGCGTCCATCACCAGCAGATTCTCGTACACCGACTCGCCTTCCTCACCGTTGCCCCGGGTGATCCCCTCGACCAGCCTGCCTTCCCGATACCTCAACATCACCGTCAGGCCGTCTATTTTCATCTCAACGACAAATTTGGAATTCGGCACCTGGGACTTGACCTTCTCCACGAAGGCATACACTTCTTCCCTGGTGAACTGGTCCTGCAGGCTGATGACCGGCACGTCATGCCTGACCTTCCTGAGCTCGCGTTTGACCGTTCCGCCAACCTTCCGGGTAGGCGAATCAGGCGTGATCAGCTCCGGATGCTGCGCTTCGAGGTTCTTCAGCTCATTCATCAGTTGGTCATACTCGTAGTCGGTGATTTCCGGCTGGTCCTGGTCGTAGTACTTCTCATTGTGGTACCGGATCAATGCCCTGAGCTCCTCGATCCGATCTTTCACTTCCATGTGGACAGCACCTCCCATATGATCATGCTACCTCTAGGCTTTCGTGATTGGGGCAAACTTCGCCAGCAGCTTCTTGATCCCGACTGGGGCCGGGAACGCAATCTGCAGTTCCTGATCGTCCCCGCTTCCTTTGACGGAGACTACCGTACCGATTCCCCATTTATTGTGCGACACCTTGTCTCCCGTCTGCCAGGTGACCGAGCCGGCAGCGGATGCTCCCGCCTGGCCGCCCGTTCCGGCCGGGCTGCTCGTCCGGGAAGCTGCCGCACCCCCGACGATCGGCCTGAGTTTCGTCTCGGCAGAGGCCGGGTAGCGACCCGCGTCGCTGTTGCCATAACCAATCGTTCCACTGCCGCCCGTATATCGCTGATAACCGCCGCTGTAACGCGGTTCATCGCCATAATCAAGATCGCGGTCAAACGCGTCGAACCGGCTTCCGCCGAAGCCTCCGCGCGGCGCATAGCCCCCGACCACTTCCGTCACTTCCTCGGGGATTTCCTTCAGGAAGCGGGACGGCAGATTGCGGTTCGTGCGTCCGAACAGCGTGCGCATCTGCGCACAGGACAGCACCAGTTCCTCCGCTGCCCGGGTAATCGCCACATAGGCGAGACGGCGCTCCTCCTCCAGCTCCTCCGGATCGGTAAACGCACGGCTGTGCGGGAAGACGCCCTCCTCCATGCCGACGACGAACACATACGGGAATTCCAACCCCTTGGCACTGTGCATCGTCATCAGGGTGACCTTGTCCGATGGATCTTCCGCTCCATCCTCAGCAAGCGCATCAATATCCGCGATCAGCGCCAGATCGGTGAGGAAGGCGATGAGCGACTTGTCTTCATTCATCTCTTCGAAATCCTGAGTAACCGACAGAAACTCATCGATGTTCTCTACGCGCGCGCGGGATTCCAGCGTATCCTCCTGCACGAGCTGGGCGCGGTATCCTGACATCTCAAGCAGTTTCTCCGTCAGCTCGGTGACGGATACATACTGCGACATCTGGCTCAGGTTGTCGATCAACTGCTTAAAATCATACAGCGCATGTTTCTGTTTCGTGCCAATCTCGATCGCGTCCAGCTCATCCAGGATGGCGAAGATCGATTGACCGCGACGTGCCGCATAGTCCGCCAACTTGTCCAGGCTCGCCGCGCCGATGCCGCGCTTCGGCTCATTGACGATGCGCAGGAAACTGATGTCGTCATCCGGATTGGAGACGAGGCGCAAGTACGCGAGCAAATCCTTGATTTCCTTGCGCTCGTAGAATCGGATGCCGCCTACGATCTGGTACGGGATGTTCGACTTGAGGAAGATTTCTTCTATGACGCGGGACTGCGCATTGGTGCGGTACAGGATCGCATGGTCGCGGTAGGAGCGGCCATCTTCCTTCAAGTGGCGCTGGATCTCGCTGACGATATAGTAGCCTTCCGCATGCTCCGAATCCGCGTAATAGATCTTGATCTTCTCGCCTTCGCCCTTGTCCGTCCACAGATTCTTGGCCTTGCGTCCCTTGTTGTTGCCGATGACGCTATTCGCCGCCTGCAGGATGTACCCGGTCGAGCGGTAGTTCTGTTCGAGCAGGATCGTCGTCGCATCAGGGTAATCCTTCTCAAAGTTGAGGATATTTGAAATGTCTGCGCCGCGCCAACGATAGATCGACTGGTCGCTGTCACCGACCACGCACAGGTTGCGATGCGCAGCTGCCAGCAGACGGCACAGCATGTATTGGGCATGGTTCGTATCCTGATACTCATCAACATGAATATAGCGGAACTTCTTCTGGTAGAAATCGAGCACTTCCGGCTCCCGCTTGAACAGCTGGATCGTCTTCATGATCAGATCGTCGAAGTCCAGCGCATGATTGCTGCGAAGCTTCCGTTCATACAGTTCATATACCTGGGATGCGATCTTCTTCATCGGGTCCTGCCCGGCGCGAGCCGCGTACTGGTCCGCATCGAGCAGCTCGTTCTTCGCGCTGCTGATCATCGACAGGATGCCCCGCGGTTCATGGCGTTTCGGATCGAGATTCAGGTCTTTCAGGCAACCGCGGATAACCGACAGTTGGTCGTCAGAATCAAGGATGGTGAAGCTCGACTTGTAGCCGATCCGCTCGATATCTTTGCGCAAGATGCGCACGCACATGCTGTGAAACGTCGACACCCAGATATCTCGGCCCTCGGCTCCAACCAGGCTGGAGACGCGCTCCTGCATCTCTCTCGCCGCCTTGTTGGTGAATGTGATGGCGAGGATGCCCCAGGGCGGCGCCTTGCGAGTCGCGATCAGATAGGCGATGCGATGAGTGAGCACCCGCGTCTTGCCGCTGCCCGCTCCCGCAACGATGAGCAACGGACCTTCCGTCGTCGTCACAGCTTCCCGCTGTCTGTCGTTCAGACTCAGAATCGCCTCATGTATATCTACCGGTTGGTTCATAGGATAACTCCTTTTAATTCTTATCTCCTCAAACTAATAAAAACATCAGTCCATCAACTGCAACATTATACATGGACAACGGTGCTCAGCGCTTGCTCGATATCCTCGTAGATCACGTTGCCGACGATGATCGTATCCGCTGCTGCCAACGCCTGTCTGGCCTTGTCAGCTGTGTTGATGCCCCCGCCGTAGAACAGTTGCGTTTCTTCGAGGTTATCTCTGACCTGGCGCACCAGATCCATATCGCCGTACGTGCCGCTGTACTCCAGATAACAGACCGGCAGACGGAACAGCTTCTCCGTCAGGTTGGCGCAGGCGATGACGTCCTGCCTTCCCAGATTCGCATCCGCATGCGTCAGTCGCGCTACCGTCGAGTCCGGGTTCAGAACCACATACCCTTCCGGCACCAGCGAATCCCACGGCAGCATCTTGCCGAACTGCTTCAGCGCCTCGCGATGCCTGCCCGTGATCCACTGCCCCTGCCGGGAGTTCAGAACCACCGGGATAAAATACAGATCAAACCCGGGCACCACCGCCTCCAGGTTGGAGATCTCGCTGACACAAGGCAATGCATACCGTCTTACCCGTGACAGCAAATCAATCGTATTGTCAAACGTCACGCCGCTGGAGCCGCCGACCATGATCGCATCTGTACCGGAGTTGCAGAGCAGCTCCAGATGCTCGTCCGAGATCGTCTTGTCCGGATCCAGCTTGAACACGTGACGCCAATCGCGAATATCTTCGCGCATCCACACAACACCTGCTTTCCTCTTGCGCCGTTCGGGCGAAAAGCCATGCGGCGCCTGCTTGAATCGATCTATGAAAGTTTGCCGATTTTCCTTACAGAATCCAGTCTAATCGTTCTCCCATATCATATCAAACGAAACATATGTTCGGCAATTGATCGGCCGCATTTTCCATGCTATGATGCAGGTAAGGATAATTTGAAGGCTATGTTACCGGCAGGTACAACCTCGGAGCGTATTGGTTCTGAGGCTGTACCTTTTTTGTTACAGCTCGAACCTTGCGTGAATCCGCCAACTTCCGTCCGAGGTCAGCACAACTGCCGCTATCTCAATCATGGGGAGGAATCTTGAGTGGATCTGGAAGCGATTTATCATCGCACTGGCCAGTCGTGGTGCTACATGTACGACAAGGATACGGTCCATATCCGGGTGCGCACGAAGCGCGGCGATATGGATGAGGTCAGTGTATTTACCGGGGACAAATACGATTTCGAACGTACGCTGAAACAAGTGAGGATGCACATCCTCGCCTCGGATGCGCTGTTCGACTATTGGCAGGCCGAGGTCACGACTCCGCATCGCCGACTGCAATACTACTTCGGCTTCACATCCGGAGCGAAGACCGTCTATATGACAGAAGCAGGGTTCGCGGATGAACCGCCAAACGGGGTAACCGGCGTGTTCGAATATCCGTTCCTGCACGAGTCCGATATGCTGAATCCGCCGGAATGGGTGAAGCATGCGGTATTTTATCAGATCTTCCCGGAGCGCTTCGCGAACGGCGACCCCTCCAACGACCCGGAAGAGGTGCTCCCCTGGGGCGGGAAGCCGGAGCCGTTCAACTTCTTCGGCGGCGATCTTCAAGGCGTGATCGATCATCTCGATCATCTGTCCGAGCTTGGGGTGAATGCGATCTACTTCACGCCAATCTTCGAAGCGACGACCAATCACAAGTACGACACGGGCGATTATATGAAGATCGACCCGCACTTCGGCGATACGGAGACGCTTAAGTTGCTCGTCAATCTCGCCCACGAACGCGGCATAAGGGTACTGCTCGACGCAGTGTTTAATCACAGCGGCGGCAAGTTCGCGCCATTCCTGGATGTTGTGGAGAAGGGCGAGGCTTCCCCGTACAAGGACTGGTTCCATGTCCTGGAGTTCCCGCTTCGCGTGGAGAACGGCCGGCCCACCTATCGCGCCTTCGCCTTCGAAGCGCATATGCCGAAGCTGAATACGCAGCATCCCGAGGTCAAGGCCTATCTGCTCGACGTAGCCCGCTACTGGATCGAGGAAGTCGGCATCGACGGCTGGCGGCTGGATGTGGCGAACGAGATCGACCATCAGTTCTGGCGGGAGTTCCGTCAGACGGTGAAGGCGGNCAATCCCGAGGCCTATATCCTGGGCGAGATCTGGCA
>JGI26049J44785_1001642_pt1 | contig 10657 bp, 8 predicted proteins | sample HigsolmetaGSP11D_FD_44785 | JGI IMG/M metagenome (IMG submission 44785)
GCGCGGGGTGGTTCCCCGACGTCGTCCTCCTCTCGTCGAGGGCGGAAGGCGGGAGTTCGTGCCGCGCCGTCATCCGGGGCGGTGCGGGAGCCGGCCTGACCGATGCTCACCTTTCTCGCCAGGCGCCTCGCATCACTGCTTGTCACGCTCGCCGTCGCCTCGGCCGTCATCTTCGCGGTGATGGAGGTGCTGCCGGGCGATCCGGCGGAGATCATGCTCGGCACCAACGCGCGGCCGGACACACTAGCGGCGCTGCGAGCCAATCTCGGGCTCGACCGGCCGGCGACGGAGCGCTACGTCGCTTGGGTCTCCGGCTTCTTGCAGGGTGATCTCGGTCGCAGCTACACTTATTCCGTCCCGGTCGGNGAGCTTGTCGCCCAGCGCCTGTGGGTCAGCCTGCCGCTCGCCGCCATCTCCCTGCTTCTCACCGTGCTCATCGCCATTCCGGTCGGCGCTATCGCCGCGGCACGGCGCAACAGGCCGGTCGACATCGGCATCATGGCGGCCACGCAGGTCGGCATCGCCGTGCCGAACTTCTGGTTCGCCATGCTGCTCGTCTTCGTCTTCGCGGTGAGCCTGCGTCTGCTGCCCGCCGGCGGTTTCCCCGGCTGGGGTGCGGGCCTGTGGCCGGCCCTGCGCTCCCTCATCCTGCCGGCCGTGGCGCTCGCGCTGCCACAGGCGTCGATTCTCGCCCGCGTGATGCGCTCCTCGCTCATCGACACGCTCGGGGAGGACTACATGCGCACGGCACGCGCCAAGGGCTTGAGCCGGAGCGAGGCCGTGCGGCGGCACGCGCTGCGCAATGCGCTGATCCCGGTGCTCACCATCATGGGCCTGCAATTCTCCTTCNTGCTCGCCGGCACCATCATCATCGAGAACGTCTTTTTCCTGCCGGGCCTCGGCCGTCTGGTCTTCCAGGCCATCACCCAGCGCGATCTCATCGTGGTCAAGAGCGTCGTGATGCTGCTCGTGGCGAGCGTGGTCATCGTCAATTTCCTCGTCGAGCTGGCCTATGCCGCGGTNGATCCGCGCCTGAGGAGGCGCGCATGAGCGCGGTCGTCGCCGGCAGGCAGGGCCTTGCCGCCCGTGCCCTCGGCCATCCGAGCTTCCTCGTGGGGGCGGCGATTTCGCTCGTGGTGGCGGCGACGGCTCTCCTGTCCTTCGTGTGGACGCCCCACGATCCGACGGTGCTCGACATCGGCCGCAAGCTCCAGCCACTCTCGGCGGCGCACTGGCTCGGCACCGACCAGTACGGCCGCGACGTGCTGTCGATGATCATGGGCGGAGCCGTCACCTCCATGGCCGTGTCGTTCGTCGCGGTGGGCATCGGCCTCGGGCTTGGTGTGCCGCTCGGGCTGCTCGCGGCCGGGCGGCGCGGGCCCGTCGGCGAGGCGGTGATGCGCGCCAACGATTTCGTCTTCGCGTTTCCGGCGCTCGTCATGGCCATCATGCTGCGGGACATCTTCGGGCCCGGCGCGCTCAACGCCATGGTCGCCATCGGCATATTCAACGTGCCGGTTTTCGCGCGGCTCGCCTACGGCGCCGCATTGCCGCTGTGGACGCGCGAGTTCGTCATGGCGGCGCGTGTTGCCGGCAAGGGCAGGGGGCGCATCACCCTTGAGCACATCCTGCCCAATATGCTGAGCCTCATTATCGTGCAGGCCACCATCCAGCTTTCGCTCGGCGTGCTGGCCGAGGCCGCGCTGTCCTATGTCGGGCTTGGCGTTCAGCCGCCGGCGCCGAGCTGGGGGCGCATGCTCAACGAGGCCCAGACACTGATGGCCATTGCGCCGCGCCTTGCGCTGGTGCCGGGGCTCGCCATCGTCGTCACGGTGATGGGGCTCAACCTCCTCGGCGACGGCCTGCGCGACCTGCTCGACCCGCGCCTTGCCCGGGANCGCTGAGCCATGAGCCTGTTCAGCATCGAGCGCCTTCAGGTTTCCATCTACGGCCAGCCGATCCTCAAGGGCGTTTCGCTCTCGGTCGGCGAGGGGGAGATTCTCGGCCTCGTCGGGGAATCCGGGTCCGGCAAGTCCATGACGGCGTTGGCGGCGATGCGGCTCCTGCCGCGCGGTGCGCGGACGCAGGGGCGCATCCTGCTCGATGGCGAGGACATCCTCGCCAAGAGTGAAGCGGAGATGTGTGACCTGCGCGGGCGCGATATCGGCATGATCTTCCAGGAGCCGATGACGGCTCTCAACCCGCTGAAGACCATCGGCGCGCAGGTGGCGGAGTGCTTTGCCCAGCATCTGGGGGCGCCACGCGACGAATGTATGGCTTGGGCGGGGCAGGTGCTGGAGCGGGTGGGACTGCCGCCGTCGCGCTTTCCACTCGACCGCTACCCGCACGAGCTTTCCGGCGGCCAGCGACAGCGAGTTGTCATCGCCATGGCGGTGGCGCTCAAGCCCAAACTGATCATTGCCGACGAGCCGACGACGGCGCTCGACGTGACGACGCAGGCCCAGATTCTCGCGCTGATGCGGGAACTGGTGACGCGGGACGGCGCCAGCCTCCTCATGATCACGCACGACCTGGCCGTGGTGGCCGAGATGGCCGATCGCGTCAGCGTGATGCGCGACGGGGAGGTGGTGGAGGAGGGCGCGACGGCCGCCTTCTTCTCCGGCATGCGCCATCCCTATTCCAGGGCTCTGCTGGCGGCTTCCACCCACGTGCCGGTGCGCCGGCGCGCCGGCTGTGCCCGGCCCTCGTCCTTNCCCCCAGCGCAGCCGCAGGGCGGGCAGGNGGAGCCGATCCTGCTCGCACAGGAGGTCGTCCGCGACTACCGGGGCCGGCGCCGATCGCTCTTCAGGGCACCCGNGAAACACCGGGCCGTCGATGGCGTGAGCCTCGCCATACGGCCGGGGGAAAGCGTCGGCCTCGTCGGCGAATCCGGCTGCGGCAAGTCCACCCTGGCGCGCACGCTGATGGCGTTGGAGCCGCCGCAGGGCGGGACGGTGCTCTTCCGTGGCCGCTCCTTCGCCGATTTCTCGTCTGCCGACCTGACGGCGCTGCGGCGGGCCNTGCAGGTTGTGTTCCAGGANCCCTACGGCTCCTTCGACCCCAGGCANAAGGCTGGCCGGCTNGTTGCCGAGCCCCTTTACCTCTTGCGTGGTGAGATCGATGCGGCCGAGCGCAACCGGCGCATCGCCGCCGTGCTGCGCGACGTTGGCCTCAAGCCGGAGGATGCGGAGAAATATCCCCACGAGTTCTCCGGTGGCCAGCGCCAGCGGCTCGCCATCGCCAGGGCGCTCATCACGCGGCCCTCACTCATCATCCTCGACGAGCCCGTGTCGGCGCTCGATGTCTCCATCCGCGCCCAGGTGCTCGATCTGCTCGCCGAGCTGCAGGCGGAGCACGGGTTGGCCTATCTCTTCATCTCCCACGACCTTGCGGTCGTGCGCGCCATCACCGACAGGGTGCTTGTGATGCGCGCCGGCCGGATTGTGGAGGAGGGGCCGACGGAGGAGGTGTTCTCGGCGCCGCGGCACGCCTATACGCGCGAGCTTCTCGCTGCCTCGCCCGATCTCTCGCGGGCCCTCGCGGCGCGCGACATGCGCGCACCCACGACAAACCGGGCAGCGGGCGAGGTTCCCCCGGGAGGCTGACGCAGCCGGAGGCTGGCCTCAATCCGTGAACACCACCGTGCGTTGGCCGTTGAGGATGACGCGATCCTCAAGGTGGTAGCGCAGGGCGCGGGCGAGCACGCGCCGCTCGATGTCGCGGCCCTTTCGTATCAGGTCTTCCGGCGTGTCGCGGTGNCTGATGCGCTCCACGTCCTGCTCGATGATCGGCCCCTCGTCGAGGTCTGACGTCACATAGTGGGCCGTGGCGCCAATGAGCTTCACGCCGCGTGCATGCGCCTGGTGATAGGGCTTGGCGCCCTTGAAGCCCGGCAGGAACGAGTGGTGGATGTTGATGCAACGTCCCGCGAGCTTGGCAGCCAGCCCGTCGGACAGGATCTGCATGTAGCGGGCGAGGACGACGACCTCGGTTTCCGTCTCGCGGATCAGCTCCCACAGGCGCGTTTCCTGCTCGAGCTTCGTCTCCTTCGTGACCGGCAGGTGATAGAAGGCGGCCCCGTCAAAGTCGAGCGAGCCATAGGTCTCGCGCGGGTGGTTCGCAACCACCGCCACCAGCTCCATCGGCAGCTCGCCGAGGCGCTTGCGGTAGAGCAGGTCGACGAGGCAGTGGTCGAACTTGGAGACGAGGATCATCACCCGTCTCTTCTCCGCCTTGTCGCGCATGGTCCAGGTCATGCCGAATCGCTCGGCCAGCGTCGCAAAGCTCTTTCTGAGCTCCGCCAGCGTCGGCGCACCGTGCAGCGGGTTGAATACCACGCGCATGAAGAAGCGGTTGCTCTCGGTGTCGTCGAACTGCTGCGCGTCGAGGATGTTGCACCCCGACTCGAATAGGTGCGTCGAGACCGCCGCCACGATGCCCGGGCGGTTGGTGCAGGAAAGGGTGAGGACGTAATGCGGCTGTGACATGCGGCCGTTTTGATCCTTTTTGCAGAATCCGCAAGGGCCTCTGCGAGGCAGCGCCCCGAATTTCACCGCACGATCGGTCTTGGCTATTAGCGATCAGTTTGATTTGATAAAAGATAGATTAAAATTTAAGTCAAATCAGCATTCTCCGATCCGACTTCCTCGAAACGGGTGACGGCATGGCCGATATCGGACATCTGCGAGAGGGGATCGACAGNCCCCGACAGGCGATGACCAGAGTTGCACGGCAGGCGAGCCGGGACAAAGAAGGGCCACCCCGTACCGACATAGGCACCATCCTCCTGCACTGGCTCGTGGCCATCGTGATGGTGGTGAGCCTTCTGACGGGGCTGCGCATTTCGGCGGATGCGCCTGATGCCGTCATCTCCAAGGCCTTGGAGCCCATCCTCCCGCAGGGAGAGATCTGGAGTGTCCATTTCATCTCGAGCCTTACCCTCTTCTTCGCCTCGACAGCCTATGCGCTCTACATGTTGCGCAGCGGCCTGCGCCACCGGGTGGCGCTGAAGAAGGCGAGGGCGCTGGTCATGCCGGCCGCCAGCAAGCTGCGCTGGGGCGCTGTCAACGTCATCCTGCACTGGGTGCTCTACGGTCTCGTCACGGTCCTCACGGCGACGGGCATCGCGCTCTATGTCGGTTATGGCGGCTGGGTCGTTGCCGTCCATGCGGCCTGCGCCATCGCGGTGCTGGTCTACATTTTCGTGCACGTTATCGCGCATTTCCTCTACGGCGGCTGGGGGCAGATCCTGCGGCTGTTCCGGCCGACGCCGCTCGTCTCCAACAGCGGTATGAAGGCACGGCCCTTGCTCACGGCGGTTCTCGTTGGCGTGCCGGTCGCCGGCGCGATCGCCGCTTTCGACTGGGGCACGCGCGACAAGCTCACGGTCACCAGGGTGGACGAGGCGCCGAAGCTCGACGGCACGCTTGACGATCCGGTCTGGCGTCGCGCTGCCCCGGTGCGCATCCGCACCCAGCAGGGCGCCAACCTGGGTGGCACCGGCGAATCGGTCGTCGAGGTGCGGGCGGTGAGGGATGCCGACAACATCTACTTTGCCTTCCGCTGGGAGGACCCGACGCGCTCGCTGCGTCGTCTGCCGCTCGTGAAGCGGGAGGACGGCTGGCACCTCGCCCACAACCGCGCCGATATCGCGGACGAGACTGACTTCTACGAGGATAAGCTGTCCGTCATCTTCTCGCGCTCACAGGCTTTCGGTGGCGGCGGGGCCACCCATCTCGGCCCCCAGCCGATGGCCGACAAGCCCGGCGCGCTCAACAGCCGTGGGCTGCATTACACCACGGACGGCAGCTACATCGACATGTGGCAGTGGAAGGCGTCGCGCGGCGGTCTGCTCGGACGTGTCGACGACCAGTTCATCGGTCCGCCGATGGAGCCGANGGAGGCGGACTGGAACAAGACCGCCCGCTACCAGGGCGGCTATACGGGCGATCCGGGCAATGCCTTCTACGTCTACAACTTCGGCTCCGAGCCCCCCGGCGGATTCCGCGGTCCCGTGACGGTGAAGCGCCTGCCGGTGGACTACCGGCAGACCGTCGCCAAGCTCAAGACCTTCGACCTTAACCCCGAGAGCAGCGACAGCGAAGGGGCGCAGTGGTGGATGACGGAGGCGGAGACGGTTCCCTATTCGCCGGAGCTCGATGCGACCATTCCCGTCGGCACCGTGATCCCCGGCGTGCTCATCATGGGCGAGTACAGCGGCGACAGGGCCGATGTCACCGGGGCCGCCCGCTGGGAGAACGGGTACTGGACGCTGGAGGCTAAACGCGCCATGGCGACAGGCAGCAAGCACGACGTCGATTTCGTGCCCGGCGAGCCCCTCTACATGTGGGTCGCCGTCTTCGACCACAACCAGACCCGCCACACGCGCCACGTGCGCCCGGTCGAGCTGGTCATCGAGTGACGCGCCTGCTGCGCGGCGGGCTGCGCCTTCTGCAGCGCCGCGCCAGAGGTTGAGACATGGCAAGCAAGTGCAATCTGACAGTCAATGGGCGCACGGTTCGGGCGAATATCGGCGAGACGCTGGTCGATGCGGCGATGGGGGCATGGATCGCGGTGCCGCATGACTGCTGCTCGGGCCAGTGCGAGACCTGCCGCGTGCGGGTCGTCTCGGGATCGGTCGACGCCCGCGGCACGGGGGAGGGTGACACCGTGCTCGCCTGCCAGGCGACGCTCCTGGGCGATGCGGTGATCGCCTATGATGAGGTGCCGGAGGCGACGAGGCGCGCCGGCCATGTCGCCGCCATGCGTGCCCTGTCGCGCGACGTGGTGGAAGTGATCGTCGAGCTGCGCACCCCGCTCGACTATCTGCCTGGGCAATATGTGAGCGTGACCTTCGCCGGTTTTCCGGCGCGCGACTACAGCCCCACCCTGCGCTGGGACGGTACGCGGGCCGCGCACGAACTCATCTTCCATATCCGCATGCTGCCGGACGGCATCGTCTCGTCCGAACTGGGGCGGGACATCAGGCCCGGCCACCGTGTGGAGGTGCGCGGGCCCTTCGGCCATGCCTTCTTCCGCCGCGGTGACGGCGTGATGGTGCTCGTTGCCGGCGGCACTGGCTGGGCACCCATCTGGGCCGTTGCGCACGAGGCCGTGCGGGCACGCCCGAGGCGCGACATCATTGTCATCGTCGGCGCGCGAGATCTCGACGGGCTCTATATGCGCGATTCCCTCGACTGGCTGCGCGACCACGGCGCGCGAGAGGTCATCGCCACCTCGCGGCAGGGCGGGGGAGGGCTCGTGCGGACGGGACGGCCGACCAACTACCTGCCGCTGCTCGGTCCCTCCGACATGGTCTATGTCGCGGGGGCGCCGGGCCTCGTCGACTCCGTCAAACAGAAGGCGCTGGCGGCCGGCGCGTTCTGCTTCGCCGATCCGTTCCTGCCGAGCGAGCAGCGCATGTCCTTCATGGACAGGATGGCGCGGCTGCTGCGCGCACCTGGCCGGGGCTCCGTGCGCGACGCCGGTTTGTTCGCGCCGCAGATGGCGGGCGAGGACAGTGCCGGTCGCTCCGCTGCCGCTAGATCCGTGAACCGCCCCGNGGCCCGGCGGCCGCTGCAGGAAACGCTGTTCGCGGCCCGGCGGCTGATGCGCAGGGAATAGGGCTGCAAATGCAGACGCGCTTGTCGAAGGGTGAATCGAAAAGCGCGTCTATCATATTGGAAGAAGGGCTTTTTCCGGCCTGATGCAGCGCGTCCGGTCTAAGCTGACACCTCGGCCAGGAAGGCGCGCACGGTCTGGTCGAGGCGGCGCGCCTCCTCGACCATGACGGTCGCCGTGTTGACCACATGCACCGACGTGCTGCGCGCGTCGCCGATCGTCGCCTTGAGACGATCGACGCTGTGCGACAGGTCGACGGTGCCGCTTGAGGCGGCGGAGACGCTGCCGGCGATCTCCTGCGTCGCGACCGTCTGGCGCTCGATGGAGACCTCGATCGCCTTGGTGTGGGCCATGACGTTCTCGAGGGTGCGCGCGATCATCTCGATGGAGCTGACCGCTTCCCCGGTCGCCTCCTGAATGGCGGCGACCTTGCTCGCGATCTCGTCGGTGGCCTTCGCCGTCTGGCCCGCCAGAGCCTTCACTTCGTTGGCGACGATGGCAAAGCCCTTGCCGGCCTCGCCGGCGCGGGCTGCCTCGATGGTGGCATTGAGCGCGAGGAGGTTGGTCTGGGCCGCGATCTCGTCGATGAGGCGCACGACCGCGCCGATCTTGCTCGCCGCTTCGGCCAGGCTGTCGACCTTGGCTGTGGCGGCGCGCGCAACCGCATTGCCGTCGTCCACAACGGTGGCCGTTTCCTGCACCTTGCTGGCAATTTCGGCAATGGAGGTACTGAGCTGCTCCGTGGCGTGCTTGACGAGCGTGACGCTGGAGACGGTGCTCTCCGAAGCGGCAACGGCCTCGACGGCTTCCCTCTCGGCGGCGGCTGACACGTCAGCGAGCTGATGGGCCATGGCGTCCATCGTGTCGATGCCGTTGCCGACACGAGTCAGCACCGAGCGCATTGTCTCGTCGAAGCGGTGGATCGCCTGCTCCAGCGCCTCCCGGCGCTGCTTGACGGTCTCGGCGAAGGCGACGTGCGTGCGCAGCTGGTCGCGTTCCTGCAGCGAGCGCTGGAGGAGCACCACGGCGCGCGCGATGTCGCCCACCTCGTCCTTGCGGTTGGCGCCGGAGACATGGGTGCGCCAGTCGCCCTGCGCCACGGCGCCGACCGCCTCCGTGATGCGTGCCAGCGGCCGCGTGACGTGGCGGGCTGTTGCCAGGGCGATGGCGGCGAAGGCGATGAGCGTAACGCACCCGCCGCCGACGAGCCATGCTACGAGCGCACGCGTCTCGGCCGCGCCGATGCGCACGGTCTCATCCCTGAGCTGGTAAGCCTCTGTGCGCGGGGCGAGGGCGCAGATCTGCAGGTCCGCAGGAAAGCCGGTACACCGGGCGAAGTACATCCCATCGGGAGTCTCGAGCAGGTTGCTCGGCTCGTGCAGTGAGAAGCCACCCGTCAGTGGCGGTGCTCCCGCGCGGGAGACAACCGTTTCGCCGGAGAGGACGACGATGCCGGTATTTGTCAGGCGCGAGAACTCGCTGAGAGAGGGCTCGTTCATGCGCAGCGCCCGGTGGGCGATGAGAGCGGCGACCACGTCACCGAAATCGTCGAAGATGGGCGTGACGNCGATGGCGGCAGCCGCCACCGGGGCAGGGGCGCCGACGGCCGTTGCCAGCGCCTCATCGAGCGGTGTGATCAGTTCCAGGATATGCGGCCGGCGTCGGTCGTTCTCCGCGAGCAGCGGGCGGATGCGCTCGGCGAGCGGGCTCTTCTGCAACGCGGCGTCGGCGCCGAGAATGTCCAGCCACTGATCGTGCGCGCCCATGACGCGCATCTTGTTGTCGATGACGAGAATGCCGTCGAGCTTCGCGATCTCGGCTGCGCGCGACAGCAGCTCGCTCATTGCCACGACGTTTCTGGAAGCGATGGCGCGGCTGACATCGGCCCGCTGCGCGATGGCGTTGATCTGGTAGGTCACCTCGTCGAAGACGTTCTTAAGGCGGGCAGCCGCGAGCTTCGCGTCAGCCTCGAGCCGTTCCGAGAGCTTGGCTTCGGCGAGTGCCTCGAGCTGAAGCGCCTGCCGGTTCAGGCCCCGGTCGAGGCGCATGACCGTCAACGCCACCAACGCCGAGCATGCCGCCAGCGCCGTGGCGACGATCGCGATGGTGAAACGCGTGCCGAGGGACGACAGGCTTTTCACGTCGACCTCACTTTGCGGTGGGGACGCCGCCCATGCGACGCACGATCTCGCGGGCCTCGGGAGAGGAAATGAAAGCGAGGAAGTCGCGCGCCTCGGGCGTCACAGTCTTCTCGTTGTAGATGAGCTCGATGGTGTTTGCGCTGGGGTAGCCCTCGTCCGTGGGGAACAGGCCATCCACGCTCAGCACAACAATCTGTTCGGGCAGGCTGGTGGAATAGGGCCCCCAGCCGATGGCCCCTTCGACATCGCGCACGGACTCGATGCCCTCCTGCGTGGTGAAGGCGGTCTTCGACTTGTCGGTGATGACGAGGTTGTCCCAGCCCGGCATGGTGTCCCGCAGGACGAGCAGCGTGCTGTCACGGTCCTCGCGGCGCACGACGCGCACACGCAGGTCGTTGCCGCCCACCTCGCGCCAGTTCTCGATGTTGCCGGCGAAGATCGCGCGCAGCTGCGCTCCGGTCAGGGAGGAGATGCCGGCGCTACGATGAACATAGAAGGCTGAGGGAAGCTTGAGGAAAGGAACGGCGACGATGCCCTGGGCCTTCTCGGTGTCGGTGAGGGGGCGGGCGATGCGGCCAAGAATTTCCTGGCCCGAACCGACGGCGAGGATGCCACCGCCCGAGCCGACGCTTGGCGGCACGACAATCGTCGTCTGCGGATTGCGCTGCGTGTAGAGTTCACCGACGGCGCGCAGGATGTCGACGCCGTCGCCGGTTCCAACGATGCGCAGTTCTTCCGCCTTCGCGGTGGTGGGGAGACTGAAGCCGACGATGGCGGCACAGATCAGGCCGACGAGCGTGCGCATGCTTTCTCTTGTCCCGCTATTGTCCGAATGTCGGAATGATAGGAGACAGAGGGTAATGAAAGGTGAACTTGTCGAAAGTTGTGGCGTTCAG
>JGI26049J44785_1001646_pt1 | contig 10640 bp, 7 predicted proteins | sample HigsolmetaGSP11D_FD_44785 | JGI IMG/M metagenome (IMG submission 44785)
GGGCGACTCCCACTCCAGGCTCGCCGGATCTGTCCGGACCGCCACGGCGCGATGGGATTGCTCCAGCAGCTGCGCGATCCCCTGCGCCATCTCGCCTGCCGCATCATCGGCCAGCATGCGGATCAGCATGATATCGTCAAGCGACTTGCTGTCGGGCATAGGCGGGGGGACAGTCTCGACGTGCGTCCGACTGACGAACCCGTGCAGGATAAACGCCGTGATCTGCTCCACGATCTCTTCCTGCAGCTGCTCCAGTTCCGCATCGTAGCCAAGCACATCGGCCATCTCTTCGCGGCTGCGGTAATAAAACTGGTGCATGATCCCCCACATCATGTACAGGAAAGGCTTGCCGTCGACTCGCTGATTCACCAGTCCCAGTTGCTTCCACCTGCGGATGATCTGCAACCTTTCCTCGATGTCCCGGATCCAGAACTCCGCGATATAGTCCTTCAGGATCCCGCTGCTGCCGAGCAATTCCCATTGGAAGATCTTGTACAGATTCGGGTAGCGGCACTGAAACCGATAGTGGATGCGAATGTAGTTGCGCAGCTCCGTCTCGGGGTCATCCTTCTGCCAACCCATCGAGCTCACATGTACCTGCCACCTCCGGAACAACCGCAATAGCACTTCCTGGTACAGCTTCTCCTTGGACTGGAAGTAATAATGGATCAGCGCCTGGTTCACCTCCGCCCTGCGCGCGATGTCGCTCATCCGGGCGGCGGCGAATCCCTTCTCCCCGAACACTTCCTCCGCCGTTGCCAGGATTCGCTCCTGCGCCTGCAGCTTCACCTCTTCCGCCAAACCGGTCACATGCCCACCTCCTCGACACATCACCAATCGATGATATGAATGATTTCCTTGCGAATTAATCAGGCAGTTTAACCATTTGGATTAACCATCCGGTTTAACTGTTTGATTAATTCGTTACACAAATTATACACAAATCATTCATTATGCGTCAATTTATATAACACAAACATGACCATTGATCTTTTTTTATGCTATAATCAAAAATTAAGATCGGTGTTTTGTGTTAGGTTATATTACATTTAAATCAGGCTGTGAGTTGGGGCCGGATTCAACCATGCATGAGCGCATCTCCCGAACATGAGCAATCACCCGGACATCATCAGCAAGACTCCCATCTGTCAAGTGAAAGGAGGCATCGACTGTGATTGAAATCATAGACAAATTCGGACGCAGCAGAAGAGGACCCCGGCGCAGTTTGACCTATGAAGAAGCTTACGAGGCGGCGGAATTGATCGTCAGCGGCAGGGCGAGCCCTGTTCAGATCGGAGCATTTCTCATGGCGGAGCGGATCAAGATGGAGACCGCCGATGAGATCGGCGCTTTTGTAGATGTCATGCTGATGCATTCCTACAAGCAGAAGTTTCCCGTATCCATCGATTGTACCGGCGGGGTGTACGGTCGCACGCATTCCTTCATGGCCACCTTTCCGACCGCCTTCGTCCTCGCATCCTGCGGCCTGCCGGTCACGCTGCACGGCAATCTCAAGCCGAGGTACCGCAAGGCGGTTACGGTCATCGATCTCCTGCAGCTCCTGGGCGTGCCNATCGAGCAGCCGTCCATCAGCAACACGCTCATTCAGGCCGGCCTGGAGTCAGGCGTCATGATCGTGCCGATCGAGGAATGGTCGCCGGCGATCAAGCGGCTGAGGCCGATCCGCGAGGAGTTCGGGTTGCATTCGATCCTGGACATCGCCGAGCAATATCTGCGGCCCACCTCNGCTCCCTATATGGCGACGGGAGTGGAATCGGAGGCGGCCTTCGAGCGGACNGTGCAGATCATGAAGCGGATCGGCGTGCAGCGCGGGATCATCGTGCAAGGGATGGACGGCTCCGAGGATATCGGCGTGGGCAGCCGCACGCGAACGATCATCTTCGACGGAGGGTTCCCGGAGTTGTTCATCGTCGATCCCGAGATGTACGGCCTTGGCGGCAGCGTGCCGGAGAAGGAGTGGAGCCCCGCCGAGCAATTGTCGGCATCNCTCTCCGTGCTGCGCAACAGCGCCGAGCCGGAGCTGCGCAACACGGTGGCGCTGAACGCCGCGGTGCGTCTATGGATGACGAACATGGTGGATTCGATTGAGGACGGNATACGCGTGGCGCTTGTCTCGCTTGAGCAAGGCGCCGCCAGGAGGAAGTACGAGACGTGGATCGCGNCTGCCAGCCGGACGTTTCGCGAAGATGTCGGATAACTGTAAANGATTTGCAAAAAATCTGTGAACNCCTCTTCTCCTCTCTTGGAAAGCTTTCTCAGAATCGGCTAGAATGAACGCATACGAAGCTACTCTGATATGCATCCTATTCATGTAGCATTCCATCGAGATCCATTAAGGAGAAGGGGATGAGTGTTTCATGTCCAGTAAGAAGCGCGTGGCATTGATCTTCGTAGCAGCTGTTGCCTTGCTCATGCTCACGGCTTGCGGCGGAGGGAACAACAGCAAGTCGGGCAATGGCGGAGGCAACGGGGGCGGAGCAGCGGTGGCCGAGAAGCCTGCCGCATACAACAGCCGCTGTCTGAGCTGTCACGGCACCGACCTGAAGGGCAACGTCGGCGGCAACAGCAACATCTCGAAAATCGGCAGCCGGCTGACCCGCGATCAGATCTATGATACGATCGCCAACGGCAAGTCGGGTACCAGCATGCCGGCATTTGGCAACGTGCTGAGCGAAGAGGAGATCAACGAGCTGGCCGATTGGCTCGCGTCGCTCAAGTAACGTTCCGTTGCATGGATCGATTCGAAGAAACAGCCTCTCCTTCGGCGGGCCATCAAGGACTCGCCGGACCGGAGTGGCTGTTTTTCCTCGCGTCACGTTGATCGACAATCCAGCCTCTCCTTCCGCGGGTCACCAGGGACGCGCCGGACCGGAGTGGCTGTTTTTCCTCGCNTATCACGTTGATCGACAATCCAGCCTCTCCTTCCGCGGGTCACCAGGGACGCGCCGGACCGGAGTGGCTGTTTTTCCTCGCGTATCACGTTGATCGACAATCCAGCCTCTCCTTCCGCGGGTCACCAGGGGCGCGCCGGACCGGAGAGGCCGTTGTTTTGTCCGGATGCACAGGGCAAGACATGGCTCAGGAGGACAGCTGCGAGGTTCGATATTCCGATGGCGTCATGCCAACGATCTTCTTGAACACCTGGGTGAAATACTTCGGGTCCTGATAGCCCACGAGCGGCGCAACCTGGAACACCTTGACGTCCGAATTGCGCAGGATCGAGCAGGCCTTGTCGATGCGGTAGCGCGTCAGGTAATCGAGAAAGGTGCTTCCCGTCTGCTGCTTGAACAGGACGCAGAAATAGCTGCAACTCACTCCGGCCGCCTCCGCCACCTCATCGATGCCCAGGTCGCGATGGTAGTGATGGTGCACATACTCGATCGCCTTCTGCACGAACGCACGTCCGGAGGACTGACCGTCGGCGCTGGCGGCCATCTTCATCCAGTCGTGGAAGGTGCTCCTGAGCGCCTCGATCATCTCCTCCAGCGTGCCCGCGATCGCAAGCTGCTGCAGGAGCGGCTCAGGCTGCGCGTTCTGCAGCACGTGGAAAGACTCCAGCTGCCTGTGCAGCACGATCGCCAGCTGGATGAGCATCGGAGTGACTTCGGATCTGGACGGCTGCTGAGCCCTGAACTCCTGCATCAGCGCCGACAGCTCCTCGTCGAAGGCGGCCTTGTCCAGCGTCCTGAGCGCATCGGCCAACGCCTTCTCCCGCTGCATCGGATAGACCAGCTGCCGCGTGACCTGGGCGTCCGCGTCCGTCTCCTCATCCACGCAGACGACCTCCCTGCCCATCGTGAATCTCCGGCACAGCGCGTTGCGGCAGCTTTCATAGCTGTCCTGCAGGGTGCTGATATGCTCGAACTGCTTGCTGATGCCCACGGAGACCGACAGCTTCGTGCATTGTCTGACGGTGGCGATGATCTCCTCGGCGATGCTCCTCATCTCTGCGGCATCGGAGTTCTGCATGATGAACAGCCACTCCCCCTGATGGTACGGGAACACGGTGAAGCAGCCGCGGGCCGGAAGCAGCTCGTTCAGCACATTGCCCACGGCGAAGTACCAGAGCCGCTTCTCCTCGGCGCTCCAGATATTCTCCGCCTGCTCGCGGTCATCGAGATTGACCAGACCCATGTAGTATGGCGCACGGAGCTCCCACTCGTCGGGCCAGTAGGCCGGCTTGTGATCCGGACTGTCCGTGCCGTCGATGATGCCGGCGAACATGCGCTCGCGGACCAGCGACGCCAGCGACTGGACGGATCGGCGCAGGCGATCCTGCTCCATCGATGTCGCCCGCTGCTGGAGGATGCGCTCCCGCGCCTTGATGACGGTCTCCTGCAATTCATCATGATCGATCGGCTTCAGCAGGTAATTAAATGCGCCGTGGCGGATCGCTTCCTGCGCATATTCGAACTCGCCGTAACCGCTCAGGATGATGAACAGCGTGCCCGGATACTGCTCCATGACCGTGCGCATCAGGCTGATCCCGTCAATCGACGGCATGCGAATGTCGCTGATGATGATGTCCGGCCGCAGCTGCTCCACGATCTCCAGCGCCTCCTCGCCGTTCCTCGCCGTACCCGCGACCCGCGTGCCGAGCTGTTCCCAGGGCACGGCCACCTGCAAGCTGCGCAGGATGATCGGCTCGTCGTCGACGAGCAGCACCTTGCAGTCCTCTGTCATGTTCATCGGCTCTCCCTCTCCTTCCGTTCATCTGCTGTCCCTCAGTTTCCAATAGGCGATGGATGCGGCATCCAGCTCGCGAAGCGCCTCCTCGCCGGTGATTTCCAGCTTCAGCACGCGATCCACCACCGACAGGAACGTCTTGTTCACTTCCGGCGACAGCACATTGTCATAGGCGATGAAGGTTTCCTCCACCTCTTCCATCAGCTTCACCACCTGGACGAACACCGGACCGACCCTGGACGGATCGATCGAGATCGTCATCGACGGCAAGCGCTGACCCTCATACACGATGCGCGACTGTACCTCTTCGGAATAGATCGCCTTCAGCAATCCGAAAGCCGCCTCCCGCTGTTCCTCACTCAGGTTCGACGAAAGGGCGATGCCGATCGTGTACCCTCCGGTGACGCTTCGCGTCTGACCCGGCGAAGCAACGGGGAACGGGATGACACCGATCTGCTGCTCGAAGTTGCCAGCGCCCTCCGGATCGCGGAACAGCGTGATGTCCCAGCTGCCGTTCACATACATCGCGGCCTTCCCCTCGGTGAACAGACGTATCGCATCAGCCGTCGAGAGCCTGGCGGCATCCGGATTGAACGCTCCTTCCTCCGCCAGACGCTCAAGCGCGGCGAAAGCCTGCAGATAGCCGCTGTTATAGAACGAAGAGGTGCCCTCATAGGCCAGCTGCCGGATGAGCTCCGGTCCGGCATAGCGATCCATCAGATAATGGGCGAAGATCGCTCCGGGCCACAGGTCCTCATTGCCCAGCGCGAACGGAATGTAGCCATGGTCTCGCAGCACCGCGTTCACAGCGAACAGATCCTCGATCGTCCGCGGCGGCGCAAGTCCGAGCTCGGCGAAGATCAGGCGGTTGTAATACAGCGGCTCGGCATGGCCTTCGAAGGGCAGACCGTACACGCGGCCGTCGAACGTCCACAGCTGCAGATCGCGGAAGCCAAGCTCCAGTTCCTCCGCCAGCCCGGTCAGGTCCATCAGCCGATTCGATGCCGCATACGGCTCCAGTTCCGCGCCTCCGAACAGGACGAACATGTCCGGCGGAGTGCCGGTGACCATCTCGCTCTTCAGCTTCTGCTCGCGGTGGATCGTCTGGTCGAGCCCTTCAAAGTTCACCTTCACATTCGGATGCTCCTCCTGATATCGGCTGACCACATCCTGGAAGATGCGAAGGATCGGCCGATCATGCTCCTGCGTCCACAGATGGCGGAAGGTGAGCGTCACCTTGTCCGGATCGACGGTTACGGAGCGCTCTTCTCCCATCTCCAGGCAATAGGCGATGAGAGCCGCCAGCGCGCATACGTACAGGAAGACCCAGCTGTATCGCTTGAGGAAGGTCATGCGCCGCTCCCCCCTTCACTCACCATTCCGCCGTTCGCCTCGAGCAACGCCTCCTGCTCCATCTCGAGCTTCGGGATGCGGATGCGCACGATCGAACCCATGCCCGGAGAGGAGCAAATCATCAGTCCGTACGGACTGCCGAAGCGGATGCGCAACCGTTCATGCACATTGCGCAGGCCCACTCCGCTGTCCTTGTACTTCTTGTCCGCCGGTCTGTCCCAGAGGTTCATCAGCACCTTCTCGTCGAAGCCGGGACCATTGTCGATCACGTCGATCATGATCTGCTGCGCCTGCTCCATGGCGCGGATCTGGATGAAGCCGGTCTGTTTCATCGGCTCGATCGCGTGATACAGCGCATTCTCCACCACCGGCTGGACGATCAGCTTCAGCGTTCTGCAGCTCGCCAGATGTCCGGGCAGCTCCATGCTGAACTCGAATCCGTCCTCGAACCGGTACTTCTGGATGTTCAGATAGTGGCGCACATGCTCAAATTCCGTGGCAAGCGAGATCAGCTCCTGCGTCCCGCTGATACTGATGCGCAGCAATCTGCCCAGGGACACGACCATCTTGCTGATATCCTTGTTGCCGTGCATGACGGCCATGGAGTTGATGGATTCCAGGGAGTTGTAGATAAAGTGCGGATTGATCTGCGCGACGAGCGCGGCAAGCTCTGCTTCCTTCTTCCTCTCCTGCTCCATCTTCACTCGCTGCAGCAGTTCCTCGATCTGGGCGCTCATCTTGTTGAAGCCCTGCACGAGCATGTCCGATTCATCATGCTGACGGTCGCTGGCCGCGATGCGCGTGAAGACGCCCTGCTCGACGCGCCTCATCCCGCCCACCGTATTGCTGATGCTGCGCACGAGGCGGGAGACGAAGAAGAGGTCGAACAGGAAAGCCGAGAGCAGCGAGAACAGACCCAGCAGAATCGCCGTATTGCGGATCGGCACGGATTCAGCCTGCAGCACCTTCGTCGGCGTGATCGCGATGAGGACCCACTCGGAATTGTGNGANGGCAGATACGTAATCAGCGATTCTTCGTCCTGATATTGATCGATGTAATAATTGCGGTCCTTGGCATCGTCGGCATCGAGGAACGGAAAGCTCACCGTATCGCCGACGTGCATGCCTGACTTGTCATAGACGATCTGTCCCTGACGGTTGACGAGCAGCACGTTGCCGCTTTCCATCGTGGCGGTGTCATAGAAGACCTGCTCGAGCAACTCCGGCTTGATCGTGATGACGATCGAACCGATATCCCTCAGCGAATAGTAATCCTTGATCATTCGGGCATGAATGAGCACCGGATGATCGCCGGCGAGAGAGCCGTTCTCGCCGGGGCCGGACCAGACGGGGCGTCCGTCGGCCAATCGCATCGCCTGATACCACGACTCCGCCGCCACGTTCGGCCATTCCCGCGAATCGTTGTAGCTGTATACCAGCTTGTTCATCGAGAAGAGGCTGAAGGACTCGATCATCGGATGATGGATGAACAGGTTGTTGATCTCCTGCCGGGTATCATGGTTCAGATCATGGTCAGGGTATTTCAGCGCACGCTGAATAACAGGCTGCGTGATCGCCGAATTGGAGATCGTCGTAATCTCGTTCAGGGCGAACATCAGCTTGCGGTCCGTCTCGGTGAGAGACACCATGTAGAAATCGCTCGATTGCTTCTCGATCGTTCGCGAGAACATGAGATAGGAGATCGTTCCCATGGCGATGACNGGTATAAATACGAGCAAGATGTTGGCCAACAGAATCTTGGGTCGAAGTCTCAGGCTGACCCACTCCTTCGATGTATACGCCTTCATCTTAATCATTATCCCATATCAGACGGGTTGTCAATGTTATCCAGAACACGCAGGCACACTCCATTCCAGGCAACAGGGAATTCGCCGGAAGCTGGGCAGCTCCGGCGAACTCGGATCTGGTTCGATTAAGGGGGGGATAAAGGGGATCCTGCAATCAACTGTGCAGAACGAAGCGACGTATCTTCTCAAGCGCCGAAAGCCATTCGGCATCGGGATCGGCTCCCAGCTCCTCGACATTTCGCAGGGCTGCCATGATATAGGCGTCGGTCTGATCATGCAGCGGGCCGTAATAAACCGGCTTGACGCTGCGTGCGGCCTTGNCGAACTCTTCCGCTGACGCCTGACCGCCCAGGNATTCGTCCCGGTGGCTCCGGAACTCCGGAGCTTCATACAGGTCGGGAATCGAGGGCATCATGCCTGACCGGAGGAACGATGCGAGCTGATGGTCCCGGCTGACAAGCCATTCGACCCATGCATACGCCTCTTCAGGATGCTGGCCTCCCCTCGGCAGGACGAGGATGGACCCTCCCCAGTTCGCCGAGCCTTCCGGAAGCTGGGCGACTCGCCACAAACCCGCGGTATCCGGCGCATGGCTCCGGATCGCCTCCAGCAGCCATACCGGACCCGGCACGACGGCGAAGCCGCCGTCGCTTGCGCCCTGTGCCCATTCCTCTGACCCCGGGCCTGCGCCGTAGATCCATCCCTCCCGGATGCCGAGCGCCGCCAGATCATACGCCCGCTTCACCTGCGGGTTCCGGTCTCCGATGAACGAACCGTCGTCCTCGCTGTAATAGATCTCTCCTTCCGCCTGATCGCGAACGATGCGAAAGATCCCTTCCCAGGAATCAACGAAGGGCTTGCCTGTCTGTTCCTTGAACCGTCTGGCCATGTGCACGAACTCGTCCCATGTGCTGATCGCTTCCGAGAAGGAAGCCGGCTCGGCGGGGAGACCTGCCTGTTCAACCAGATCTGCCCGGTAATAGGCCACCGTCGGTCCGATGTCCGCCGGCAACCCGAACTGGAAAGAGCCATCCGCCGAAGCGGCCGCCTCCCATACCCAGTCTGGATACCGGTCCCGCACGCTCNTCGCGCCCAGGTCATTCAGATTGTGAAATCTGTCTTCGGCATGAATGAACCTCTGGATATATCCGATATCCAGCTGGAAAATATCCGGCGCGCCGGAGCCAGCGGCCAACCTGGCCGTCAGTTCATTGTGATGCGCGGCCTGGTCCCGGGAATGCCGGATGTTGATCCGGATGTGCGGATGCTCCTGCATATATGCCTGTGCCAGCTCTTCATAGTTCGTGTTGCCGAATGTCCAGAACGACAGCTCAATCGTCTGATCTTCCCCGGCCATGGACTCCTGTCCCCAGGAGCTCGCGCTGATGACTCCAAGGCCGCCATCGCTGTAGGCTGTCAGTATGAAGATGAGCGCTGAGGCAGATGCGAGCAAGCCCAGTCTCTTCATGATCCCTCGACCCCTTTCGAGAGCACGATCGAGTCGCTTCCTGTCTCCATCATAGAAAAACCTCCCCATTTTGATGAGGAGGCAATCTTATGAATATAGGTTGAAATTTTTGCATATATTGGCTGCCCGCTAGACCTGCTCCAGAACGGCGAAAGCAGCCGCAGTATGCTCGCTGTGCGTGATCGTGATGTGGAGCCTCACGCTGTCCGGATCGCGGCCGAGCCGATGCCATGCCGCTGCGCTGACGGTGCATACCGGCTTGCCCTGCGGATCATGCGCGATCTCGATGTCCTGGAAGCCGACGCACGCGCCAATGCCGGAGCCAAGCGCCTTGGCGACCGCTTCCTTCGCCGCGAATCGGCCGGCCACATATTCCGCGAGGCGCGCCTGCCTGCGTTCGGCCAACTCCAGCTCCGCCGGCGTCAGGACCCGCCTGAGGAAACGTTCCGAATTCGGCTGATCCAGGATGCGAGCCATGCGCGGTATTTCCAATATATCCATGCCAATGCCGATGATCATCGATGAATCGCTCCCATACCGATGTTTCTTCACGCACCTGCTGTTGCCTACCGCGACACCTCGCCCTGCATTCGATCCTGCGCACGTATCGCGATCGCATCGCCTGCGCTGTCTCCGCATGCGTCTGCTGCTGCAGCGCCGCCTCGTCCGTCGCTATGTCGGGCNCATCAGATGCCGGGAATCGGCGAGCGCTTGTGCTCCGTCTTCCTGTATTGCTGCTCCAGTTTCTCGCGAATGGCCGGATCGATCTCCTTGCCTTCCAGATAATCGCTGTTCGCATCATAGGTGATGCCCAGCTCGTCCTCATCCGTCTGCCCTTCCCACAAGCCTGCCGTCGGCGCCTTCGTAATCACCTTCTCAGGCACGCCCAGGTAGCGGCCCAGCATGCGCACCTGCCGCTTGTTGAGCGAGGACAGCGGCGTAATGTCGACGGCGCCGTCGCCCCATTTGGTGAAGAAGCCGGTAATCGCCTCCGAGGCATGGTCCGTACCGACGACGAGCAGGTTCAATTCAAAGGCCAGCGCATACTGCATGACCATGCGCGTGCGCGCCTTGACGTTCCCCTTGCCGCCTCGGCTCAGATGCCGCGGTGTGCCCAACGCCTTGAAGGCAAACTCTACCTCCAGCGCGATCTCATCAACCGCTTCCTGGATATTCGTCTCGACGGTGTGCGTCAGTCCGAGCGCTTCCGCCACGCTGTAGCTGTCGCCGATATCCTCCTGCTCGCCGTAGGGCTGAAAGACGCCCAGCGTGATATATTCCTTGCCGGTCTCAGCGGTCAGCTC
>JGI26049J44785_1001648_pt1 | contig 10612 bp, 10 predicted proteins | sample HigsolmetaGSP11D_FD_44785 | JGI IMG/M metagenome (IMG submission 44785)
TCTTCAATCCCGCGGTCGCCCTCGCCGGAGGCTGGGCGCTGGAATTTCTGCGGGGACAGGTCATGCGCGCCCCGACCAGGGATCCGCGCTGACACACCCGGCGGGCCGCACATGGCCCTGAATGAGAAAAGGCCGCCCTCTCGGGCGGCCTTTCCGGTTCCGGCTCCAGCAATCAGCGGGAGTAGAACTCGATGACCAGGTTCGGCTCCATCTGGACCGGATAGGGGACATCGGCCAGCTGCGGCGTGCGGATGAACCTGCCCTTCATCTCCTTGTGGTCGACTTCCAGGTAGTCCGGAACGTCACGCTCGCCGGACGCGACGGCCTCGAGCACCAGGGGCAGTTCCCGGGACTTCTGGCGCAGCTCGATCACGTCGCCTTCCTTGACCTGGTAGGAGGCGATGTTGACGCGCTTGCCGTTGACCAGAATGTGGCCGTGGTTGATGAACTGACGGGCCGCGAAAACCGTGGGGACGAACTTCAGGCGGTAGACGACAGCATCCAGGCGGCGCTCCAGCAGGCCGATCAGGTTCTCGCCCGTGTCGCCACGGCGGCGCACCGCTTCCTGATAGTACTTGTGGAACTGCTTTTCGCCGATATTGCCGTAGTAGCCCTTCAGCTTCTGCTTGGCCATCAGCTGCGTGCCGAAATCGGTCGGCTTCTTGCGGCGCTGACCATGCTGGCCGGGACCGTATTCCCGCTTGTTGATCGGGCTCTTGGCCCGACCCCAGAGATTGAGGCCAAGGCGGCGGTCAATCTTGTGCTTCGAATTCAAACGCTTGGACATAAGCTGAACCTTTCTTTGTCGCCCCCTAACGGGGTCATGCCATTGTCCCAGTAGTTCCTGTCCAGGCACGGCTGCGCCGACAGGACGGGGCAACGTCGTCGCGGACCGCAAAACCGGTCCGGTGCCGTTCCCGCCTTCCTGGGAAGAGAGGCGCGCACTATAGCCGGGCCGGCCGCGAAGTCAACGCCGCTCGCCCAGCAGAACGTCCTGGCGAGAGGCCGGACGCCCCGATACGCGTCAGCGTTACCGGCAGGATTTCAGAACTGCCGCGTCGCCCCGATCTCGAACCGGTAACGGTTCTAGTCGTAGAGACCTATGGTGGACTCGCGGTAGCTGTAGATGTGGCTCAGCACAGGCGCGAAGCCGAACACCTGCCAGCGTCGGTTCATCAGACTGGTGCGCAGACGGATCAGACGGTCCCTCCGCGTCTCTCCGAAAGCCATCCCCGGGGCATCGTATTCGGTCGTGATGATTTCGGGCTGGACGTAGGCGGAAATTCCCCACGGCAGATCCTGGTGGTATCCCAGGCCGATCCGGAACGACGTATTGCGGAGGNCCTCCGCCTTGGCGCGCTCGCGCGCCACTCCGGCCAGGGCGCGCACGAAGCTGCTTGGAGTGAGCGCATAGCTGATGCTGGCGTTCGCCGTGATCAGCGGGCCGTCCGCAAACGGATTGGCATCGTACCGGACGTCCTGCCACTCGGCGGCCCCGCCCAACGCCCACCGGGACGTGATCCGACGCGTAGCTTCGATGCGCCAACCGACCGCACGACTGTAGGGTTCGCCGCCATACCAGCGCCGGTTCACGGTCGCAAGAACGCTGAGGTCTCCATCGGAGAAGACGAAACGCGGCCCCGCGAATCCGGGGAGCACGTAATCGTCGAAATCGCTGTTGGCGTACTCGCTCGTGCAGCTGTTTACGCCGACCCGGAACTGAGCGCCATCCGTCAGCGGGTGATAGGCCTGCGCGCCCAGGGAGGCGCTGAGTCCGATACCGGACCGCTCGCGCGCGTCGTCCGAAAGGGTGAAGGTCTGCCCGAACAGATCGATGGTCTGGATGGCCGGAGCCGCGTTGACGTTGCTGTCCGGAGCGACACTGACCGCAAGGTCGATCGCCCATCGCTTGCGGCGTCGGATCCGTTCCAGGTAGCCCTCGACATTCGTCACCACGGCCGGGGGCAGATTGCCCGCCAGCGCATACCGAAACTGGTACTCCGCATTCTCGTCGTCTTCCTTCAGAAAGAAGGCGCGGCCCAGTTCCAGGCGGACGCGAGCGAGGTTCGGCTCGCGCGCCAGCATTTCGCGAAAGAGCGCGATCGCCTGGTCATAATCGCCCTCGTGGACCGCGATCTGTCCGAACAGAAAGGCCATTTCCTGCGACTGCGGATGCCGCGCGCGCATCTCGACCAAGAGCGCCTTTGCCTCGGGGATCCTACCCGCGAGCATGAGAGCCTTGATGTGCCGAACAGCGCGTATCTCGAAAACTTCTTCGGCCCTGGCTGCGTCAGGGGCGGGACCGCTCGAGGTCCCGGCGACGCTCGGCAGCGGAGCGCCCGCGCATAGCCCAAGGAGACAGCCGACCAGGCTTCCGCGCATCATGCCACGTGGTGAAAGTCTGGGAGGGCGCGCCGGAACTCCGGGCCCCGGCACGTGAAAACAGGGCGCCTCCCCGGTGTCCAAGAGGCGTCCCGGTCCGCGGATCGGAATTACTGCTTGGCGTCGAACGAGCCCGCCGCCGACGTCGTGCCGTCGCTGATCGTCCAGGCGCCCCCCACCTCTTCGGCCCCGGGGCCGAAGAACTTACCACCAATGTCACCGGTTGCCCCGGCGTCGAGGCCACCCGGATTGACATTGCCTCCGGTAACCGCAGTCGTACCCGAGAATTCGTTCGTGCCAGCAGCAATATTGGCATTGAACGTGATGTCGTTCCACGCCGTGGCCACGGGCGCGCTAGTGCTGACGGCAAACATGTTGGTGAAAGTGCCATTAACCTCACCGGTAGCGAAGTCTGCGGTCATGCTGACATCGCCCAGGACGCTATAAGCCCCGCCGTCGTTGACCGCGATTCCAATCACACCGCCGTCGTAGGTTGCGGTGCCGGTCGTCGGGATATTTTCGGGGCGCGTCTCCAGGCCGCCGACGCCGAACCCGACGGCAACGGTGCCATCGCTCTGCTCGTTGGCCCACACGCCGTAATCCATGTAGCTCAGCGCGTCTCGTCCGCCATAGAGCCCGAGACTGGCGCTGTAACCGTCCACGTCCTTTTCCCAAACGGCTACGCCGCTTGGGTCGATGGTCGAATCGGTGGCGCCGTCGAATACGATTTCCCTATACGGCCGATGCGGCTTTGTCGGCACGCACCGCTCCCGACAGAAACCGAGCGCTCCGGGTCAGGACGCCTCGCCGGCCTTCCGCCCGCGCGGGCGTCCGTCCTTGCGCCGCCCCGACAGAGCCGTAACGATACCGTGAAGCGTCCGGACCTCCTGTGCCGTGGGAGCCGTCCGCTGCAGCAGATTGCGGATCGACCTGACCATGGACGGCCGCTTGTCCGCCGCCCGGAAGAAATCGGCCTCGTCGAGCTCGCGCTCCAGATGTTCGAAGAGGTTGATCAGCTCTTCCTTCGTCGCGGGCGGCTGGTCGCCGTCGGTCCGGTAGCGCGGCGGCGTCGCGTCGCCCGACGTGAACCATTCATAGCCGATCAACAGGACCGCCTGCGCCAGGTTCAGCGAGGTGAAGCCGGGGTTGAGCGGCACCGTCAGGATCGCGTCGGCAAGCGCGACATCGTCGTTCTCGAGCCCCGTGCGCTCGCGCCCGAACAGGACGCCGCAGCGCACGCCCGTGCCGTCCCCGACCCGGCGCATCTCCAGCGCCGCCTCCCGCGGGGTTACGACCGTCTTGGTCATGTATCTGTGCCGCGCCGTCGTCGCGTAGACGCGGGACAGGTCGGCGATCGCATCCTCGGTCCGGTCGTAGAGGCGGGCGCCCTCCAGCACGATGTCGGCGCCCGATGCGGCGCGCTGCGCATGGGCGTTCGGCCAGCCGTCCCTCGGCCGCACCAGGCGGAGATCGGTGAGCCCGCAGTTCAGCATGGCCCTTGCTGTCGTCCCGATATTCTCGCCCAGCTGCGGATCGACGAGGATGATGGCGGGGCCACCGGTCACCGGCGCCCTGGTCGAATCCGTTCCGGCCATCTCATGCTCTCCAGCCAAGCGCGCGCGTCAGGAACGCCGCCTGCGCATCCGACAGTTTCTCGAGCTGCTCCGGTTCGATGCGCGTCGATCCGTCCAGCCTGGCTTCGCCCCACGCCTCCCGGTCTTCCGGCTCCGGGCAGAAGGAGGCCCCGAAGAGGCTGGCGCCGCTGAAATCCGCCCCGCGCAGATCGGCGCCGCGGAAATTGGCGCCTTCGAGATCCGCGCCCCTGAAGACCGCCCCGCGGAGATCCGCGCCCTCGAGATGCCCGTTCGAAAGATTGGCGCCGGCGAAATCGGCCCCCGAGAGGTCCGCCCGGCGGAAGGACGCGTTGCGCAGGACCGCTTTCCTGGCGTTCAGCCCCCGCAGGTCCATGCGGTCCGCCTGCACCGACAGCAGATCGCGGCCGGAGAAGTCCCGGGCCTGGACCAGCGCCTTGAGTTCGAGCTTCCTCACCCCGGCGACGATGTAGCGCTCCTCGCGCCACGGATCGGCGTTGTTGTGGTAGCCCGTCTCGCCTTCCCAATAGCCCAGCCGGTCCTCCGCCAGCAGCTCGATCCGCTCAAGCCACTTCACGCTCTTGTAGAAATAGCGACCGGGCACGACCATGCGCACGGGGCCGCCATGCTCCTCCGGCAGCGGCCCGCCCTGCACTCGCAGCGCGACGAAGGCTCCAAGAGAAAGGGCCGTCTCCAGCGGCAGCGAGGTCGAATGGTTCCGTTCGCTGCGGGCAACGAATGAGGCGAAGCGGGCATCGGGCGAAACTCCGGCCCGGGCCAGCAGCTCGGCAAGATCCAGACCCTCGAACTCCATGTCGAGCTTCGACCATCGGGTGACGCAATGGATGTCGACCGTGTATCGGCGCCGCGGCCAGGCGCGCAGCTCGTCGAGCGGGATCGAGACCGGCCTGTCGACCAGCCCCGCCAAGGTGATTGTCCAGGGCATGTCGGACGGGCGCGGCGCGCTCTCCCCGACGACCGGCCATCGTCGCGGCGGCAGCAGCGCCTGGTTGGGCGGCAGGCGGCCTGCAGCGTCCCCGGACGGGTAATCCTCGTCAGCCATGATCACACAGGCGCAACGCCGTCCTTGAAAAGCTTGAAGATGAAGCTGTCGCCCAGCGCATCGAAGGAGGCATCGATGATATTGGTGGACACCCCAATCGTCGCCCAGCGCTCGCTAACGCCGTTCGCGCTCTCGATCAGAACCCGCGGCATGGCCCCGGAGGCGTCGGTCGCCTTCAGGATCCGGACGCGATAGTCGACCAGGCGCATTTCCCGGAGCTGCGGATAGCTGGGCTCGAGCGCCTTGCGCAGGGCGAGATCGATCGCGTTCACGGGCCCGTTGCCTTCCGCGACGGTATGCCGAATCTCGTTCCCGACGCGGACCTTCACGCTGGCCTCGCTCTCGGTCACCAGTTCGCCCTTGGCGTTGAACCGGCGCTCATCCGTGACCGAGAAGCGCTTCAGCTCGAAATAATCGGGAACCTGGCCCAGCATGCGCCGGACCAGCAGCTCGAAGCTGGCCTCGGCCCCGTCATAGGCATAGCCCTCGTATTCGCGGGTCTTCACCAGTTCCAGCAGGCGGCCCAGCTTGGGGTCGGACGGCTCGACCTCGATTCCGATGTCGCGCAAGCGGGCCAGAAGGTTGGAACGGCCCGACTGGTCGCTGACGAGGATCCGGCGGCGGTTACCGACCGACTCGGGCGCGACATGCTCGTAGGACCGGGGATCCTTCTCCACCGCCGAGACGTGAAGCCCGCCCTTGTGGGCGAAGGCGCTCTCGCCCACATAGGCGGCTCCTTGCAGCGGCGTCCGGTTCAGGTGATCGTCGAACCAGCGGCTGAGCCGCGTGAGTCCCGCGAGCCCCTCCCTGGTGATCCCGGTCTCGAAGCCCATCTTCAGCATCAGCGTCGGGATCAGCGAAATCAGGTTGGCGTTGCCGCATCGCTCGCCGAGACCGTTCAACGTCCCCTGGACCAGGCGCACACCCGCCCTGACGGCCGCCAACGTGTTCGCGACCGCGTTCTCGGTGTCGTTATGGGTGTGGATGCCCAGGCGGTCGCCGGGGATCACGCGCGTAACCGCGGCCACGATCTCCTCCACCTCGTGGGGCAGCGTGCCGCCGTTCGTGTCGCACAGCACGACCCAGCGGGCGCCCGCATCGAAGGCGGCCTTGGCGCAGGCGAGCGCGAATTCCGGGTTGGCCTTGTAGCCGTCGAAGAAATGCTCGCAGTCGAAAAGGGCCTCGCCNCGCCGGGCCGCTTCTTCGATGCTGTCCCGGATCAGCTCCAGGTTCTCGTCCAGCGTGATGCCGAGCGCCACCTCGACATGGAAATCCCAGGTCTTGCCGACCATGCACACGGCCTCAGCGCCGGAATTCAGCACCGACGAAAGCCCCGGATCGTTGGCGGCGCTGCGTCCCGGGCGCCGTGTCATGCCGAACGCCGTGAATCGCGCCCGCTCCAGCCGAGGCGGAGAGGCGAAGAAGGCATCGTCCGTCGGATTCGCCCCCGGCCAGCCGCCCTCGATGTAATCGATGCCGATTCGGTCGAGCTCGCGCGCGATCGCGATCTTGTCCGCGACCGAGAAATCCACTCCCTGGGTCTGCGCGCCGTCGCGCAGGGTCGTATCGTATAGGTAGAGGCGGTTGCCGCTCATGACGTGGAATCGGCTGATTTCTTAAGGATGGCCGTTGGTTTCGCACGGCAAAGCGCGCCCCGTCAACGCCGGGGCGTCCGATTGGACCGGGCCTCGGCCCCCTGCCATCGGGATTTTGCAGGAAAGCGACCGGTCCGCCCGATCCCGCCCGGAGGCGATGGATCCGATGGGCTGGCCCGGTGAATGGTGCGGTCGAGAAGACTCGAACTTCCACGGCCTCTCGGCCACAGCGACCTCAACGCTGCGCGTCTACCAATTCCGCCACGACCGCACTGTCGTCTTCGGAGCACCCGGCCTCACCGGCGGGGTGCTTGCGTTGAAGGCTGAGGGGAGATAGCAAATAGCATGACCGTTATCAAGGAATTGAAGGGGGTCGGGGGCGAAGATTTTTTGCCCCCCCTTCCCGAGCCCACTTCCAAGGCGGAAGAACGCCCGTCCGGCGGCCCCGAATGGCGCATCAGCGACGCCCCGGTCTCCTATCCGGACGCGCTTGCGGAGATGGAGGCGAGGGTCGAGCGGATCGCGCGGGGCGAGGCCCCGGAGCTTGTCTGGCTTCTGGAGCATCCGCCTCTCTACACCGCCGGCACCAGCGCCGATTCCCGGGATCTTCTCCAGCCCGACCGATTCCCGGTCTACCGGGCGGGGCGCGGTGGCCAGTACACCTATCACGGCCCCGGCCAGCGGATCGCCTACGTCATGCTGGACCTGAAGCGGCGCGGACCGGACGTGCGGCATTTCGTCTGGAGCCTGGAAGAATGGCTGATCCGGACCCTGGATCGCTTCGGTGTTCGCGGGGAACGGCGGGACGGGCGGGTCGGCATCTGGATCGACCGGGGCCGCGAGGGCGGACTGCCCGGCCGCGAGGACAAGATCGCCGCGATCGGGGTCCGCGTGCGGCGCTGGGTCACCTTCCATGGCGTCGCCCTCAACGTCGAGCCGGATCTCTCGCATTTCAACGGCATCGTTCCCTGCGGAATCTCCGACCATGGGGTGACGTCGCTGGTCGATCTCGGCCGGCTCGTGACGATGGACGAGGTCGACGCGGCGCTCCGCGCTGCCTGGGACGAGGTGTTCGAATCCGGCCGGTGACGGGCGTTACCGGCCGGAAACCGTCAGCGCTCCGCCACGTCCCCGCTCGGGGATCGCTGCGCAGGGGAACTCGATACCGACAATAGTCCCCTCCCCCAGCCGGCTTTCGATCGTGATCTCGGCACCGTGCAGGTCCGCCAGCCGCTTGACCAGCGGCAGGCCCAGGCCCGTGCCACCCTTCCGCCTCGACAGCGCGTTCTCGACCTGCTCGAAAGGCCGCCAGATCCGGGCGAGATCCTCTTCCGCAATGCCGATGCCGGTATCGGCAACGGCGATCCTGACGCCGCCATCGGCGCCGGGCCCGATCGAGATCCGGACCCGCCCCCCGGAGGGCGTGAACTTGATGGCGTTGGACATCAGGTTGATGACGATCTGCTTCAGGGACCGAGAATCCGCATAGAGCGCGGGGCAACCGGGTTCCACCTCCTGCGTGACGCGCACGCCGGCGGCTTCCGCCTGATGCTGCAGCAGCCCGACGCAGCCCGCGATCAGTTGCCCGGCATCCAGCCATTCGGGCTCGATCCGGGCCTGCCCGGCCTCGATCTTCGAGATGTCCAGGATGTCGTTGATGATCGCCAGCAGATGGGTGCCGCTTTCGCTGATGTCCCGGGCGTATTCCCGATAGGCGGGCACCCCGACCGGTCCCAGCAGCTCGCCGCGAATCATGTCGGAGAATCCGATGATCGCGTTCAACGGCGTCCGGAGCTCGTGGCTCATGGTGGCGAGGAACTGGGACTTGGCCCGATTGGCCTCCTCCGCCTCGCGCAGGGCTTCCGCCAAGCGGCGTTTGGACAGCTTGCGCGCGGTGATGTCCCTGACGACGCAGACGAAGTTCCGGCCGGACGCGAATTTCATGCGGCTGACGCCGATCGACACGGGGATGGACCGCCCGTCGCGGTCGCGGGCCGTGACCTCCTGGTGATCGCCCTCCTCCGGGCTGGGATCGCTGCTGGCGGCACGGAATGCCGATTCGACGACCGACCAATCCTCCGGGGCGAAGAGATGGCTCATCGGCAGTCCGCGCAGCTCCGCCTGCTCGTAGCCGAACAGCCTGACCGCAGCATGATTGATCCGCTGGACCCGAAGGTCCGAATTGGTCGTGATGATCGCGTCAATCACGCTTTCCATGATGCTGTCGAGATGGGCGCGCTCGCGCCGCAACTCGTCCTGGATCCTCTCGCCGCGCCTGAGGGTGGCCGCGAACTGGCGAAGAAGGGCGTTGGTTTTTCCGACCAGGAAGCCCAGTTCGGTCCTTTCGTGACCGCGCGGCACGCGCAGCAGCGTCGCCGCCGGTTCGCGAGGGTCGACCTTCCGCACGTCCTCGGCCAGCGCGAGAATGGGGCGAGAGAGAAGGAATTGGTAGACGACGACCAGAACAACACCCAGAAGCAGCGTCTGCGTCAGCCCGAACAGCAGCATGGTCCCCGCCCGGTCGAGCAGGCGGGCGAGGATGGCGCCGTCGTCGAGATCCGCCATGAGCCTGCCGACGACCAGCTTTTCCAGCGCGCCGGAGACCGGGTTCGGCCGTTCGACGATCAGCGGAACCCGAATGCCGTGCAGATCCCGGAGCAGTAGCCGGCCGGCCAACCCGACGTGAGCCGATGACGGTCCCCCGACCTCGGCCAGGACCCGGCCATGGTCGTCGTAGATCCGGGCATTGGCGAAGATGCCGTTGTTGACGAGGCCGACGACGATGCTTTCGGCAAGCGCCGGATCCAGCACGAAGGCAGCCCGAGTCGCAGGCCCCAGCATGGCGCGTCCGGTCTCAGCGACGGTCGCGCTGATCCGGTCCCGCTCCTGCGCAAGGTCGAACGCAAGGCTGGCGAAGGTCATCACGAGCCCGAGTACCGCCGCGGCCAGGACCGATATGATCGCGTGCCTGAGCGATAGCCGATGCGTCACATGCCCGATGGTCAAGGGCCCTCCCGCGTGCCCATGAACGGCTTTCCTCCCCTGTCGCCGGACCTTTGGGCGATGCGTCCATGTCCGATCATCTTGCATACCGGATAATTTGATAGATTCTTTTATCAAACAATAAACGTATTGCAGCAGGGGGATTTCGAACCGTGGCCAAGTGCGCCGTGCCTCTGGCAGCCCTCGCGCTCATGCTTTCCTTGGCTCAGCCTGCCGCTGCCGATTCGCACTACATCCGTCTGACGACCGAGGAATATCCCCCTTTCAACTTCTCGGAATCGACGACCGGCAAGATCCTGGGCATGTCCACGGATCTGGTAAGGGCGATGATGGAGAAGGCGGCCGTGGGCCGCTATACGATCGAAATGCTCCCCTGGCAGCGGGCCTATGACGAGGCGCTGACGAACCCCAATGCGTGCGTCTTCTCCACGACCGAGACGGAGGACCGCCTGCCCCTGTTCAAATGGGTGGGACCGCTGGTCAGCAACGACTGGGTCTTTCTGGCCAGGCCCGACAGCCCGATCAAGATCGATTCGCTGGAGGCCGCCCGCCCCTATGTCATCGGCGGCTACCGGGGCGACGCCACGGCCAATTTCCTGAAGAAGAACGGGTTCACTGTCCTGACCGCGCCGGAAGACCGCCACAACGTCAAGCTTCTGACCGCCGGACGGATCGATCTGTGGGCGACGGGGAGCCTCCTGGGTCCGTGGCTTGCCCGGCAGGAGGGCATGACCGACCTGCGGGTGCTGCATCGGTTCCGCACCATGGTTCTGAGCCTCGCCTGCAATCCGGCCGTCGCGGACGACACGATCGACCGTCTCCAGGAAGCCCTCGACGCCCTGGAACGGGACGGAACCGCCGCGGCGATCCGCGGCCGTTACAATTAGGCGCCCGGTGCGCGGAAGTTCGGATCGGGAACGGTGACAGGACGGGAAAGGTTATAGTATAACATGATTTGCAGGCCGCCCGGGCCGGAA
>JGI26049J44785_1001649_pt1 | contig 10611 bp, 10 predicted proteins | sample HigsolmetaGSP11D_FD_44785 | JGI IMG/M metagenome (IMG submission 44785)
GCTAGATTCCGAACAGATGCAAATCCTCAATCGGGATCAGCCGATAGGTGATAACCAAGTACACTCCCGCAAAGACGATCGACGCAATCAGCGTATTGAGCAGCACGACGCGAAGCAGCCTGAACTTGGCGGGCGCGCTCTCAGGCGTTCCAGGCACCACCTCGCCCGCCTCGTCCTGCGTGCGCACGCCAATCGGGAGGACGGCAAACAGCACTGTCCACCAGATGATGAAATAAACCGCGATTCCTAGCGTAAGACTCATTCGCCTTGTCCTCGAGGCCGGCTCAGGCCTGCTCTAGCTCAACGAGCGTTCCCAGGAAGTCTTTCGGGTGTAGGAACAGCACCGGCTTCCCGTGAGCGCCGATCTTCGGCTCACCGTCCCCGAGCACTCTTGCTCCCGCTGCCTTCAGCCTGTCACGCGCCGCGATGATATCGTTCACCTCGTAGCAAACGTGGTGGATGCCGCCCGCGGGATTGCGCTCCAGGAAGTTGGCGATGGGGGAATCGGCCCCTAGCGGCTCCAGCAGCTCGATCTTCGTATTCGGCAGGGTCACGAAGACGACGGTCACTCCATGCTCCGGCTGCGGCACGGGCTCGGAAACCTCGGCGCCCAGCGTGTCGCGATAGACTGCAGAAGCCGCCTTCAGATCCTTCACCGCAATGGCGACATGGTTGAGCCGCCCGATCATCACCAGCGCTCCTTTCCTCTTTCCCTCTCAGGAGCACTATAACGGATGGATCGGCGAAACGGCGAAGGACCTACCGTCGCTCACGTCCGCCGCGGGTCCACGACGCTGATCAGAACCTTCGCGATCGGCTTCTTGCCCCACACCTGATCGACCGCCGACCGCACCGCCCGCCGGACAGCGTCGCGCACCAGCTCCACATCGCGACGCCTCTGGGGTGGGATGCTTTGCAGCGTGCCGTCTATCGCACTGAAAACGATCTCGCTTATGGGCTCGCCGTCGCGCGTTTCAGCCGGAATGCCTTCCAGCGCGATCTCGGGCTCCGAGAGCACCTCCCCGCGCGGGCCCAGCGCCAGCGCAACCGCAATCATGCCGGAGAATGCCAGCTTACGGCGCTCCCGCACGGCCCCCTCGGCCGGAACAATGAGGCGGCCATCACGGTAAACGCGCCCGACGGGCACGTCGTCGATGATCGCCACAGGATCCGGCGCGAGCCGGATCATCTGCCCGTTTCGGAGCGCATGGACGTCAAGAACCCCGGCGGCCTTTGCGAGCCACGCATGCTCTTTCAGGTGGCGCGCCTCCCCGTGCATGGGAACCGCAACGGCCGGCTTGAGCCACNCGTACATCTCCTTCAGCTCTTCGCGGCGCGGATGCCCGGTAACATGCACGAGAGCGTCTGCGTCGGTGATAACATCCACGCCGAGGAGCGCGAGGTTATTCTGCACCCGCGTGACCGCCTTCTCATTCCCGGGGATCGTGCGGGCGGAAAAAATGACCATATCCCCCTGCCCGAGCTGGATATCGGGATGCTCGCCATCGGCGATACGGGCAAGCGCAGCGCGGGACTCGCCTTGGCTGCCGGTGCACAGCAGAAGCACCTCATCCGGCTCGAGGTAGCCGAACTGATCCTGGTCGAGATAGTGAAAGTCCTCGGGCAGGTAGCCGGTGTCCATTGCGACCTGAATCACCCGGTGCAGCGCGCGGCCGGCCACGACCAAATGGCGCCGTGTTGCCTTCGCGGCATCCGCAACGGCCCGAATGCGTGCCACGTTGGACGCAAACGTCGTTACTGCCACCCGGCGCGTGGCGCCAGCGATGATCTTCGTCAGCGATTCTGCGACTTCTGTCTCGGATGGCGACCGCCCCTCGCGAAAGGCGTTCGTGGAGTCGCAGACGAGCGCTCGCACGCCTTCCTCGGCCAATCTGCGAATTTTCTCTTCGTCGGTTGGATCGCCGACAAGCGGTGTACGGTCGAGTTTCCAGTCCGCGGTATGGAAGATGATCCCGTGTGGCGTGCGGATGGCCACGCCCGACGGCTCGGGAATGGAGTGGGCCATCGTCACCAATTCGACGTCGAACGGCCCAACCTTGAAGCGCGAGCCCATTTCGACGACCGTGATCGGAATATTCTCCCGCACTCCCTCTTCGACCATCTTGGAGCGCAGCATTCCGGCTGTGAATGGGGTCGCGTAGATGGGAGCGCGCAAACGCGGCCAGAGGTCGATGACGGCACCGAAGTGATCCTCGTGCGCATGCGTCAGGATGATGCCTGCGAGCGAGCTGCGCTCCTCCTCGATGAAGCGCAGATCCGGGAGCACCAGCTCGATGCCTGGCTCGTTTTCCTCGGCGAACGTCAGCCCAAGGTCGACCATGAGCCACTGGCGGGCATGCTCCGGGCCAATGCCGTAGAGGTAGACGTTGAGGCCGATTTCGCCGAGGCCGCCGAGGCCCACGAATACGACCTCATCGTCGCGGGACGCCCTGCGGGAAGCTACCTGCCGAAACTCCGTCATCGCCTGCCACTCGCGCCCGTTGCCATTCCCAAGGTCACGTCCCCGTAGGTGAAGCGGCGCTCGACGCCGCAAACATCACGTAGAACGAGCGCTCCTTGTGCGTCGATCCCGATAAAGCTCCCCTCCACAGTCTCGCGGCCCGTATTGATTGTCATTTGCTCTCCGGCGATGCCGGCACGTTGCAGCCATGCCTCGCGAAGCAGCGGAAAGCCCACACCGTTGTCCCAGCGCTTCAGCCAATCGTTCATGGCTGTTGCCAGGTGCTGCAGCATGGCCGCTGGCGAGATCGAAATGCCATGCGCGGCGAGGTGGGTCACGACGCGGCCGATGCCCTCGGGATGGCCCGCCAAATTGATCCCTATACCGATCACCGCGATTGATGCGCCTGAGGCACCAGGCTGGGTCGTGCTCTCCAGCAGAATTCCCGCAAGTTTTGCGTCCTCAATGAGGACATCGTTGGGCCACTTGAGACGAAGCGAGTTGATCTCCTTCCCCGCAGCCGAACCCGCCGCCCGGATGGCGTCGTAGGTCGCGACCCCGGCGACGAATGAAAGCTGGTGAAGAACCGTCGGCGCGCAGTCGAGCCGAATGAGCAAGCTCGCATAAAGATTGCCTGGCACCGAGATCCAGGAGCGGCCCGAGCGGCCGCGTCCCAATGTCTGCGTTTTCGCCCAGATCCACAGCGGGCCGCATTCACCCGCCCCTGCCAACCGCATCCCCTCGGCGTTGGTCGAACCGATCTCGTCGAAAGCCAGGAGCCGGTAACCAGAAGGAAGGGTTGGCGTGTCTGGCGGCATCGGCCCCGTCAGTACCGGAAGCTGGCAGCCGCCGCATCAGCGACGCTAATGAGCGAGGCCGGCAGATAGGGCACGATGAACGCGAACAGCATCAGGATCGCCGAAACCGTCATGACGACGCCGGCCTTGCTGCGCACCGGCAGGAACGCCTCCTTCGGCTCGTCGAAGAAAATCACCTTGACGATGCGCAGGTAGTAGTAGGCGGCTATGACGCTCGCGAGCACGGCGATCACCGTCAGCGTGTAAAGCCCCGCATTGATGGCTGCGAGGAAGACGTAGAACTTGGCGAAGAAGCCGGCGAACGGCGGGATGCCCGCGAGCGAGAACATCAGCGCACCGAACACGAAAGCCATCGGCAGATTATGCTGCGCCAGGCCAGCGAGATCGCTGATATCCTCCGTCGGCCCATCACTGCGGCGCATGGCGGAAATGCAGGCGAATACGCCGAGCGTCATGACGAGGTAGATGGCCATATAGAGGATGACGCCCTGCGTTCCCTCCTGCGAGGCGGCCGCAAGCCCGACCAGCGCGAAGCCCACGTGGCCGATGGACGAGTAAGCCATCAGGCGCTTGATGTTCTGCTGGCCAATGGCGGCGAACGAGCCGAGCAGCATCGACGCGATGGCGAGGAACACGATTATCTGCTGCCACTGCGGCGTCATGCCGGGGAAGGCGTTGAAGATCAGCCGGATGAGTAGCGCCATCGACGCCACCTTGGTGGCCGAGGCGAAGAACGCGACGACCGGCGTTGGCGCACCTTCGTAAACGTCCGGCGTCCACATATGGAACGGCACGGCCGAAATCTTGAAGGCGATACCAACCAGCACAAACACCAGGCCAAAGATAAGCCCAATGTTTGCGGATCCGCCTTCGGAAGCGGCGCTGGCGATGGTCGCGAAGCTCGTCGACCCGGTGAACCCGTAGACCAGCGACGCACCGTAAAGCAGCATGCCGGAGGCCAGCGAGCCGAGCACGAAATACTTGAGGCCAGCCTCGCTCGAACGCACCTGGTCACGCCGGTACGAGGCCAAGACGTAGGCCGCCAGGCTCTGCATCTCGAGGCCGAGATAGAGCGAGATGAGGTCGCCGGCCGAGATCATCACCAGCATTCCGGTGACGGACAGCAGGATGAGCACCGGATACTCAAACTTCATCTGCCGGATGTCGGTGAGATCGTCGAAAGCCAGCAGCAGCGCGATCGCAGAGCCGCCGAGCACCAGCAGCTTCATCAGGCGCGCGAAGCCGTCGACCACGAACGCGCCCTCGAACATCTGCATTGCTTCGGCAGGCTGCAGGACCACCATGGCACCCGCAAGCACCAGCACCAGAATGGCGAGCCAGCCGACGGCACGCCCTGCTTCGTCCGTCTCCGGACGAAAGACGCCGATCATGAGCAGGACCATCGCCCCGATGGCGAGGGTCAATTCGGGGAACAGTGGTGCGAGGCTGGCGATTTGGCTCATGTAAACGTCTCCTGCGCGCTAGCGTGCAAGCGCCGCAGCGGCGGTATTGATTGCGGCCTCGTAGTTCTGAACCAGCGCCTTCACCGAGGCGGCCGTCACATCGAGGATCGGCGCCGGATAGAAGCCGAACAAAATCGTGAGAATGACGAGCGGGGCCATGACGATGATCTCGCGCGGCGTCATGTCGGTGATCGCCTTCAAGCTCGCCTTCTCAAGCGCCCCGAAGATCACGCGCCGGTAGAGGTAGAGCATGTAGGACGCGGACAGGACCACACTCGTGGTGGCAAGGAACGCCACCCAGGTATTGGTCTTGAATGCGGCAAGCAGCGTCAGGAACTCACCGATGAAGCCGCTCGTCCCCGGCAGGCCGACGTTCGCCATGGTGAAGACCATGAAGCAGAACGCATAGATCGGCATGCGATTGACGAGCCCGCCGTAGGCCGCGATTTCGCGCGTATGCATACGGTCGTAAATGACGCCGACGCAAAGGAACAGCGCGGCTGACACGATGCCGTGCGAAAGCATCTGGAAAATCGCGCCGTCGATACCCTGCACCGTGAAGGTGAAGATGCCCATGGTCACGAAGCCCATGTGGGCCACGGACGAATAGGCGATCAGCTTCTTCACGTCCTCCTGGGCCAACGCCACCAGCGACGTGTAGATGATGGCAATAACGGAGAGCGCGAACACGAGCGGGGCAAGCTCCTGGCTCGCAATCGGGAACATGGGCACGGAGAACCGCAGGAAGCCGTAGCCGCCCATCTTCAGCAGAATGGCCGCCAGGATCACGGAGCCCGCCGTTGGCGCCTCGACGTGCGCGTCCGGCAACCACGTGTGCACCGGCCACATCGGCAGCTTCACCGCGAAGGAGGCGAAGAAAGCAAGCCACAGCCACCACTGCATCTCAGCCGGAAACTTCGTGCTGAGCAGCGTGATGACGTTGGTGGTTCCGGCGTGCCAGTACATCGCCATCATGGCGAGCAGCATCAGGAGCGAACCGAGCAGCGTGTAGAGGAAAAACTTGAAGCTGGCGTAGACGCGCCGCGGACCGCCCCAAACGCCGATGATGATGAACATCGGAATGAGGCTCGCCTCGAAGAACAGGTAGAAGAGCACGAGATCCAGCGCGCAGAAGACGCCGACCATCAGCGTCTCCATGACAAGGAATGCCATCATGTATTCCTTGACGCGGGTCTCGACGCTTTCCCAGCTCGCGAGGATGCAGAGCGGCATCAGGAATGTCGTCAGGATGACGAACAACATCGAAATGCCGTCCACCCCCACCCTGTACGTGAACACGCCGAGCCAGGGCCGCTCTTCGACAAACTGGAAGTTCGCCGTCGTCGTATCGAAGTTGATCCAGATCAGCAGCGATACGGCGAAAGTGACAAGCGTCGTCCAAAGCGCGATGTAACGCGCGTTCTGAACTGCATCGCGCGGCAGAAAGGCGATGAACGCCACGCCGACGAGGGGCAGGAAGGTGACGAGAGAAAGAAGAGGTGCGTTGGCGACGTTCATAGCGGCTGCCCGCCCGTGAACATGAAGACTGTCAGGATGATCGCTACGCCGATCAGCATCACGAAGGCGTAGTGATAGAGGTAACCGGTCTGCAGGCGGATCACCCGAGCCGTGGTGTCGAGCACTCTGGCGGACACACCGTCAGGCCCAAGACCGTCGATGATTGCTCCGTCGCCGCCCTTCCAGAGCAGCCGCCCGAGCCAGAACGCAGGCCGCACGAACAGGCGGTCATAAAGCGCATCGAAGTACCAGGCGTTGAGCAGGAAGTTGTAGAGCGGACGGAAGGTCTGGGCCGTCGCCGCCGGCAACCAGGTGGCCGACATGTAATAGAGCCACGCGATGCCGAACCCGATCAGCATGGCGATCGTGGCCGACCATGCGACCCACAACGGGACGTGATGCATTTCCTCGAGGATGTGGTTGCCCGGCGCGGTGAAGAGCGCGCGGCCCCAGAACTCGGCGTAACCGCTGCCGATAAAGTACTTGCTGAAGGCGAAGCCGGAGGCCACTGCGCCAACCGCAAGCACAAACAGCGGAACCAGCATCACCGGGGGGCTCTCGTGTGGCTCGTGATGATGATCGTCATGGCCGTGAGCGTGCTGCCAGCGCGGCTCGCCGTAGAAGGTCATGAAGAACAGGCGCCACGAATAGAACGACGTCATCAGCGCGGCGATCACCAGCAGCCAGAAGGCATAGTTGCTTGGCGTGCCCGCCGCCCACGCGGCCTCGACTATGGCATCCTTCGAATGGAAGCCAGCAAACCCGATGAGATGCGGGATGCCCACGCCCGTCAGCGCGAGCGTGCCGATGAGCATCATCGCCCAGGTGATCGGGATACGGTTCGCCAGCCCGCCCATGTGGCGCATGTCCTGCTCATGGTGCATGGCGTGGATAACGGAGCCGGCACCAAGGAACAGCAGCGCCTTGAAGAAGGCGTGCGTGAACAGGTGGAAGATGCCGGCAGAATAGGCACCAACGCCGCAGGCCACGAACATGTAGCCGAGCTGGGAACAGGTCGAATACGCAATGACGCGCTTGATGTCGTTCTGCACCAGCCCGACAGTCGCAGCGAAAAAGGCGGTCACCGCGCCAATCAGCGTCACGAACTGCAGGGTCGTCGGGGCATACTCGAACATCGGGGACAGCCGCGCCACCATGAACACGCCGGCCGTGACCATGGTCGCCGCGTGAATAAGGGCGGAGACAGGCGTCGGACCTTCCATCGCGTCCGGCAACCAGGTGTGCAGCAGGAACTGCGCCGACTTGCCCATGGCGCCGATGAATAGCAGGAAGCAGAGCACTGTGAGGATGTCGACCTGGTAGCCCAGGAACTCCATCGACTTCCCGGCAAAGCCCGGCGCAGCGGCGAAGATGGCATCTAACTGCACCGTCTGGAACACATAAAAGGTGCCGAAGATGCCGAGGGCGAAACCGAAGTCACCAACGCGGTTGACGACGAAGGCTTTGATCGCAGCGGCGCTGGCCGATGGCCGCGTGTACCAGAAGCCGATGAGCAGATAGCTCGCGAGGCCGACGCCCTCCCAGCCGAAGAACATCTGGACGAGGTTGTCGCTCGTCACCAGCATCAACATGGCGAAGGTGAAGAGCGAGAGATAGGAGAAGAAGCGCTCCCGGCTCTCGTCCTCGTGCATGTAGCCGATCGAGTAGAGATGGACGAGCGACGACACCGTCGTGACAACGACCAGCATGACGACGGTGAGGGTGTCGATACGGAAGGCCCAGGAGGCGTCGAGCTCTCCGGAGGTGATCCAGCGGGCGACCGGAACCTTCACGACCTCGCCGCCAAAGCCCACCTGGAAGAAGGCGATCCACGACAGCACCGCCGCGATACCGACGAACGCTGTCGTCAAAATCTCGGTTGGGCGTGTCCCGATGGCGCGGCCGAAAAACCCGGCGATAATGGCGCCGATGAGCGGCAGAAAAACGATGGCCTGATACATCACCGCGCCACCTTCCCAATTGCTTTGCGGCAGCTGGAGAGAGTTGCCTCGTTCCGTAGGCTGCGATCCATTTGCGCTCCCCTCAGCCCTTCATCATGTTGACGTCGTCGACCGCGATGGAGCCGCGGTTGCGGAAGAAGACGACGACGATGGCAAGACCGATCGCTGCCTCGGCCGCCGCGACGGTCAGCACGAACAGCGTGAAAACCTGCCCCACCAGGTCGGACAGGAAATGGGAGAACGCCACCAGGTTGATGTTGACCGAGAGCAGCATCAGCTCAATCGACATCAGCATGATGATGACGTTCTTCCGGTTCAGGAAGATTCCGAAGATGCCGAGCGTGAACAGGATCGCTGCGACTGTCAGGTAATGGCCGAGTCCGACCGCGGCGAGTTCCATTGTGTCCCGATCCCCTCGTTCAGCCCCGTGTCTCCCCCGACGGCACGATGGCCTGGCCGGGCTCAACCTTCACGATCTCGATAGCCGTCTGGACGGTGCGTGCATTCTGCGCGGCGATGGACTGACGCTTCACGCCCGGCTTGTGCCGCAACGTCAGCACGATCGCGCCGATCATCGCGAGAAGCAGAATGAGGCCCGCTCCCTGGAAGAAGAAGACGTAGCGCGTGTAGATGAGCCGCCCCAGCGCCTCGGTGTTCGTGATGCCCGAGCCGAGCGAGGGGAACGGTGCAGCGGCCACGCCGGCGACCTCCGGCTGGATGTAGGCGAAGCCCACTACCATCACGAGCTCGACCAGCACGATCCCGCCNACCAGCGCAGCAAGCGGAGCATTGCGGATGAAGCCCGCCCGAAGCGCGGCGAAGTCCACATCGAGCATCATCACGACGAAGAGAAACAGCACCGCCACCGCGCCGACGTAGACGATCACCAGCACCATCGCCAGGAACTCGGCGCCAAGCAGGATGAAGAGCCCCGCTGCGTTGAAGAACACGAGGATCAGGAAGAGCACCGCGTGGACGGGGTTCTTGGCAATGATGACCATGGCGCCCGCAAAGACGCTCATGATCGCGAAGACGTAAAAAAAGAAAGCCGAGACGCCCATGTGCTTTCCGTCCGATCCTCAGCGCCCCCGGCGGGAGGCGCCGGTGCTTTTGACTCTTACGTGGCCAAACAACGAGCAAGGCGAGCCGATTGATTCCGCACGGGCAATTAGCCCAACCCGCGCCATAAACCAAGGCCGAAAAGGCGCGTTTTCCGGAACTGGCCGCATGCCCCCTGCCCCCTAACCGCTCTCTCGCCTCAACGATACTTGGCGTCGAGTGCGATGTTTCTCGCCAGCACACGCTCCCACCGGTCGCCGTTCTCGAGTAGGCGCTCCTTCTGGTAGAGCAGCTCCTCGCGGGTCTCGGTGGCGAACTCGAAATTCGGGCCTTCCACGATGGCATCGACCGGGCAGGCCTCCTGGCACAGGCCGCAGTAAATGCACTTCACCATGTCGATGTCGTAGCGCGTCGTGCGCCGCGTTCCGTCGTTACGGCGTGGACCTGCCTCGATCGTGATCGCGTAGGCCGGGCAAATCGCCTCGCAAAGCTTGCACGCGATGCAGCGCTCCTCCCCGTTGGGATAACGGCGCAAGGCGTGTTCGCCACGGAAGCGCGGGCTGAGCGGCCCCTTCTCATAGGGGTAGTTCACTGTCGCCTTAGGGGCGAAGAAGTAGCGCATGCTCAGGAAGAACGCAGAGACGAACTCTGCCAGAAACCCTGCCTTAATCGCTTGTGCCAGTGATGCCATTGCGTTCACTCCGGCCTTACGGCGCGAGGCCGCCAAAGTGCAGGACACCGGCCACCACGACCACCATCACCAGCGACAGCGGCAGGAACACCTTCCAGCCGAGGCGCATGAGTTGGTCATAGCGGTAGCGCGGCACCATCGCCTTCACCATGGCGAACATGAAGAATACGAGGACCAGCTTGATCAAAAACCAGATGATCCCCGGCACCCAAGTGAAGGGTGCAATGTCAATCGGCGGAAGCCAGCCGCCGAGGAACAGGATCGTCGTCAGCGCGCACATGGTCGTGATTGCCACGTACTCGCCGAGCATGAACAGGAGGTACGGCGTCGAGGAGTACTCGACCATGTAGCCGGCCACGAGCTCTGACTCAGCCTCCGGCAGGTCGAAGGGCGGGCGATTGGTCTCCGCCAGGGCCGAGATGAAAAACACGACGAACATCGGGAAGAGAACGAGCCAGTTCCAGTCGAGGAACGAGTTCGGCAACCCGATGGCCGAGCCGATGCCGCTCCGCTGGGAGTTGACAATGTCGGTCAGGTTCAGCGAGCCGACCAGCAGCAGCACCGTGATGAGCACAAAGCCGATGGAGACTTCGTAGGAAATCATCTGCGCGGCCGAGCGCAGCGAACCCATGAACGGATA
>JGI26049J44785_1001677_pt1 | contig 10460 bp, 8 predicted proteins | sample HigsolmetaGSP11D_FD_44785 | JGI IMG/M metagenome (IMG submission 44785)
CAAAAGAATTTCTTTTATTTTTGCCCAAAGGCAAAGGAAGCTTATCCCTTTCTCCCGGCCCTTAGAAAAAACAGGGGGAGGCATCGAGTAAGCTAAGCGGAGCGGACGCCCNGGTCTCCCTGCGGCTCCTTGAAGGGGAAGATCCAAAAAGGAATGCCGATCCGTCCGGTCCGTTCAAAGGCGAGAAGTTCCGTCACCGGGGGAGATGCAAAAGCGGAAAGCGGGGATCCGGCCCGGAGGCCTCAACCGTGACGGCCGGCCGGGAAGATCCGGAGAATGGATGAATTCCCGTGCCGTCAAAGGCGGTTTCAAAAATGGACGAGGACGCACCCCTCTTTTTTCGGAAAAGGTGAGGCAGGCTTTTTGGGAGGATCACCCGCACCGGTTTCGTCGGAGGAGGAAAACAGAAAGCAGCCGGGGCCGAAGGGGAGAATCCGAAGCCGAAAGGAAGGAGAAAATGGAGGATATCCGGCGGGAAGGCAAATGGACGTTGAGGAGAAAAAAGTCTTAAAAGGGCGGCCGGATGTCCGCTCCGGGGGGAAGCCATGTGCGAAACGTCCTCCTCAAGGGAAAGGACGAAGCCCGGGGGGATGGAAAAAGAGGATTCTCCGGATGGCCTTGAATCACATCCTTCTGAAAATGAATTTGGCGGGGAGTCCTGCGCCCGTCCCTCAACGGGCCGGGGGAGGCTGATCCCCTTGTTTGACGGCGGGAGGGAAGGGGGAGCCGCCCCTCCCGCCGGTGAAGGGATTTTATCCCCTCAATTCCTGTTCGATGGCCCGTCCCGCTTGCCTGCCCGTAAACAGGCAGCCGCCCAGGAAGGTGCCTTCGAGCGACCGGTAGCCGTGCATCCCGCCTCCNCCGAAGCCGGCGGCCTCTCCTGCGGCATACAAGCCTTTCACCGGGCGCCCGTCTTTCCCCAACACCCTCCCGGACAGATCCGTCTGCAGGCCGCCGAGGGTCTTGCGGGTCAGGATATGCAGACGGACGGCGATGAGCGGCCCGTTTTTCGGATCGAGGATTTTATGGGGCTTGGCCACCCTTGCCAGCCTGTCGCCCATATAGTGGCGGGCGTTGCGGAGAGCGGCGATCTGCAGATCTTTCGTGAACTTGTTGTCCATTTCCCGGTCCCGGGCCAAAATCTGCCGCTTGATTTCCCGGTAATCGAGCAGGCCCGTTCCGGTCAGGCGGTTCATGCCGTCGACGAGTTTTTCCAGGGAATCGGCAACGATGAAATCTTCCCCCTTTTCCATGAAGGCCTTCACCGGCGGGGTCGGTCCGGGGAGGACGCGCCGCAAGGCCTTGCGGATGCTTTTTTCCGTCAGATCCGGGTTCTGTTCCGAACCGGATAAGGCAAACTCCTTTTCGATGATCTTTTCCGTCAGGATAAACCAGGAATAATCGAATCCGGTCGCCAGTATCGCTTTCAGCGTCCCCAACGTGTCGAATCCGGGCAGGCAAGGAACGGGAAGCCTGTTGCCCGCCGCGTCCAGCCAAAGGGAGGAAGGACCGGGCAAAATCCGGATTCCGTGATGGGGCCAGACCGGGTTCCAATTCCGGATCCCCTCCGTATAATGCCACATCCGGTCTTTGTTGACGATCCGGGCGCCGGCCCTTTCGGCGATGGAGAGCATGCGCCCGTCCACATGTTTGGGAACGCCGGAAAGGAAGGATTCCGGCGGGTTACCGAGCCGTGCCGGCCAATTTTTCCGGACCAGGTCAAAATTTCCTCCGATTCCGCCGCTGGCGAGAAGGACGATATCGGAAAAGAATTCGAATTCGCCGATTGCCGTCCGGGATGTCGCCTCGCCCCGGGGCCGGCCGTCGGGCTCGAGAACGGAACCCTTTACCCCCGCGGCCGCACCGTTTCGCATGAGGATTTCATCGACCCGGTGGCGAGGCCGGTAATCGACGAGCCCCGCTTTTACGGCCTCCCGGACCCGGTCGGCGAAGGGCTTCACGAGTCCCGGGCCCGTGCCCCAAGTGATATGGAAGCGGGGCACGGAATTCCCGTGGCCGTCGGCGAGATGGCCTCCCCGTTCCGCCCAGCCGACGATCGGGAAGAAACGGACGCCGAGGGAGCGGAGCCACGCCCTTTTTTCCCCCGCGGCGAAATCCACATAGGCTTCCGCCCATTTGATCGCCCAATAATCCTCATCTCCGGTCCGGTCGAATCCGGCGCTGCCGAGCCAATCCTGCCAGGCCAGGTCCCGGGAATCTTTAATGCCCAGCCGCCGCTGCTCCGGGGAATCGACGAGGAAAAGCCCGCCGAAAGACCACCAGGCCTGTCCGCCGAAGTTCGTCTCCGGCTCCTGATCGAGCAAAAGCACCCTCCTTTTCCCGTTCAATAGTTCGGTCACGGCGACGAGGCCGGCCAGCCCCGCGCCGACGACGATCGCATCGTATTTCATCATCCCATCCCCCTTCGTTCGCTTCCGATTTTTCCGCGCAAACTGTCCGATTTACCCCCTATTATAAAAAAGAAAATGGAAATCGGGGAGCGAATGTTCAGAAAAAACCGGCATCGTCCCCCTTTATCCGTGTCCCGGTGCGGCGGCTGGGGGCCCGCACCTGCCGGGAATTCCGAATTTATTATATTGATATATTATTTATCGCAAATAAAGTTTCGCAAGTTTCCATTATTCCAAATATTTTTATGTTGTTTATTATTGGAATTACTGAGATTCTTTAAATAATCTTTGAAAATAATTTCCATTACCAAAAAACTTTTTGACAATAATATTGAAAAAGCTTTATGATAAATGGTATATGGAAGGAGGAAAGAGTATTGCAGAGGTATACTAGGAAGCAAATTGTAGAAAGCGTGCCTCAAACCGGATTTTTCGGCCACCCGAAAGGTTTGTTCACCCTGTTTTTCACCGAGTTCTGGGAAAGATTTTCCTATTACGGCATGCGGGCCATTCTCGTATATTACATGTATTACGAAGTTTCCAAAGGCGGGCTCGGCCTCGATGAAAACGTGGCGTTGGCCATCATGTCCATATACGGTTCTTTGGTTTATATGTCGGGAATTTTGGGCGGCTGGATCGCCGACCGGGTCACCGGAACATCCAATGCCGTATTTTACGGCGGCGTATTGATCATGTTCGGCCATATTGCCCTGGCTGTTCCCGGCGATGTTGCCTTTTTCTTCTTGTCGATGGTCTTGATCGTCATCGGGACCGGACTGCTGAAACCGAACGTTTCAAGTGTCGTCGGAGAAATGTACGACGAAATGGATGCCCGGCGCGATGCGGGATTCAGCATCTTTTACATGGGCATCAATATGGGGGCCTTTTTATCGCCGTTGGTCGTGTCCTTTTTCAGCGACCGTTACGACTTCCATGCCGGTTTTGGGGTAGCGGCTGTCGGAATGTTTATCGGACTGATCATGTTTGTATTGACGAGAAAGAAAAATCTNGGTCTGGCGGGAACCCAGGTCCACAATCCGCTGAGTGCGGAAGAGAAAAAGAATTTTTTGAAAATATTCATAGTTTCGGCTATTATTTTAGCGATTATCCTGCCCTTGTCCATTTCCCGAAACTGGTTGACGATCGAACGTTTTGTCGCCCTTGTCGGGCTGCTTGGCATCCTNATTCCGATCGCCTATTTCGTGGTGATGTACCGCAGCCCGAAGACAAAACCGGTGGAACGTTCCCGGCTGCTGGCCTATGTTCCGCTGTTTATTGCCTCCGTTATGTTTTGGGCGATCCAGGAACAGGGATCGACGGTATTGGCCAATTTCGCCGACCAGCGGACCCAATTGGATATTTGGGGCATCCGGATCAATCCGGCCTGGTTCCAATCGTTGAATCCTTTGTTCATCATTACGCTGGCCCCCGTATTTGCCTGGTTATGGGTGAAGATGGGTGAACGCCAGCCTTCCATTCCGAAAAAATTTGCCCTCGNCCTGGTATTTGCCGGCTTGTCCTTCCTGGTCATCATCGTGCCGGGCTACATGGCGGGAGAAGGCGCGCTGGTGAATCCGATGTGGCTCGTCTTGAGCTATCTGATCGTCGTATTCGGGGAACTTTGCCTGTCCCCGGTGGGGCTGTCCGCGACGACGAAACTGGCTCCCGAGGCGTTTCAGGCGCAAACGATGAGCCTCTGGTTTTTGTCGAACGCGGCTGCGCAGGCGATCAACGCCCAATTGGCGAAATTTTACACGGAGGCGTCGGAAATGGTTTATTTCGGGACGATCGGCCTGGTTTCCATCGTCCTCGGGATTCTGATGTTCCTCATTTCCCCCGCCATTCAGGAAAAAATGCAAGGAATAAAATAATGTCCTGGATTCCGCTGCCTGAACAAGCGACCGGTTTGTTCAGGCAGCTTTTTCTTGGCCGGATGCCGGCGCCTTTTTGGCCGGGGGCATTTTTCCGGACGGCAATATGTGACGCCGCTGTCCATCAGGCATCCCGTTTTTTGGTTGCGGGCACCTGACGTCCGCAGCGAAGGGGAACGTCAAGCCCCGGCGCTTCGATTGCCGCCGGGAAGGAGGGCGGCCCGGTTTTGCCGCCAAAGGTTTGGGATAAAAAGTTTCGGCTGACGTTCATCCGCTCCGTTTGAACCGGAAAGAAACCCGGAGATGAGGGAAGGCGGCGCGGGCCGGATTCTTGCCCCCTCCGTCGCTTAAGAAGTCCCCGCGGATCCCGTCCCTTCCCATGGGGGCAAGGTCTTCCGCAGCGGCTTATCCTTCCGGTAGCCGAGGGCGTATTCCGCCTGCAGGAGGGTATGGATTTCCCTCGTCCCTTCGTAAATGACCGGCGCCTTCGAATTGCGCAAGTACCGTTCCACCGGGTATTCGTTGGCGTAGCCGTAGGCGCCGTGGATCTGCACCGCGTCATCGGCGGCCTTGTTGGCAAAATCGCAGGCGATCCATTTGGCGAGGGAGACTTCCCTCGTCGTCCGCCTCCCCAAATTTTTCAGATAGCCCGCCCTATAGACGAGCAGACGGCTGATTTGCAGGCCCGCCTCCATATGGGCGATCATTTGCTGGACCAGTTGGTGGCGGCCGATTTCCTTGCCGAAGGTCTTCCGTTCCCGGCAATATTTGACGCAGGCTTCCAGGCAGGCTTGAATGAGCCCGGCCGCGCCGGCGGCCACGGTGAAACGGCCATTGTCCAGGGCGGACATGGCGATTTTGAACCCTTCCCCCTCTTCGCCGAGCAAATTTTCCGCCGGGACTTTCACGTTGTCGAAAAATAATTCGCCCGTATTGCCGGCCCGTATCCCCAATTTTCCTTTGATCGCCCGGGAGGAAAATCCCGGGAAGGTCCTTTCCACGATGAAAGCGGAGATGCCGCGATGTTTTTTCTCTTTATCCGTATAGGCGAAAACGATGAAGTGGTCGGCGATGTCGCACAGGGAGATCCAGGTTTTTTGCCCGTTTAAGACGTAATGGTCCCCTTTGCGGACGGCCGTCGTTTGAATGGCGGCCACATCGGAACCCGCGTTCGGTTCCGTCAGGGCATAGGCCCCGATCTTCTCTCCTCTGGCTTGGGGAACCAAATATTTTTGTTTTTGCTCTTCCGTTCCCCATTGAAGGAGCGTCAAGCTGTTCAGGCCGGTATGGACGGAAACGGCGGTGCGGATGGCCGTATCGCCCCGTTCCAATTCCTCGCAGACGATGGCCAGGGAATTGTAATCCATTCCCATCCCCCCGTATTTTTCCGGGATGCAGACGCCCATCAGATTCAATTCGGCCAGGCGCTTCAGGACGTTCCGGTCAAACTGCCCCCTTTCATCCCATTCCTTGATGTAAGGGATGATTTCCCTGTCGACGAATTTCCGCACCGTTTCCCTCAACATTTCCTGTTCCGGCGTGAAATCAAATTTCATCACGGATTTTCCCTCCCCGATTTTTCCGGAGGCCTGAAACGAAGGGCGCTAAAGTTTGCGAAAGGGGAAGCCCGTGTTCCGCCTCCGGATCCGTCATGTTTTTATCTATAATTCGTGAAACCGCTTTCCGTTTCCTTTTTTTGCTTCGGATTTTGCCGGCCGGGATGCCTTATGGAAAAGGAAACGGCCCCGGCGTTGAAGGCGGGCATTCAACAAAGACGGGCATTGGCCTTCGGGAAAACGCGGCAGGCGCGCCGGGGATTTCGAACTTGACGATCCTTTCATGAAAATTTTATGATGATGAAAAACGAAATAATAATCAGATCATTCCTAAACATGGACGGATGCCGCGAACCGGGGCGCCGGGGCAGCGGATAGCGGAAAAGAAAGCGGCCGATGGGGATCCGGCAGCCGGGATTTCCCTTATGGGAACTGCAGGAAAAGGCCGGGGGATTTTTGCAGGCGGCGGCATATGCCTCGGCGGTTTCGCTTTCCTTCCTGGAGAAGCCGTTTGGCCGGTATCCGGGGTTCCGGTTCCTTCCGTTCATGAGGGATGATGACCGAGCGGATTTGGCTGCGGCCCAAAATGAACCCAATGAACTTCGGTGGCCGGCCTTTCCGGACCGCCGGCGGCGGAAAAATGGGCGGCCAACCGGACGACGATCATCGGGGGATCGCCGTCCGCCAATTTCATAGGAGGGGACGCGATTCTCGATTCGCCTTCGGTCATTTCATCGATGGCCGTCAATCGATTTTCTAGGATAGAGGCGGCCGTTTTTCCGAAAGCGCTTCACTCAACCCTGGCATTTTTCGGGATTCTCGCCGGCTGCGCCTTCCTTTTTGGGTGTCTTTATCTCCAACGGTTTCACCCGAGGACATTGAACTCAAAACAGGGAGGGAGTTCATTCCGGCACCGCCCGGGGCGGCGGAGGACCAGGCGGATCAGCGGAAGCTGACGATTCGGTTGGACGATCGGTCTTCCAAGCCGTCATTTGACGAAATTATACGGTTTACGTTAATAACCCGCCAAGCTGCAGGTTCTTAACCGTGGATTACCCGAAGAATGCCGGCTTGCACTTGGGATCGGATTCGCGCACGGTCCGGGAGGCAACGAAAGAATTAATGGATCATGCCCATCTTCCGCAAATCGATGCGTGCCATCTTTCCGATGGGATGGGTTTTATGTATACCGGGCGGATATTTCTGTTCCCGATCGACTACTATGCGGTGAACCAGGAAGACGGGCGGCCAGGCAATTTTTCCGTGATTTTTCTTATTATGAAAAAAGATTTGGTAAAAATTTGAGCTGATCGAAGATGTATTTGGTGCGAAATCCCGCATAAACAAACCGCATTTTCCCGGCGGCGATTTGCAATTTTTTCCGTTTGAGCCCGGGCCCGCCCGGACAAAAAACAGCGAAGGTCCCGATCCGGAGGGCTCGGGCGGCGGCGCCGAATCGCATTGACTTTTGCCTTCACTTATAATACAATCACTATAAATTAAAAAGGCGGATAAACTGCGGAGTCTGTCTTCAACGTCCGGATGCGCGGACGGCCGGGAACTGGGCAGCGGCCAGTTTAATCATGGGGGAATGATTACACTGGCCTTTTTATTATTCTTTGTGAAGGAAGGGAGCGGGCTTTTTCCGGATCGGCAAATGCCGGGGCTCCCCGTTCGGGCGCGGCCTCCGCTTTTCCGGCCCGCCGGGTCGGGGGAGCCAAAAAGCATTCCTTTTGGGGATGGACCCCATTGGAAATGGAATTTTCCGGGCCCGATGAATAAATTGGAAAAGGGAGCGGAATTTGCGACCTTCCGGTTGTTCATGCCAAAACTACTTACGGATGAGAGGGATTGCAGTGGAATTTACGGCAGACGTGATTAAAACATTGCCCCCGTATCTGTTTTCGATCTTTGAAAAAAGAAAAGAAGAATTGAAGAAGAAGGGCGTGGATGTCATCGATTTCGGCATCGGTTCGCCCGACCTTCCCCCTCCTGCCTTTGTCATTGACCGGTTGAAAAGGGAATTGGACAATCCGGCGAACTACGCCTATTCCCCCTATATCGGGATCAAGGAGTTCCGGCAGGCGGTGGCCGACTTTTATAAAAGGGAATACGGGGTGGACTTGGATCCGGATACGGAAGTATTGACGCTGATCGGATCCAAGGAAGGGATCGTCCATCTGTTGCAGGCCGTTGTCAATCCGGGGGAAACGGTCCTCGTTCCCGATCCCGGGTTCCAGGCTTATTGGAAGGCCGTCCATCTCGTCAAAGGCGAAGGGTACAATTATCCTTTGAACGAAAAGAACGGCTATCAGCCGGAATTTGAAAACATCCCGGAGGATGTGTACAAAAGGACGAAATTCATGTTTTTGAACTACCCGAGCAATCCGACGGCGGCCACGACGACCTTGGACGTATTTGAAGAAGCGGTCCGCCTCGCCAAAAAATACCGGTTCATCGTGAGCAATGATTCCGCCTATTCCTTTATTACCTTCACCGATGAAGTCCAGCCGAGCATCCTGCAGGCGGAAGGGGCGAAGGAAGTCGCCGTGGAATTCGGTTCCCTTTCGAAGATTTACAATATGGCCGGCATGCGGATCGGGTACATCGTCGGCAACAAGGACATCATCAAGGCGCTCGCGACTTTGAAAAGCAACGTGGACACCTGCCAATTTATCCCGATCCAGCAGGCGGCGGCGACGGCGCTGAACAGCGACCGTCAATTTGTCGCCGAATTGAACCGGATTTACAAGGAACGCAGGGATGCGATGGTGGAAGGATTGAAGGCGATCGGCATCGACATCCGGCCGCCGGAAGCCACCTTTTATATATGGGCGCCCGTCAAGGCGGGATATACGACGGAACAGTTCACCGCAAAACTGATGGAAGAAGCGGGGATCATCGTCACGCCGGGAACCGCCTTCGGCCCTGCCGGGGAAGGTTATTTCCGCATCTCCTTGACGAAGCCGGTGGAAAAAATCCGGGAAGCCATCGAACGCCTGAAACGGCTCGATTGGCAGGATTAACCCGACCGGCGACGGAAAGGATGCGTCCGGCATCGTCCCTTGGGGCGGACCCGCCGCCGGGTAAAACCGGCTGGCGCTGGAAAAGCGGCTCGGCTCCCGGGGCTTCCCCGGGGACCGGGAGCGGGAGGATCTTCGCGAGGCAGGGATGATTTTCAGGCCCTTGGACGGCTCAAAGGAAGGTCCGGCCTTTCCGAACCGGCGAAAAAGGAAGGCCGGCCGCCCATTGGCAAGATGCGACGCCATCCCGCCCCGGGCGCCGGATGTTGCCGGGGCGGAAAGGATCTTTGCTGCCGGAACCCGTTAAAATCCGGCGGAGAAAACGGCCTTGTTCCGGAAAAGCCCGCTCCTTGGTTTTCCTTCCCCCGAACCGGCACGCGCAAAACCGCAGCGAACGCCGTTAACGAAGGGACCGTCAAGGAAGAACGGCCAAAATTTACGGAAAATTTTAATAAGTCAATCCTCTTTATCACCCGCTTTTTCCGCGGCATTTTGCAAGACCGCCCGGTACGGGAGGAGNGGTTGTCCGGAAACGGGCAGGGACGGCGTCTTTCCCGAAACGGGCCGCGGACTTTCCGGACGGAGCACCACGGGTTCGCCTCCTTTCGCCTGTTCCGTCCGTATCCCTTCTGTTGTAAGCGATTACAAGCGGGGCNTGGATCCCGCTTGGCGCATTTCAAAAAACTGCCCCGGGTCATTTTTTTCCGTTTCCGTGAATCGAATAGCTTCAGGGGCATATAAAGATGAATGGAAACTTTTTCAAGAGAAAGGAGAATCGGCAATGAAGGCGCTGAATTATATTAACGGTGCGTGGTGCGAATCGAAAAGCGGCATGACGGCTCCGGTCATCAATCCCGCCGACGGGAAAACGATCGGCCACGTCACCCTGTCGACGGAGGAAGACGTGCGCCAGGCCGTCCGGGCGGCCAAAGCGGCGCAAAAAGAATGGGCCCTCGTGCCTGCTCCCCAGCGGGCGGAAGTCCTGTATAAAGTCGGCTTCCTGCTGAAGGAAAAAAAGGAACGGCTGGCGCGGATCCTGACGATGGAAATGGGGAAGGTGATCGAAGAAGCCCGCGGCGAAGTCCAGGAAGGCATCGACATGGCCTTTTACATGGCCGGGGAAGGGCGGCGCCTCTTCGGCGAAACCACCCCGTCGGAATTGAAGGACAAGTTCGCCATGAGCGTGCGGGTCCCCGTCGGCGTCGTCGGCATCATCACGCCGTGGAATTTTCCGATCGCCATCGCCACGTGGAAATCCTTCCCCGCCATTGTCGCCGGCAACGCGGTCGTGTGGAAGCCCGCGTCGGAAACCCCGCTGATGGCCCAGGAATTGGCGAAAATTTTTGAAGAGGCCGGCCTGCCGAAAGGGGTGTTCAACGTCGTAAACGGGACCGGGCCGACCGTCGGCAGCGCCCTCGTCGAACATCCCGACGTCCGGGCCATCTCCTTCACCGGCTCCAATGAGGTCGGCAGGGGCATCGCGGAAAAATGCGGCCGCCTCTTGAAAAAAGTCTCCCTTGAGATGGGCGGCAAAAATGCGGTCATCGTCATGGACGATGCCGATCTTTCCCTCGCCGTCGAGGGGATACTCTGGAGCGC
>JGI26049J44785_1001683_pt1 | contig 10447 bp, 10 predicted proteins | sample HigsolmetaGSP11D_FD_44785 | JGI IMG/M metagenome (IMG submission 44785)
TAAAATATTGCGGTCAGCATACATAAAAGCCCAGCCCAGTGAAAAAAGGATAATTAATAAAATTGGATGGTTTTTCTTCATGATTTTCCTCCTCTTTTTTTGTGTAAAATTATGTAACATAAAATCCAAAAAGAAACGTTTTTCCTTTTTTCACGTAATGTAATATCACATCAAAAAAATGTCAATGAATGCCTGTTTTAAAACGATTCCTTCACCATACACTTTCCTTTCTTTTTGTAAGAGAAAGAGGGCATTTTTGCTGCAAACTGTAATCTAACAAAGAAATGAAAACGAAACCACAATAAATTTTGCAGTAATTAAAATATTTTTATTATTTTTAGTTGAACGTACAAATAAATTTATATATATTTAGTCATATAGAAAGCAGGAGTTGCATTTTGATTGCAAATCGTAATGGGAAATGGGGGATTCGGATGTCGGATTGTATGGACGATATTGACCGCCAAATTATCCAGATTTTGATCCAAAATGGGAGAATTTCTTACACGAATTTGGCGAAAGAAGTGAATTTGTCACGGGTTGCCGTGCAGGCGCGCATCAATACGCTTATTGAAAACGGCGTTATAGAACGGTTCACCGCTGTGATTAACCCGGAGAAAACGGGCATCACTGTTTCTGCCTTTTTTAATGTCGAAGTCGAGCCGAAACATCTGCAGGAAGTCGCCGCCATTTTGGCCGAAGAACCGGCAGTTTCAAGCCTTTATCACATGACAGGCCCAAGCAAGCTCCATATGCACGGCTTGTTCAAAGACAACCGGGAAATGGAGGCGTTTTTGGAAGAAAAACTGTATCCGCTGCCGGGGATCACGAGCGTGGATTGCCAAATTTTAATCAAACGCTACAAAAGCAGGATCGGCATGAAACTGTAATTTCGAGGAGGTTATGTTTTGGAAAAGAAACAAAACGCGTATGTCCAGCTGGCGATGGCCATGCTCCGTACCGGCATTCTCGGATACGGCGGCGGCCCGTCCGTTATGCCGCTGTTCCGATATGAAGCGGTTACGCGCTACAAATGGACAGATGATGAAGAATTTGGGGAAATATTGGCGATTGCGAACGCTTTGCCGGGGCCCATTGCCACAAAAATGGCGGCATACTTGGGCTATAAATTGAAAAAAACAAGCGGTGCGGTGGTGGCCGTTTTATTTCATATTTTTCCAAGTAGTATCGCTATGATTGCTTTATTGTCGCTTGTCACCGTCTTAAGCCATTCCAAGGTTGTTATCGGGATGATCGCCGGTGTCATGCCCGTCGTTGCGGTGATGCTGGGCGAGATGGCTTACAATTTTGGAGAAAAAACGGTTAAAGGCTTGGGAACTGTATTTGGGATTGCGATGTTTGCGGTTTCTTTTCTCCTGCTGGAAACCGTCCATATCCATCCGGCGATTGTCATTATGATTTTTTTGGCATATGGGAGTGTCCACTTCCGGCTGGCTGGGAAGCGGGAAAATCGTGAAAAAGAAAGGGATGTCGCAGGATGAGGGTATGGATTCAGTTAATGGTTGGTTTTTTTATTGCAAATGTGCTCGGATACGGCGGGGGGCCGTCATCGATTCCGTTGATGTATAATGAAATTGTTTCTCATTACCATTGGCTCAATGACAGCGAATTTTCCAATATGCTGGCGCTCGGCAATGCACTCCCGGGCCCGATCGCCACAAAAATTGCAGCTTTTGTCGGCTACGGTGCAGGCGGATGGGTTGGCCTGTTTGCTGCTTTGGCCGGCACGATCCTCCCGTCAGCCGTTGCGCTCATCTTGTTATTAAAAGTTTTACATAAGTACCGCCAGTCTCCGGTTGTAAAAGGCATGTCCCTTTTGGTGCAGCCGGTGATCGCCATCATGATGGCCGTCCTGACGTGGCAGATGGCGAAAAACTCCATTGCGCAAATCGGCATATGGCAGGCGCTCGGCATTGCCGCTGTCGCCTTTTGGGCCATGCAAATCCGCAAAATCCACCCCGCTCTTGTAATTGTCGCGGCATTTGCATACGGCGGCATCGTCCTCAGCCATGTTGTATAAAGAACGGGGTTGTCAAAGGCAACCCCGCATTATTTTTTCGCGGGAGTGCGTTCCATACAAAACTGATTTATTAGACCTTTTCGCTGATATATTAAGTATTCCCGCTGATTTCTAGGAGAAGTCCGCCGATTTCTCCCCGGTTTCCGCTGATTCCGCGGTACAGAGTGGGGCGGTGGTTCCAAAAATTCTAAGTTCGGACCCATTATTTGGAAATTAAGCAAAGGGTACACATCTTATTCCTCTGTTTTTCATGTCAACGCTGATTCTTTGGGTCTTCCTGCTGATATGTTAAGTATTCCCGCTGATTTCTAGGAGAAGTCCGCCGATTTCTCCCCGGTTTCCGCTGATTCCACGGTACAGAGTGGGGCGGTGGGTCAAAATTTCTGAGTCCAGAGCTGTTTATCTGTAATTTGACCGATCCTCTAACGTTTCAATTTCATTCAATTTGTTAGCTTCGCTGATTCTTTGGGTCTTCCCGCTGATATGTTAAGTATTCCCGCTGATTTTTAGGAGAAGTCCGCCGATTTTCCCGCAATTACCGCTGATTCCGCGGTACAGAGTGGGGCGGTGGGTCAAAATTCTGAGTCCAGAGCTGTTTATCTGCAATTTGACTGATCCTCTAACGTTTCAATTTGTTAGTTTTGCTGATTTATTGGGCCTTCCCGCCGATTTCTCCGGAATGTCCGNTGATTCCGCGAAACAAAACAGGGCAGCCGGCCAAAGTTCCTGTCGAAAAAACATAATATTTTTAAACGAATATCCATTGCTTTTTTATTCTAACTGTTATATATTATGTATAACAAATAACATACGGAAGAGATGATCGCCATGTTCATAAAAATAGACTTGGAATTGGATGTTCCGATTTACCAACAGCTGCGCAACAGCATTATCGAAGGCATCGCGTCAAAAGAACTGGCGCCGGGGGATCCGCTTCCTTCCGTGCGTGCGATGGCCGCCGATTTGGGTGTCAATATGCACACAGTCAACAAAGCGTACCAAATGTTAAAGCAGGAAGGTTTTATCCTCATCCACCGGCAAAAAGGCGTCGTCATCCAGCCGGACCAGATGCCCCCGGCTGATGAAACGTATTTGGAAGGGCTCGCCGGGCAGCTGCGCCCGCTCGTCAGTGAAGCGATTTGCCGCGGACTTGGCCAAAAACAATTTTTACAAATGTGCGAAAAACTTTACAACGATATTCAAAAATAAAGGTGGGAGAAAAATGGAAACCGTGATCCATTTGATCTTTTTTGGGCTGGTTGGAATCGTGATGGCCGTCACCCCATATATAACAAGAAAAACAGAAAGTTTCGGCGTTACCATCCCGGAAGAAGCATATCCGGATCCCGAGCTGAAAAAACTGAGAAAGCAATACGCCGCTTCCATCGTTGTATTCAGCATCATTGTCGCCGCCGTATTCATCACCGCACAGACAGGCGGGTTTCTTGAAGCAGGCTTTGGTCTGGCCGTCATCGGCTGTATCATCGGAGATTTTCTCATCTATCTTTTTTTCCACCAGAAGATGAAAAAAATGAAAGCGGCGTACAATTGGCTGCACGAGAAAAAACAAACCGTTATGGTCGACCCGAAATTCCGCCAGCAGAAACTCATTTTTTCCAATGCATGGTTCCTGATCCATGCGGCGATTACAGCGGCAACTTTTCTGATAACCTATTTGTTTTACGACCGCATCCCGGACCGGATTGTGATTCATTACGATTTCAACGGCACTCCGACGGACTGGGCGGAAAAATCGTACCGGACAGTGTTTGAACTGCCAACTGTACAGCTGTTTATGCTCGTTTTGTTCATCTGGATGAATACGGTGATTGCAAAAAGCAAGCAGCAGCTCAATGCCAACGATCCGGAAAAATCGCTCCGGCAAAATGTCCGTTTCCGGCGCAGATGGTCAGCTTTTACAATGGTATCGTCGTTCATTTTGATTTTGATGTTTTTCATGATCCAGCTTTCCTTTATTGTCCCGATTCCGGTTGGCTGGCTTTCATACGGCGGCATGGGGGCAGCACTTTTGATCTTGTTCGGTGCCGTCATCCTTTCGATCACCACCGGTCAGGGCGGCAGCCGCATCCGCATGGGGAACGGGGCAGTGCAGGGAAGCTCCCATTATGATGACGACCAGTATTGGAAGCTCGGCGTCTTCTACTTTAATCGCAACGACCCTTCCGTTTGGGTGGAAAAAAGGTTCGGCAGCGGATGGACGATCAACTTCGCGCACCCGCTTGGCTGGATCGTCATCGGGCTGATGATCCTCGTTCCACTTTTGCTCGCGATTTTCTTTTCAAGCTAAACGAAAAGGGGTAGTCCCAAATTGGCCAAAGGACACCCCTTTAATAACAAAATTTTTAATGATCGCGATATTTACTCGTATTTCGTATACGTCGCGAGTCTCCTCGCCCGATACCTCAGCACGAGGGGTCTCGCTTTTCCCGCCGGGGTTTCGTAAGTTCGCGATCATCTCTACTTTTCATGGCTTGGGACAGCCCCTTTTCTGTATTAGTCGAGCACCACCCATTTGTCCGCCCATTTTTGCACTTCATCGAGGACGGGCTTGATGGCCTCGCCTTTTTCAGTTAGGTGGTATTCAATCCGGACAGGGCTTTCCGGGTACACTTCCCGCACAAGGATCCCCTGTTCTTCCAGTTCCTTGAGCCGTTCCGAAAGCACTTTTTGGCTGATATGCGGGATGTGCTCCGCCATTTCATTAAACCGCATCGGCCCATTGGACAAGACGCGGATAATCACACCGACCCAGCGTTTCCCTAATAACTGAAATGCCCTCTCAAAACGGGGACATAAACTTTGGTTTCCCATCATGAAACGCCCCTTTCTACCCATTCGGGACTTCACATCTATTAGTATATTATACACAAAAAATCAACTTACTAAAAGTAAGTAAGTAACAAAGGGGTTTGTAAAAAATTTCCTGACCGAAAAAAGTTCGGCCCGCATGGAATGAAAGCCGGCTTGAATGGGGCGAAATACCTCCCGAACGTAACGCCCCCCGGCCCTAATGGAATGAAAAGCGNCAAAACGTAACGCAAACCCATCCTCAATGAAATGAAAAGTCTCCGGAAAGTAACGCCCCCATTTCCTATCCAAATCAAAATATTCCAAACCCATCGATTTTTCACTTATAATGAGGGTAAATAGAAGAAAACTAGGAGGGGGTGTACGGTGAAAAAGTTGCCCTTGTACACAGTGATCGGCGTGGCCGGCTACCAATACTTAAAATCGAAAGAAAACCGCGAAAAAGCGACGGATGCCTTGAACAAGTTTTACGCGGGCGTGGAATCCTGGATCAGCAAACTGCAGCAGTCCAATACCATCGGGCCGCAGTTAAAATCTGCAATCTGTCGCCCAATACGAACACCTTCAGCAATAAACCTGCCAACGCAGCGGGCTTTTCGGAAATAGGAAACGTTATCACTTCAGTTTTTCATTTATTTGTAATGGTCTTTTTATCATCTCCCGGCAGAAGACTCCCGCCTCAAAGAATGTGCAGTGCGATACCCCAATGCGTAGGCGGGAGATGAATGCCGGTTGTCGGTAGACAAAACTCCCCCTCTTATGTTAAGATAGAAACAAGTGTTCTGTATGGATGAAGTGAGAAGCGACGATGGTGCATAAAGCCTTCAAATTTCGGATCTATCCAAACAAAGAACAAGAAATCCTGATTACGAAGACATTCGGTTGTTCCCGTTTTGTGTTCAATCATTTTTTAGCAAAATGGAATAACACATACAAGGAAACAGGCAAGGGACTCACATACAGCGCCTGTTCTGCTGAACTGCCCCAACTCAAGAAAGAATTCGTCTGGCTGAAAGAAGTTGACAGCATCGCGATCCAATCCTCACTCAGAAATCTGGCCGACGCATACATCCGGTTCTTCAAAAAACAAAACAATGCACCCCGGTTTAAGTCAAAAAGAAACAAAGTCCAATCCTACACAACAAAGTACACAAACGGAAACATTGCAATCTCTGGAAATAAAATCAAATTACCCAAACTCGGATACGTTAAGTTTGCAAAAAGCAGGGAAGTAGAAGGGCGTATTTTGAACGCCACCATTCGGCAGAATCCAAGCGGAAAATATTTTGTATCCATCCTTGCAGAAACGGAAGTCCAGGAACTCCCGAAAACCGGATCGGCTGTCGGTGTGGGCATCGGAATAAAAGATTGTGCCATCCTGTCAACAGGTGAAATATTTGCCAATCCGAAATGGTTTCGCACATTGGAAAAGAAGCTGGCTAGAACAACGCATTCTTTCCAGGCGAAAAGAGTTTGCAATAGAACGCAACTGTAAACTGGATGAAGCCCAAAACTATCAAAAACAAAAACGTAAAGTTGCCAGAATTCACGAGAAAATCACCATAAGTGGCGGGTAGTTCAAAATCCATTGCTAAAATGCTCTAATAAGAGGTGTTTTTCAATGAAAAAATTAAAAGCCATACTTTGTTTTTTACGCGGTTACCATAAATATGACTACTATACAGGCAGGTGCATCACTTGCGGGAAAAAGAAGAGAATATAACCTGTCAATCCAATCCTCGGCTGAGGTCCGGAGCGGATGAAAGGGACACCCCTTTTTTATGAGTGATGATCGCGAAATCCGCTTCGCTCCTTATGAGTTGCGGGTCCCCTCGTACAAGGGGTCTCTTCATGCTTCTTTTCCGGCAGGCGTTTCAGAAATTAGCAATCCCTTGTTAGGAAGGTCCCTGTTTATTTTATAAGGCGACGTGTAATTTTTTTAAAAACTGGCGGGAAAATCTTGATAAAACGCCATTTCATAATGGACATAAAACAGCCCCCCGATCCTCAATACACAGATCCCCGTATTCCAGTACCCGTACGTCGTAATAATCGGTTTCTATTGATCTAAACGATAGCCCTTTTTCTGCCTCTTTTGCTGATTAACTTGATTTCCCCTGAGCCTTTATCTATGTATTCCGGGTTATTCTCTTTTCAAAAGCAAATCAGGCATCAATTCCGTTTTTCCAGAGTTCAAAACAGCGTTTCTGCTTGTCTCCGGTATCCAGCAATTGATACTGTGCCGTTTTCTTCAATATCCATTTCCGGCTATTATCTTCCAATATCATATGGTCAAACCCAAAAAGCAATTGCCTTTTGACAACCCCCCTGTTGATGGCCGATAATGGCGGTAAGAGTGTTGAACTTTTTGTGGAATCAAGCGGTCGTTTTAGTGAAGTCGTTTAAGTGAGGGAATGTGCATGTCCGTGACATCATATGTTGACCAATATGGATATATTGTGCTGCTGCTCGCACTTTTATTGGAAATGATCGCCATTCCGGTTCCCGGGGAAGTGCTGATGAGCTATGCCGGCTACATGGTTCATATGCACCAGCTGAACTGGATCCTGAGCATCTTCATCGCCGATATCGGAACCTCGGTCGGCATGACAACCGCTTATTTTATCGGGCAGCGGCTCGGCGCCCCTTTTTTGCAAAAATACGGCTACTTCATTCATTTGGGCCCGGACCAGCTGGAAAAAACTTCGCGATGGTTTAATAAATACGGGAATAAATTGCTCGTTGTCGCGTATTTTATACCAGGCGTGCGCCATATCACCGGCTATTTTTCCGGCATTACGAAACTGCCTTTCCGGTCGTTCGCCATCTTTGCCTATTCCGGCGCTTTTATTTGGACAACCACCTTTATATCCCTCGGCAAGCTGCTCGGCCCGCAGTGGGAACAGTTCCACGAGGCGGTAAAAAAATATTTGGTCATCGGCGGCATTGCGACCGCTTGTGCCATTGCGGCGTATTACCTGTTCCGTTATTACCGTAAACAGATTTTCTGGGCCGCGATGGCAGTCTTGCGGCGCATGCTGCTCATTTTCCGCAGCCGGGTGCGCGCCGAGTTCGTCATTTTCGGTACGGCGCTGGCGACCCTGCTTCTAACCGTGTTAATGATTACGATGATCCAAAATTTGTTCAGTGAAGATTTCAGTGATTTTAACGATGTGATTTCCTTAATCGTATCGCTGTTATTTAAAAACCATTGGACAGGCGTGATGAAAGGGCTGCTCGTGCTCAGCTCCCGGAAGGCTTTGATCCTGGTCATGGTGATGACAGTGCTGTGGATCATTTGGAAAGGAAAAGACCGCACACACGAGTTTTTGATCCTGCTCATCGCGACAATCGGCGGGGAAATGTACCAAAATGTGCTGCATGAGGTGTTCCACCGCATGTCGGCAACGGAGGTCCCGACCTTTTCCCATTTTGTCTTCTCATTCCCGAGTGACCAGGCCATCATGATTTTGATCATTTACGGCTATTTTACGTATTTGGTCGTCCGGCATGCCGAAGTGTTTTGGATCCATACGTTTATGGATGTGCTTTTGCTTGCCGTCCTTTTGTTTGCGGCCGTCAGCCATATCTTTTTCGGCCTTGAAGTCCCGAGCAACATCGCGGGCGGGTACGTGTTCGGCGGCGTTTGGCTCGGATTGAATATTTTGCTGCTGGAGATCTTCCACATCATATGAAAAATCGGTATGATGGAAGAGTGGTTGAAAAGCAAATTTTGGAGGGGAAAAATGTTCTCAGATTTTGTCACGCAGATGTTGACAACACTTGCAGATTTAGGTTATTTCGGCGTTGCCATCGGGCTGGCGATCGAAATCATTCCGAGTGAAATCGTCCTGGCATATGCCGGTTATTTAATTTCAAAAGGGGAAATCAATTATTTCGGCGCCATTGCGGCAGGTACATTCGGCATTTTGATTGCCCAGCTGATTTTATACTGGATCGGCGCATACGGCGGCCGCCCGTTTTTGTTAAAATACGGAAAATATCTGCTCATTCATGAAAGGCATATTGATGTCGCCGAAAAGTGGTTCAATAAATACGGGGCTGGCGTGATTTTTACAGGGCGCTTCATCCCGGTCATCCGCCAAGCGATCTCGATCCCGGCCGGCATTGCGAAAATGTCGTATGCAAAATTTATTTTTTACACGCTGCTTGCCACTATCCCGTGGTCGGTGCTGTTTATCTTTCTCGGCGAGCGCCTCGCATCGAACTGGGCGCAAATCGATGAAGCTGCCGCGCCTTACGTCAAGCCGGTCGGCGCCATCGCAGTCATCGTCATCATTGCCTATATCGCCTTTTCCATGTACCGGAAGAAAAAAAGATCCTGACTACTGGTTGGTGCAAAAAGCAGGGGAAGTGAATACCCCTGCTTTTTGCATTTTAAAAAATGTAAAATACATTTGACATTTTTGAGAAATAAATTAGAATCGTAAATGTAAAGAGTTTTTTACTTTTTAGGTGGTTGAATTGAAGAATAATATTAGGAACATACGAAAACATTTAAAGCTATCACAAGAGGAACTTGCAAATAAATGTGGAGTGACAAGACAAACCATAAATGCCATTGAAAATAACAAATATGACCCGAGTCTGGCTTTGGCATTTAAGTTATCAATTCATCTGAACACACAAATTGAAAAATTATTTTATTATGGGGAGGAACAATAATTAAATTCAGAAAAGTTGATGAAATGGAAAAATATCAGAGCGACCAATCTGCAAAATATGGATNTATATTTTATACTGTAGCACTTTGAATTTGGTCATTATATGATTTTTTTACCAAAGATGACTCTGGATGGCAATTGACAATTTTATTAATCGGCTGTGCAATTTTCTTTTGGTCGAGAGTTGTTTACAACCGAAGAATGAATAATGAAGCGCCTGTCGCAATAGCAGTTTACGGATTTTTCAGATGCCCCGCTTTTGCTGCCCATGGCCGTTCGAGCAAAGTTTCTTATGTAAAGGGGGCCTTTTACATGAGAAAGAAGAGAGCTTATATTTATGTTTCATGAAACGGGCCTGCTTGCAACCCGAGCGGACTTGGCAGGGATCAGGATTTATCAAAAAAACCGCCTGCATCAAGCAGACGGACGGAAAAGGGGGAGTTGAGAAAAAGTGTGATTCACTACCTTGGTGATGAGACAAGTATACAAGCGCTGAATTAAAAAAACCTTAACGCTGTTTAAGATCGAAATAAAAAAAACCGCTGCGAAAAGCAACGGCCAAAAAAGGGGGGTTAGCTATGAAAAAGTGTAAGCTTAGTAAGCTCACTTGCCTTATTACAAAGACAAGTATACAAGCGCAGTATTAAAAAAGTCTTAATGCCCCACGGAATCATAAAAAAACCGCTGCACGAAGCAGACGGCTAAAAGGGGATTAAGAAAGTAAAGGGCTGTTTGTGCTCACTGCCTTTACAAAACAAGTATACAACACACAGATAAAAAAATCCTTAACATACATAAAAAAACCGCCTGCATCAAGCAGAAGGACGGAAAAGGGGGAGTTGAGAAAAAGTGTGATTCACTACCTTAGTGATAAGACAAGTATACAAGCGCT
>JGI26049J44785_1001689_pt1 | contig 10406 bp, 10 predicted proteins | sample HigsolmetaGSP11D_FD_44785 | JGI IMG/M metagenome (IMG submission 44785)
TGCTGCAGCACCCCGTTGATGTACATGTGGAAATGACCCACCTGCATATTGTCCGGCAGATAAGCCTTGGAGTAAGGCTCGCTCAGCGTGTAGCAGCCCGTGATCGGGATGTCCGGGTGGCGTTCCTGCAGATACGCCAATGCTTCTTCGACATAAGGAGTTGTCGTGTGGATGATGCGCGACAGCTTCGACTCTGGTATCCCCGCATCCAACGCTACCTGGTTCAACCGCCCGTACTCGATCTCGTTGTGCAGCTCAACATATGCGATGCGATCCCCGTATCCGGCTTCCTTCACATACTGAATCAGCTGGTTCATCGAGGCGGCGATCGCCATGAACCGCTCTTGCGGCGGAATCGCCAGGAGTTCGTCGAACAGCTCGCTCGTTCGCAGGAAGCTGACGCTCTGCTGGTATTCCCAGGAGGAGAGGATCAGGTAGCAGTTATGCTTCTTCGCCTCTCGGAACAAGGTCAGCAGACGCTCGTGCCCATCTAGGACAGCGCCGCCTTGGCAGTTGTACCAGCGGGTGCGGATGCCCACCTGACCCAGATTGGCGAACTGGAGCGGTCCCTGGCGCGGCCCTTCCGCCGTGAACAGCAGATACGGCATCGCGCAGATGCGCACGGTATTGTAGCCGCGTTCCACTGCCTCTTGGAAGCATCTCGCCAGATCCTCATACGGCTCGCCCGGCTTGCTCATCGTATACCAGGAGAAATCCCACATCGTAATGGTCAGTTTGCGGGGTAGATGTTCGGGTATGTTGCTCATTCGGTTGTCTCCTCCTCTAATTTCATTTATGCATGCTCATTCATTCTCTTAAGTTTTGAAAATGACGGTTGCCGTATACCTTGTGTGACACCACCGGCCCAGCAGGGCATATACTCTCGACTCGTTGACACGATCGAAACGTGACAAAACCCCCGTCCCTGTGTCACGTTAGCCCTTGGGCTGACTGCGGAAGGATGTGGGAGAACAGCCCATTCTTTTGCGGAACAAACGGGAGAAATAGTACGGGTCGTCGATCCCCACCACCGCTGCCACTTCCTTGACGCTCATGCTGGTCAGATGAAGCAACTGCCCGGCTCTCTGCATCTTCAAACGCAGGAAATATTCGATCGGCGGCATGCCCGTCTCCTGCTTGAACAGATGGATCAGATGCTGCCGGGACACGCCGGTATGCCTCGCCAACTCCTCGAGCGTGATATGCTGATCGAGCCGCTCGGCCATATAGGCGAACGCCCTCTCCAGATGACGGTCACCCGGCTCGCTTCGCCCAGCGCTTGCATGTGCCAGACCGATGCTGCTCAACAGGCGGCGCATCGACTGGGCTGCATGCACATGGATATGCAGACTGTAGGGCTTGTCCTCCAACAGGCGGTAACATTCGTCGAATAGGCTGATCATCTCCGCATACATGGCATGCGCCAATTCGAGAGGCCCATGATCCAGCCCATACAGGGATATCAGCCCGTCCGCATCCTGTCCATGGAGGTGAAACCAGTAGATCGTCCATGGATCATGCCTGGAGGCGCCATATCGATGTGGGACGCCCGCCGGTATGACGATCATCTGCCGACGCGAGATATACACCGTGTCACCTTCGCCAAGCTCAACCCAGCCCTCACCCTCCGCACAGAAGATGAAGATATGCGTGCTCACGCCCTCCGGCCGTTCCCGATAGTGATACCTGGCGCGCGGGAAATAGCCGATGTCGGTAATGTGCAGAGACCGGGTCAACTCCGCGCTCAGCAGTTCTTCGATAACAGACTCCGGCATCACCAGCAACTTCTCCGCTTCGAACCCTTCTGATTTACGAATCTCGTCCATCTATATCTCTGTACCCCCTTTATATATGCACTCATTCCATCCTTATTAACAAGAATATAATCCATCAAAAACCGTTCATTGTCAATTTGTTTTTCTCTCTGGGCACGATACATTATAGACAAAACCATGCAGAGGAGGAGATCCCATGACTAGCAGCAAACAGCCGGTCCAGGCAAGGATTGAAGCACGGGACATCCCCACCTATGGAATCGGCAAACCGGACAAGAACCCGATGTTCCTCGAGAAACGCGTCTACCAAGGCAGCTCAGGCCGCGTCTATCCATTCCCGGTCATCGACAAGATCCTGGATGAGAAGCAACCGAAGACATATCAACTGGCTGTTCTGGAGAATGAGTACCTGCACATCGAGATCATGCCGGAGCTGGGCGGACGGATCTATCGTGCGCTGGATAAGACCAACAACTACGACTTCGTCTATTACAACCGCGTGATCAAGCCGGCGCTCGTCGGTCTGGCCGGACCCTGGATCTCGGGCGGCATCGAGTTTAACTGGCCGCAGCATCACCGGCCGAACACCTTCGGTCCCGTAGAATGGCATCTCAAGGAGAATGCAGACGGAAGCGCCACCTTATGGGTGAGCGAGATCGACCGCATGTACGGCACGAAGGTGACAACCGGCTTCACGTTGCACCCGGGCAAGGCTTATCTGGAGATCCATGCCCAGTTGTACAATCGCACGCCATTCCCGCAGACATTCCTGTGGTGGGCCAATCCGGCCGTCAGCGTCAACGACTATACGCAATCCGTGTTTCCGCCGGATGTCACGGCCGTATTCGACCACGGCAAGCGGGACGTGTCGCGCTTCCCGATCGCGACCGGCATCTATTACAAGATGGACTATGCGGAAGGCGTGGATATCTCCAGATACAAGAATATTCCCGTACCGACCAGCTACATGGCCTACCGATCGGATTATGACTTCATCGGCGGCTATGACCACGGGGNGCAGGCTGGTCTCCTGCATGTCGCCAATCACCATATCTCACCGGGCAAGAAGCAATGGACATGGGGGTGCGGTGACTTCGGACAGGCATGGGATCGTCATCTAACCGACGAGGATGGTCCGTACATCGAGCTCATGACCGGCGTGTTCACTGACAACCAACCAGACTTCTCTTGGCTGATGCCGTATGAGGAGAAATCGTTCAAACAATACTTCATGCCTTATAAGAATATCGGGGTCGTGAAGAATGCATCGCTGGAGGCAGCAGTGAATCTGGAAGTGGATGAGGAAAACCGAACCGCCGTTGTACAAGCATATGCATCGTCCGAATTCGCAGATGCTGTCGTCGAGCTGAGAGGCCAGTACCGCATCTATCTGAAGGAGACAATACTGCTCTCCCCGATCTCCACCTTCAAGACGGAGGTATCTCTCGATGCGGAAGATGCTCCGCACGACCTGAAGGTAACGGTGCGGGATGCCACCGGACGACTGCTGGTCGCCTACCGTCCTGCCAAGCCATCGATCGAGCGCGTGCCGGACCCGGCGGAACCGTTGCCAGCGCCTGAAGAGCTGAAGACGAACGAACAGCTGTACCTGGCCGGCCTGCATCTGGAGCAGTATCGTCACGCCACCTTCGAACCGGAGGATTACTATCTGGAGGGTCTGAAACGCGACGCATCCGACATCCGGCTCAATGTCGCCTATGGCACGCTCTTGATGCGCCGAGGTCTGTTCGCAGAGAGCGAGCGGTACTTCCGCCGCGCGATCCGGTCGCTCACCTGGCGTAATCCGAACCCTTACGACAGCGAGGCGTATTATCAGCTTGGCCTGTCCCTGCAGCTGCAAGGGCGGCTGGAGGAAGCCTATGCGGCGTTCTACAAGGCGGTATGGTCGGCAGCTTGGCAGGACAGCGGATACTTCGCCCTTGCGCAGATCGCCTGTACGCACGGCGCGTATGATGAGGCACTGGAGCTGGTGGAGTCCTCGCTGAACCGCAACGTCCGCCATTACCGCGCACGCAATCTGAAGACCGCGCTCCTGCGCAAGCTCGGCCGCTTCGCCGAAGCCGAGGCGTTCGCAGAGGAAACCCTGCGGCTGGATGTAGCCGACTTCGGCGCTTACAACGAGCTGGCGCTCACTCTGACTGCTCGCGGCGAGCAAGTGCGTGCCGGGCAAGTGCTTGCAGAGTTGCGCCGCTTGATGCGGGGCGACGAGCACAACTATCTGAACCTGGCGGCGGACTATGCCTTCTGCGGTTTGCTGGATGAGGCGATCAGCGTACTCGAACGCCTCTTGTCGGGTGACGATGCTCCTTCGAATGGAGGGTCGCTGACTAGAGGTGCCCAACAGCCGAACCTCATGCCGATGGTTCATTATGCCCTGGCCTATCTGTATGAGCAGGCTGGTCACTCCGAACGAGCGGGACAGCAACGGAAGCTGGGGCGTCAGGCATCACCGGACTATTGCTTCCCGAACAGCCTGTTCGATTACCTCGTGCTGAAGAGCGCGCTTGCTGCAGATGAGAGTGATGACCGGGCCCATTACTACCTCGGGAACTGGTTATATGACAAGAAGCGCTATGACGATGCGATCCGTCACTGGGAAGCTTCTCGCTCGCTGAACGACGCTTACCCGATCGTCCACCGCAACCTGGCGCTCGCTTACTACAACAAACGGAACGACCCGCAGGCAACGCTGGCCTCACTGGAGCGAGCCTACGCCCTGCAGCCGACTGATGCACGAATCTTCTATGAGCTCGACCAACTGCATAAGAAGATCGGGACACCACCGTCAGAACGGCACGCCAGACTGGAGAAACATTTCCGCCTGGTTCAAGAACGCGACGATCTATATGTGGAGTATGTCACCCTGCTCAACACATTAGGCCGCCATCAGGAAGCGATCGCAGCGATGAACGCGCGCAAGTTCCATCCGTGGGAAGGCGGCGAAGGCAAGATTACGGCGCAGCATGTGTTCGCCCACGTGGAGCTGGCTAAGCTGGCGATTCAGGAGGGGCGGAACGCAGACGCGATCGATCTGCTGCAGCAGGCGCTGACCTATCCGGAGAATCTGGGAGAAGGCAAGCTCGCTGGCGCCCAGGACAACCAGATCCATTATTACCTGGGCTGCGCATACGAGGGGATGAACCAACTCGACAAGGCTGCGGAGCATTTCCGCCTCGCCTCCCAGGGACTCGAAGAGCCGGCCAGCGCGATGTACTACAACGACCAGCCGCCGGATACGATCTTCTACCAGGGGCTCGCATGGCGCAAGCTCGGCAGCGACAAGGAAGCGAAGCGCCGCTTCAACAAGCTGGTTGACTACGGCGAGAAGCATCTGTTCGACGAGGTCAAGTTCGATTTCTTCGCTGTCTCTCTGCCTGACTTCCTCGTCTTCGACGATGATCTGAACAAGCGCAATCAGATCCATTGCCACTACATGATGGGTCTAGGACATCTCGGACTGGGCCGGCACAAGCAAGCAACCTCAATGTTCGAAGAGGTTCTGCGCCTCGACCCGAGCCACCAGGGAGCTGCCGTGCATATTCGACTATGACTTAGGGACGGGGGTTCTGTCACGCATCAACACGTGACAGAACCCCCGTCCTCTTTCGTTACTTCCCGCTCTGAACTTCTGCTGATTGCTGCGGCGTTCGCTCCCTGGCAACGAACAAGACCAATGCGAACAACAAGACGAGCGAACCAAATAGATACGGGAAGGTATATTGCACATCGTACAACACTCCAGCCGCGAGCGGCCCGAACACATTGCCGAGACTCATATACGTATTGCCCAACCCCTGGACATAGCCTTGCTCGCTGTCGCTGGCGCGTTTGGACAGCAGCGTGCTGATCGCGGGGCGAAGCAACGACTGGCTGGCGAAAAACACCACGGCTTCTGATGTTCCGAGCCTTTCATGTTGAGTTAAATTCGTCATTTAGGCAGTTGCTTGGTATGCGACCTGTACCATTCGCTGGCTGCTTCGACTTCTGATGCGGTTAATCTGTGTCCATAGTTCTCCCAATGCACATGGACCGAAGCCCCCGCCCCCGTGAGAAGCTCTGCCAGTTCCTCCGTTTCCTGCGGAGTGCAGATCGGGTCATTGCGACCCGCACCGATGAAGACCGGCAACAACGGCATCTTCGGAAGTTCGATTCCCCTCCTCGGCACCATCGGATGATGGAGGATCGCCCCCCGAAGCACGTTCGGAATATGGAACAGCAGGCTTCCTGCTATATTGGCACCGTTGGAATAACCAACGGCTACAACATGATCCCGATCGAATCCGTATGCCTTCGCAGCCTGATTGATAAAATCATGCAATTCATGCGTTCTGAATATCAGATCCTCTTCGTCAAAAACGCCTTCCGCTAATCTTCGGAAAAACCTCGGCATCCCATTCTCCAGAACATTGCCTCGTACACTCAGAACAGAGGCCGATTCATCGATCCGTCTGGCCAGCGGCAGCAGATCCTGTTCCGTCCCGCCAGTTCCGTGCAACAGCAGCAATGTCGGCGATGCGGGGTCTGTGCCCTGATGATAAATATGCTTCATTATTGATCCTCCTCCAGTACCCGAATCTTAAGCGGCGGCAATCCTTCACTGATCTGTGCGCGATGCGGTTCCAGCCAAGCTGGAAGCATCAGCTTCTCGCCCAACGTTTCAAACGGTTCATCGCGCATAAATCCTGGTGAATCCGTTGCGATCTCGAACAGAATCTCTCCTGCTTCCCTGAAGTAGATAGAGGTGAAATATTGGCGGTCAACGATCCGGGTCGTCTGGAACCCCTGCTCCGCAACCAGGCTTCGCCATTGCTCCTGGTCCTCGACGTCTCTGGCTCGCCAGGCGATGTGGTGAACGGTGCCTGACCCGCCATGCCCGCGGTTCATCACCGAAGCATTCACATCAATCAGGTTGCCCAGCTCCCCAGGTGCCTTATATCTCACCAAACCCTGATCCTCGCTGGTCCGTTCCATCCCCATGAGATGCTCGAGCGTATACATTGTCTTGTCTGGTGCTATGCTATACAGTACAGCACCTCCGAAGCCCTTAATGGCCTTGTCTGCGGGCACTCCTCCGAAGGACCATCTGCTGTTCGGACCTTGCTTGCGAGCTACCAATTCCAGTTGCAACCCGTCCCAGTCCTTGAATTGGAGGTATGTTTCACCGAAACGTTCCGTTCGAGCATAAGGGATTGCAAATCTGTCCAACCGTTTTTCCCAGAATGGCAGAGCATCCAGAGGAACAACGAAGGTGGTGTATCCAACTTGCCCCCCGCCTACACGACCCTTCCTTCCACCTTGAAACGGGAAGAAGGTCATCGCCGTGCCTGGACTGCCCATTTCATTGCCGAAGTACAGGTGATACACCTCCGGTGCGTCGAAGTTGACCGTCTTCTTCACCAGACGCAGTCCTAGTATCCCTGCATAGAAATCGGCATTAGCCTGTGCATCGCTAGCAAAGGCCGTTATGTGGTGTATGCCTGCTGTTTGTTTTGTCATGGCTCGTTATCTCCTATTCATTTTATTTTTAAGATTCTTAAATTTAAGATGTTTGGCTAAAAAAGATTATCGACTCTGGGCATAATACCCTAGCTTCTTGATTAACATGATGGCCTGCTGCTTCTCATCGGGGGTCAGTCCCTCCATCAGCGATTCGACAAGCTCGGCATGGGGCGGGAAGATCCGATCGAACAGTTCCTTGCCGGCTTCGGTAATCTCCGCATAGGTGACTCTTCGGTCATCGGTGCATTCGACCCGCTTCAGATAGCCCTTCTGCTCCAATTTGTCCACGGTATAGGTGATGCTCCCGCTGGTGACGAGGATCTTGTCGCCTATCGGCTGAAGCGGCATCCTGCCCTTGTGGTAGAGCAGTTCCAATACGCTGAACTCAGCAGCGGACAACCCATTGCGCTTCATGTCCTTCACCGCACGATCCATGACGACCTTATAGGCTTTGGACAGGACGACGAATAATTTGAGTGACAGCTCGCGATTATCCACTTCTAAACACCTACTCTTGCTTCAAAGTTAAATATCTTAAATTTAAGATATTATCAGTATACACCGACCGCTCGCAATATGCAACCCATTCTCAGACGAGCGTCGGGTTAAGCACCAGCTTCGCTACCCCGGTAACGGACACTCCCCGCTCCAACAAGCGGTCGATCGGTTCATGCAGCAAGACGGCGCCCTGGTGCAGAATGACGACCTCATCAAACACATCGTCCGTCTCCGAAACCAAATGGGTGGACAGAATCATCGTCTGCGGATGCTAGGCATGATCTTCCCGCAACTCCTGGTAGAAACGTTCCCGGGTGGGAGCATCCATGCCAAGGTAAACTTCGTCAAACATGGTGAGCGGCGAACGGCTGGCCAGCCCAATCGTCGCGTTGAGGGCGGACTTTTGGCCCCTGGACAGCTGCTTGGCCTGTTTTTCTTCGGGCAAGCCGAACAGCTCCACCAGATGATCGGCATATTCCCTGTCAAAATTCGGCCAATACCGTTCCGCAGCCTCCAGAAGTCCCTTCACTTTCTCCGACTCCTCTTTGTATTCCTGGTCATAGACCGATCCTGTCGTGGTGCTCGAATATTGGGGAAACAGGGGTACGACTATGATGCGACGAAAGTGAAAGCCCTACCCTTCGAACGGAATTTGATCTAATTCCTTTCTAATAAACATTCCATTCCTGTAGTGTTCGCAATCGGTTCGACAAGTCCTGCTGCCATATTGTGAACAATCTATGAAGATTGAATCGGCGGTCGAAAGCGGCGTACACTCTCCATCATGGGATATCAACCGGGCAACCAACAAGAAAAAAGGCCTTTCCAACGGCCGCCATGCCGACCGATTGGAAACAGCCTTCCTGTACTGCCCGGTTGCAGATCCGTTCCAAGAGGGATGGCCCTATCCCGTCATCTCGCTCTCTTCGAACCGATACAACGGCAGCGTGAAGGTAAAGGTGGATCCCTGCCCGTAGACGCTCTCGGCCCATTCAAAACGGGACATTTCGCAAAGATCCATTCCGCCGCCGCCACCTTGAACTTGCTGATCCCGTTGAACAACTGCAGCATGATGCCGGAAATCCGTCCCTGTTTGTTCAACATTTCCCGCTGATAACGCAACCGCAGATAGCCCAGTCCGAAAGTCACCGCCATGGAGACGAAGACGAGACCTCCCGATACGAGGGCGAGTTTCGCGTCATAATGGAACAGCAGGAAAAAGTTGAAGCTGGCGGCCGAAAGCCGGGAACAGGTCGACGAAATCGTCAACCGGGCGGTTTCGCTTGGCGCGACGTTATATACGGACCCGATCGACCATGGGTTCATGTACCAATGGGGATTCCAGGATCCGAACGGCCACATTTGAGAAATCGGCTATATGGACATGTCGGCGTTCGAAGGCCAGGGTCAGGTATAGTCGGAACACCTCATCTCAACTTAATGGTCACCTGAGGAACTGTCCGCATAAGTCCGACTTTGCAACAGTTCGGATATACCGTCGGCATGGCGCAGGGCATCCGTCTGTTGGGCAAAGCGGGTGCGGACAAGATGGATTCGAAGCTTGTTGCGGCCATTCGTTCGGCGCATGCGGCAAAAAAAGCCCGGTATGCAGGTGAGCAAATCCCATCATGCCGGGCATTTGAACTCTTGATCATGTTCAATCGATGTTGATGGACTTTCCTCTCTTCAAGCCCTTTTCCTTTTTGGGCAAGACCACTTTCAGGATCCCGTTCTCATACTTGGCGGAAACTTGTTCAGGATTAACATTTTCCACATAGAAACTTCTGCTGAAGCTGGCCGTCTTTCTCTCTTTTCGGATATAGTTGACCCCTTTTTCTTCAATTTGCTCATTTTGGTCGACGTGGATGGTCAAAACGTCGTCGTCGAGATCAAGTTTGATATTTTCCTTTTTGACACCCGGAATTTCCGCTTCCACAATGTATTGCGTTTCCGTTTCTTTAATGTCCACCTTCATGGGGTCCTGATGAAAGAAGGGTGAAAAAAACGGTTGACCGAAAAACCGTTCAACTGCTCTGTCCAGTTCATCCCAGGGACTTGCAACTCCACGTTTTCCGAACGGATGTTTTCTTCCAAAGGGAATCAATTCAGACATTTTGAAACACCTCCGATAATTTGACTTTGACTTTCCTTGACTTTAGTTTACGAAATGTTGTCAGTTTCTGCAATTTTGAATGTTGGCGATTTTTGATCATATTTGACCAATTTCAGCCGCAGCCTCAATTTTACTTCATGTCATGAAATATTGTTCCCTCATGGTTAGTTTTTTATCCAAAAGAGGGCGCGCGGAAACTTCGGCGACAACACGATGTCGCGCTTTCCATGCGCCTGCGGAAGGGTTCCAGCAACGGCTTCCTGAATGGCGATCCTTGGCCTCATTGAAAAAAGGCAGCCCTCTCATCAAGGACTACCCTTTAGCGTGCTCCGTCTGAAGTAGATTATGCTCTTCAAGTCTCCCGCTTGTTGCGGTCTTGAAACAAATAAAGCCTCGTCAACAACTTGCTGGAGCTTGAGGACATTCAGACACTCGTCGTCAATGCTAAGAACATAAAGAACGTGCCCGGGCGCAAGACGGATGTCAAAGATGCCGAATGG
>JGI26049J44785_1001691_pt1 | contig 10395 bp, 8 predicted proteins | sample HigsolmetaGSP11D_FD_44785 | JGI IMG/M metagenome (IMG submission 44785)
ACTAAAGAAATACTTGGCTGGCGCCAAGTCCTTTAGGACGCCGGTGGCAGCTTAGTATTTCTTATGTCTTACGAGAATGTACGGGAAGTTATACTTTCTATAAGACTCAAAGAAACGCCCAGTCGCGCAGGCCAGGCGTTCTCTTGCTTACATATATAAACTTGCCAGGAAGATGCCGAGGCTCTCCTGATAGATCTCTTCAAACTGCGACAAAGGCAACGGATTCACCCCGCTGCCCAGCTCGATCGTGAAGCCGGGGCGGCGCCACTCCTGGATGAACCAGTCCTTGAAGCCGGCATGGCTGTCCACGTAACGGACCGGTGTGTACCCGCTCACGAGCGCAAATTCATTGACGATCGTCTCCGATTCCGGCGGCTCCAGGCCCTCATAACCCCAATAGATCTCCTCTCCTTGCGTATGGAAGGCGAGCACGCGCGAGAAATCGCTGCTCCGCGTCAGCTCCGCCATCGCCTGCGCCTCTGGCTCGGACAGCGGATTCGGTCCCGGATAATCGCGCGGGGAAGGCTGTTGCTCTCTGCGGTCGGCTTCGATGTCCCAGTTCGCCGGGAATTGATCGTTCAGATCAACGCCGCGAATATTCGCCTTCCATCCGGAGAAGTCCATGCTGCCGCCGTTGATCTCGATTACCTGGCTGCGGTATGGCTCTTCCGCAGGAGGGCCGTTAATCACAAGATCGACCCCGTCCGGGTTGACCATCGGCACCAGGGAGAGCATGGCGTTCCTGTAGTAAGGCTCCATCAGCAGGCCGCGAATCGCGGAGTTGTTGGTGAGCGCCAGCAGGTAATCGTTCAGGAACCGCATGATGATCGGTGTCGTAATCCATTCATTGGCGTGGAAGGAGCCGTTCGCATGTACCCGCTTCGGCCCATTGCCGATGCGCACCTCCGGGATGGGCTTGCCCATCCCGGACGCTCCGATGTCACGACGCCTGATAAACGGATAGACTTCGGCCAGTCTGCTCAGTTCATCGATCAGGATATCATACGTGTACGGCCGCTGGCCCTGGACGATCGGCCATGTCACCCGGACCGGGAGCTGCAAGGTTTGTCCGATATACAGCGCCTGCGGAGAAACATCCGGGTTAAGCAAGAAGATGGCATCGAGCGGGATGCCGCGCGCTCCAGCTATCTGCCATAAAGTATCTCCCGGCGCTACCGTGTAATCGCCAGCGATATAACCGGGGATCCGGATCGTCTGTCCAACCTGCAGGCTGGACGGAGTGACACCCGGGTTGGAATCGAGGATGAGCTGAAGCGGCAACTGAAACAGCTGGCTGTAGTACCATAGCGTATCGCCGCTGCGCAAGCTGACTCTCACAATCGCAGCACCTCCATTTGTCGATATGTTCTACTATCATACATATGGCTGGTGCTTGAGCGATGTGCCTATCCGACCGGTTTTCCCGATCTGCCGATTACTTCTTGACGAGCTGCCCGCGTGTTACGCCGAGCTGATTGGTCGCCTTGAGCGTCTTCCAGACGCTGGTGCCGCTGCGCTTGCCTTGCAGCACTTCGCGATACAGGCGGAGCACCTCCTGCACCTTGGCTCCGTCCTCTTCGAGGAACTCGACGCGATAGCTGCGCACGCCAAGCTCCAGGAAGTTCGGCAGATATTCGGCGCCGGATTGTTCGATCGCATTGTACACCGTATTGCGGCAGCCGGTATCGACACGAACCGGATGCAGCATGCCGATGCGGTCCTGCAGCGACACGCGATGGCTCTCGCATGGGCGGCCGCAGTTCGTGAAGTCCGTCCCTTCGCTGAGGAAGGTGCAGTAGACGCAATGCTCGGTGTGGAACATCGGCAGATGCTGCTGGATGACGATCTCGATCCGATCCACTGGAGCGCGCTCGAGCAGATCGACCATCTGCTGGATGTTCAGGTCATACGACGGCGTGATGCGCGCAAGTCCGCGGGACAGGAACAGCTCCGCCGCCAGATGGTTCGCGATGTTCAGCGAGAAGTCGCCGCGAAGCTCGATGCCCGCCGGGCGAGACTCCGTGTAATATTGCAGCGCGCCGAGATTGCGTACAAGCACCGCATCCGGACCTGCCTTCACGATGCCGCTCAGGATGCCATTCTCGCCGGGCATGTGGATGCGCGGCGTGGCGAGGGCGATCGGCTTGCCGTAACGGCGTGCCGTTTCTACTGCCTGCGGGTAGTCGTTCGTAAATTCGAAGTCTGCGTAGATCCAGTCCGCATCCGCCTCACAGGCAGCGACGATCTGGTCTGTGGAGCGGCAGAGCGCGATCAGCTCCGATTCCGCCGCTGAGCGTCCCGACCGCGAAGATGAGGCTGGCACTTCGGCCTTAATGCTGTTCACTGTTATCTGCCGCTTCATATAACGCACCGGCTGCATGCGCAGCTGCACCAACTGATCCACCGCTTCCCGGCGCATGCGGTTCAGCTCGCTCACCGGCACGATCACGTCTCCTGCCAGGTAGAAGTCAAGCTCGTCCAGTTGGAAGATCGTTCCGCCGAGTCGCCCCCACTGTTCGGACAGATATTCCGCAGTCAGAGGGCGTTTCATCGCTGGCTCCAGCGGTTGCTCGGAGACGATCGTCACCGAATGGCCGGTCGCCACATCGGTCCAGATCGACTCGAGCGGCTGGCCTGCCTTGCCCTTGGCCAGCACGCGCAGCGGGAACAGGCGAAACGCCCGCTCCTCCTCGAAGGTGCTGCGAAGCCTCCGGTCCAGCTCCTGGTCGCTCGTCTTCCAGATGCGGTCGCCGACATGCACCTTGGTCAGGTTCACGTCATGGCGGCCAGGGACGATCTCGATGATGCCGGATTGCACTTCGCCCTCCAGCTTCACGCCCCTCTTGCGCAGGTCGTAGATGCGTCCGCCCTCTTCCTTCTCCTCTGGCCTGCCCGCATCGAACACGATGCCGTCGCCGCGCTTCAGCGGCGCCTCGATCTCGCATACGACCGCGTCCTTCAGCACCTTCAGCACCTGGCCGACGTAGACGCCCCGGCTCTTCGGGAAGGTGCCGTCGACGAGCTGCTTGTTGTTCGTGCCCTTGAGGAAGCCGTGCGTGAAGCCGCGGCTGAAGCTCTGCTGCAGTTCCCGCATCTCTTCCCTGGAAGGCTTGTAGTCTCTTCCGGCCAGGTATTCGTCTATCGCCATGCGGTATTTGCTGACGACATTGGCCACATATTCAGGCGACTTCAGCCGTCCCTCGATCTTGAACGACTTCACGCCCGCCTCGATCAGCTCCGGCACGAGGTCAATCGCCGCCAGATCCTTCGGCGAGAGCAGGTAAGCGATATTGCCCATATCCTTGCGCACGCCGTCAACGATCAGGTCATACGGCAACCGGCATGCTTGCGCACATTCGCCGCGATTGGCCGAACGTCCGCCCCACATCTCGCTCGTCAGACATTGGCCGGAGTACGAGACGCAGAGCGCCCCGTGCACGAACACTTCCAGCGGCGTCTTCGTCCGGTTCGCGATCACCCGGATCTGCTTCAGATTATTCTCGCGGCCGAGCACGACGACCTCCACATCATACGGGGCGAGGAATTCCACCGCCTCTGCCGACGTGACCGTCATCTGCGTCGAGCCATGGATCGGGAAATCCGGCGACATCTCGCGGATCAGCCGCACCAACCCCATATCCTGCACGATGAGCGCATCAACCCCCGCATCGATGCAGGCCTCTACGAGCTGCCGGACCTCCTCCAGCTCGTCCTCGAAGATCAGAATGTTCAGCGTGACATAACCGCGAACGTTATATTTATGCAGATAGGCCATAATCTCCGGCAGCTCCTCCGCCTGGAAATTATCCGCCCTCACTCGCGCATTGTACTTGCCCACGCCGAAGAACACCGCGTCGGCGCCATTCGCCACCGCAGCGCGCAGACACTCCCAGTTGCCCGCCGGCGCCAGCAATTCTACTGTTGGTCTCAAAACCGTTCATCCTTCCATCGCCTAGCTTAGAATCTCCATTATTGTACCGTATTGCAGATCAATTAAAAAGCCATGGCAAAAGGTGCTTTCACAATCTTTCATTTGAATGACTCCCTTGATCTCGCAACGAATGCTGAACCGACGAAACACGCTCCGTGGAATTCATCATGCACAAGATTGCCGAAGTCAAGTATCGCTTGCACCTCAACGAGCATTGATATCCACCGCCGCTTGCCGCTGTCAGCGCGGTCTGTTTCATATCGGCGGTTAGCCGCATGCGCCGGGATCGTGTAACCGCTCATTACGACTGGTCAGCCGGGGTCAGTTGATAGATCTTGCCATCCATCGTCGTCACATACAACTCTCCGTCTTCATCAACGCCGAAGCTCGTGATGCCCAACCCGGACTCGAGCAGCAGCACATTGTCCGCCTTCCAGTCCACATCCAGCTTCAGCGCCCACACCTTGCCGCTGACGAAGTCGGCATATACATACCGCCCAACCAGCGCCGGAATGCGCGATCCGCGATACACGTATCCGCCGGTGATCGACTGGCCAAGGCTGTGATCGTACTCGTAGACGGGATCGATCAGCGAGTCGTCCGCACAGTTCGAGCGGACGTAGCACTGTGTTCCTTCCTTGATATTCCAGCCGTAATTGCCGCCGCTCGTGATCAGATTGATCTCCTCGATCGCATCTTGTCCGACGTCGGCCGCCCACAGTTCGCCCGTTTCCGCATCGAAGCTGATGCGCCAAGGGTTGCGGAGGCCGTAGGCGTAGATTTCCCGCCTGGTGCCGTCATGGCGATCGTAGAAGGGATTGTCCTCGGGGATCGCGTACGCCTGACCGTTCTCGGCACGATCGACATCGATACGCAGGATCTTGCCAAGCAACGTGCGCAGATTCTGCCCATTGCCGTTGGGGTCGCCACTGCCGCCGCCGTCTCCCGATGCGATGTACAGCATGCCGTCCGGACCAAAGTGCAGATCGCCGCCGTTATGGTTGTTGTATGGCTGTTCATAAGTGAGCAGCACGACCTCTGAAGCCGCATCCGCTGCCTTTGCCTTCGGATCTGCCTGATAACGCGCGATCACGGTATGCTTCTCTGTTGTATAATTCACATAGAAGTATCCGTTGTTCGGGTAGTCGGGGTGAAACGCAAGCCCCAGCAGCCCTTCCTCCATATACCCTTCAACGACACGGCTCTCGATATTCAGGAACAGATCGCTCGATGAGCCGTCCGAACCGATGCGCATGATGCGGCCTTGCTTCTCGATCACGTAAAGCGCGCCATCATCACCCGGAGCGGTGACGAGTCCAACAGGCACATGAAACGTCAGATGCGGCAACATGCGCGTCAACTGCAACTGCGAGAGTGTTTCCTCCGCCTCGTCATCCTCCGGCAACGGGCTTGGCTCGCCTCCCGCGCTGTGATCGGAACTGTTGTCCGACTGGCCACGAGGCGTGTCGCTCGCATTGTTCGCTTGACCGCTGTTGACTGCGTTCTGCCTGGCTCCTTCGGTGCAGGCCGCCAAACAGCAGCCCAGAACGAGCACGATGATGACCAACAACCACTTGCGTGCCATCACATCACCATCCGTTTCAGAACTCTGTGTTGAGTTAGATTTGTCCATATCATAGCACAATATACCAATAGCAAGTATGCTTCAGCATCCGGGCTTGCGTTATGAGCATGAGTTTGGGAGGAGGGAGATCAGCACATGGGTACGAGTGTATACGAGATAGCAGTCATGGTTCATAAGTTTGCATTTTGTAGTCGTTTGAGGACAAGGGCTCTTTCGTACGAGAGATGAACAGGTTAAAAGCATCAACGGACGGACACATCTCGGTGGAAAGCGGCGTCGGTACATGGCGGCTGTTTATCGAAACGTCTCTATACGATGAACTATGGTTGCTCATACACCCGGTGGTCGCGGGGCAGGGGGACAGGCTGTTCGATGTTCGTCCAGGTCAGATCGCCATGCAGCTTGACAACTGCAAAGTGTATGAGAACGGCGTAGTGGGTTTGTGCTATCGAAGACGATAAGGGAGCGAACCCTTTCTTTGTGCCGACTTGACAATCTGCCATCCAACCTGTAGAATTTAATTAGATATTTAGATTATTATCTAATTATCTAAAAATCGTCGACGAGTGGTAAACCTGTATGAGTGAACCTGTCCAACTTCATCCTGAAAGCGAGGATCGTGAAATGTCTTTGAACGACACCTTTAAGGCCTTGTCCGATCCGACGAGACGCAAGATCCTGGATCTGCTCAAAGAACGCGATATGACGGCCGGCGAGATCGCCGAATACTTCACGATGACCAAGCCGAGCATATCCAATCACCTGAACATTCTCAAGCAGGCGGAACTCATCACAGATGAACGTCAGGGTCAGCATATCCTGTATTCGCTGAACACGACCGTGTTCCAGGACGTGATGAAGTGGATCCTGCAATTCCAGAGAACCTCATCAGAAAGGACGGATTGACTATGAAAAAATGGATTCTTCCCATCGGCATCATCGCAGCCGCCCTGATCATCAGCGTGCTCTCCTACGGCCGCATGCCAGATCAAATCCCCATACACTGGAATGCTTACAGCGAAGTCGATCGCTATGCATCCAAGCTGGTTGGTCTGTTCCTCATGCCAGCGATTATGGCAGGCGTTCTTCTCCTGCTCAAGATCGCGCCGATCATCGATCCGAAGCGCGCCAATCTGCAGAAGAACATACGCGATGTCGACACCGTCAACGTCATCACCTTGCTGGTCATGCTGGTCGTGCACTGCGCGACGATTCTCAGCAGCCTGGGTGTCGAGATCAACATGGCCGTGCTCGCGCCGATCATCGCCGGAACCCTGTTCGTCTTCCTCGGCAACCTGTTGCCACGCTTCAAGCATAACTATTCCTTCGGCATCCGAACGCCCTGGACTCTCGCCAACGAACAGGTATGGCGCCGCAGCAATCTGATCGGCGGCAGGATCATGTTCTTCGGAGGACTGTTGATGATCCTGTGCGCATTTTTGCCGACGACCTGGATGCTGGTTGGATTTTTCCTGATTCTCGCCATCACGGTTATTACACCGCTGGTCGTCTCATTTATGTACTTCAGGAAGTACAGCTCCAACAACTGACTTTACAGATAAAAAATCGTCTCCCCAAGCGGCACAACACTCTGCCGTGGAGAGACGATTTTTTCTGCATCTGTATGGATGCGTTTTCAACAGATGAACAGATGACTGGTTCTGATCACTTCAGATAAAAGACTTCCCTGAGCGGCTCTGGCGTTCCCTTGCTGTGGTCGAAGGAGCCTTCCACCATCTTCGAGGTGATCGCGTCCCAACGCTGGCAAACCTCGCTTTGCCCGATATACTTGAACGCCGCCTCCACATCGTCACATTCGAAGCAATAGAAGAACTGATTGCCGTTCTGGAAGATCGAATAATTGCGGATGCCCGCCTTGCTGTGCTCCTCCAGCACCTCCGGCCAGGGGTCAAGATGCATCTTCACGTACTCCTCCAGATATTCCGGCTTCACGGTCCATGTCCAGGCGAATTTGTTGCTCTTATTCATATCCAGCGCCCTCCTCATTGGGTTCATCATGGTTCAAATCTCCAGACACAGTTTCATTATAGTGAAAGTTTCGGGCTGCGCCAAGTAATACAAGCTTCGCTGCCATCCCTTTAAAGGTTCGATTTCATAGAATTCCGGAGCCTCCGGACCGGTGCATATCGGAAACACAACAAAAGCCGCTCCCGAAGTGAGACGATCTCACCGGAAGCGGCTTTTGTGTCTGCATATACGAGATTACGCGATTACGCGGACGGTTGCACCTGTGCCGCGAACTGGCTGTTGTACAGATCGGCATAGAAGCCTTTCCGAACCAACAGTTCCTCGTGCGTTCCCTGCTCGATGATGCTCCCCTTGTTCATGACGAGGATCATGTCGGCATTTCGAATCGTCGACAGCCGATGTGCGATCACGAAGCTCGTGCGCCCTTGCATCAGAGTCGCCATCGCCCACTGGATATGGATCTCGGTGCGCGTATCCACGCTGCTCGTCGCCTCGTCGAGGATCAGGATGCGCGGATCGGCGAGGAATGCCCGAGCGATCGTCAGGAGCTGCTTCTGTCCCTGAGAGATGTTCGAAGCTTCTTCGTTCAGCACGGTGTCATAGCCGTCAGGCAAGGTGCGGATGAAGTGATCCGCATGCGCCATGGTCGCCGCCTGCACGATCTCCTGCTCCGTCACGCCTTCCCGTCCATATGCGATGTTGTCGCGGATCGTCCCGTTGAACAGCCATGTATCCTGCAGCACCATGCCGAACATACTGCGCAGTTCTCCCCGGTCATAATCGCGGATGTCGCGTCCGTCCACCGTAATCTTGCCGCCCAGCACGTCGTAGAACCGCATGAGCAGGTTGACGAGCGTCGTCTTGCCAGCGCCGGTCGGTCCGACGATCGCTACCATCTGCCCAGGCTGCACCTGGATGTTCATGTCCTCGATCAGGATCTCATCCGGTGAATAGCCGAAGCGCACATGCTCGAAGGTAACCGCTCCTCTGGCATGTTCCTTCACCGCGCTGCTTCTGCCAGTTGCCATCGGCATCACCACACCCTTGCCGGATGCAGGGTTCTCCGCCGATGTTGCGGTATGGCCTTGCGGCTCCTCCTCTTCATCGAGCAACTCGAATACCCGCTCCGCTGAAGCGATCGTCGACTGGATGATGTTCGCGATGTTCGCCGCCTGTGTGATCGGCTGGGAGAACTGGCGAGCATACTGGATGAACGCCTGAACGTCGCCGATGGCGATGCGCTGCCAGAACACCATGATGCCGCCAACCACAGCGATCAGCACATAGCCGATATTGCCGATGAACCCCATGAGCGGCATGATGATGCCGGAGATAAACTGGGCTTTCCAGCCTGCATCATACAGGCGATCGTTGATCTGATTGAAGTCGCTCACCGAACGCTTCTCATGCCCGAACACCTTGATGATCTGCTGGCCGGCATACATTTCCTCGACATGTCCGTTCAGCTCACCCAGCGTCCGCTGCTGGTTGATGAAATATCCCTGCGAACGCTTCGCAACCAGCATCGTCGCCACAGCGCTGAGCGGCAGCGTCAAGAGACAGATCAAGGTGAGCCAGGGGCTGATGACGAGCATCATGACGACCACTCCGATGATCGTAATCACCGAAGTGATGATCTGGACCAGGCTCTGCTGCATCGTGTTGCTGATATTGTCCACGTCATTGGTGATGCGGCTCAGCGTCTCGCCGTGCGTCCGCCTGTCGAAGTACCGGAGCGGCAGGCGGGACAGCTTCGCATTGACCTGCTGCCTGAGGCCGTAAACCGTGCGCTGCGTCACTCCCGCCATGATGTATTGCTGGGCATAGGCGAAAGCTGCGCTGAATACGTACAACCCTGCCAGCACCAGCAAGATCGTCGTGATGTATTGAAAATCGATCAAGGCGCCGGTCGAGCCGTCCATTCTGTCCTGGATCCCTTCAAACAGTGCGGTCGTCGCCAGGCCCATGATCTTCGGAGACAGGATCGTAAACAAGGTACTGAGAACCGACATGACGACCACCGCGATCAACTGAAACTTGTACGGCTTCAGATACGTGAACAACCTCTTCAGCGTGCCGGAGAAATCTTTCGCCCGTTCCACCGGCATCCCCAATCTTGGGCCGGGATGTCCGCCCATCATGCCCGGTCCCCTTGGCGGTCCGCCAGGTCCTCCATGCGGGCCTCCAGGTCCGCCGGATGAGCCCGGACGAGGGCTGCCTCCAGGCGCCCCACGCATCTCCGGTTGGCGTTCCCGTTCACTCATGCGATCTCCTCCTCTGACAGTTGCGATGATACGATCTCGCGATAGGCCTCGCAAGACTTCATCAGCTCATGATGTGTGCCATTGCCGACGATCCGGCCTTCATCCAGCACGATGATGCGGTCCGCATCGATGATCGTGCTCACGCGCTGCGCGACGATGATGACCGTCGCGTCCTTCGTCTCCTCGCGGAGCGCGGCACGAAGCCTGGCATCCGTCTTGTAGTCGAGGGCCGAGAAGCTGTCGTCGAACACATAGATCTCCGGCCGACGCACAAGCGCTCTGGCGATCGCCAGCCGTTGCTTCTGTCCGCCTGATACGTTCTTTCCGCCCTGCGCGATCAGGGTGTTGAAGCCTTCCTCCATCTCCGAGATGAATTCCATCGCCTGCGCCGTCTCCGCCGCTCTTCGGAGTTCCTCTTCACTGGCATCTTCCTTGCCGTAGCGGATGTTGTCCGCAATCGTACCCGTGAAGAGCACCGCCTTCTGCGGCACGAATCCGATCTTGCTGCGCAGCACTTCCTGCGGCATCTCGCGTACATCCACTCCGTCCACCAGCACCGATCCGCTCTCCACATCGTAGAATCTCGGGATCAGGTTGATGAGCGTGGATTTGCCAGCACCGGTGCC
>JGI26049J44785_1001693_pt1 | contig 10395 bp, 10 predicted proteins | sample HigsolmetaGSP11D_FD_44785 | JGI IMG/M metagenome (IMG submission 44785)
CCATGCCGATCGTCAGCCATTTCGTCTGCATGTTGCGGATGATGATGCCCTGATACAGGCAACGCATCGCCGANAATACGGTGACGAACATGACAACCCGGTACGTGTTCACCACAGCTGGCGTCGTCGCATCGTTCGTGTTGAACACGAGGCGGAACAGCCATTCGCCTGCCGGCGTGAAGCCGATGAGGAAGCCGAACAGCAGCGTAAAGCCGATCAGCAGCATCGTCAGCTTCCGCATCGCCCTGAACGACACGCGATCACCGCTGAGCGCGGAGGTCGTCTGCCTGAGCAGAAATGCCGGACGCTCGGTGATCGTGAAGATGCTGAGCGCGATCTGATAGGCGGCGATGACCAGCTCGGGCTGAGCGGCGCGGGACAGCACGGAATTGATGATGACATGAGACAGAGTGATCAGGCTTGCCGCTAGACCCAAAGGCACAAAAAATGTTAAAATGTTGGACAACCTGACCGTCTCTGGCGGAGATACAGGCTCATGCCGCATGCAAACAGGACTCCCATTCGGATGAAGATGTGATGCCAGACTCAGGCGGGAGCAAAGCGATGCGCGGTCAACGCTTCACGGAAGTCATAGCCGCTGCAGTTCCAAACATGCATCCTGCCATGCAAGACTTTATNATCCCTGATTCTTGTGAGAAAAACGACGCAATAACAACGTTGTTATATCCATCCTAATTGTATTGAAGTATAATAAAACTGTCAATGACGATTCTCGATACGATTCCAAGGCAGGAGGTTGTACATGTCAGTCACGATCAAGGATATTGCCGAACGAGCCGGCGTCAGCTTCTCCACCGTCTCCAAGGCGCTGCGCAACAGTCCGCTCGTTCAGGAGAAGACGAAGCAGAAGGTGCTGCGCATCGCGGAAGAGATGGGGTATCAGCCGAACATCGCCGCGCGCCGACTGGTGTCCAAGAAAAGCCAGGCGATCGGCGTCGTCTGGCCATCGGTGGAACGGGCTACGACCGGCGCGTTGATCACGTTGATTAACGAAGAGCTGGAGCAACGCTCCTACACGACGCTCCTGTCGATCAACCGGATCGAATCGGCGATCGCCGCCTTCCACCGCTTTCAGGTGGACGCCATCTTCATCTTTTATAATCATGAGGAGCAGGTACCGCCGGACTTCCGCTACCAGACGAACATCCCGATCCTCATCTACGGCGTCGCCGGGCGCGTCCCCTATCCGACGATCGACGTGCGCCGCGATCGAGCGACGATGCTGGCCGTCCGCCATCTGCATGAGCTCGGTCATCGCGAGATCGCCTACATCGGCGAACCGTCGCGTTTCGACCTGCTGCAGGTCGAGAAGATTCGCATGTTCCGCGAGGAATCGGAGCGGCTCGGCATCCGTCACTCCGTTGTGCCGATTGACAATATGGAGACGCATTCCGGCTATCTCGCAGCGAAGCGCATCCTGCAACAGAAGCAGCGTCCGACCGCGATCATCAGCGGCAGCTACGATCTGACGCGAGGCATCATGCAGGCGGCGCAGGAACTGAAGCTGTCCATTCCCGAGCAGCTGTCGATCGTCAGCTATGACAACATCCCGCAGTCCGTGACGCTGGAAGTGCCGCTGACCACCGTGGGCGTCGACATTGCGAAGATCGCGGACAAAGTAACAGAGACGCTCCTTCATCTGATGAATGAAGAGAGCGTCCCGCTATCGATCTTTATGGAGCCTGAGCTCGTCGTTCGCAGCTCAACGGCCGCGCCGCTTGCCGCTTCCCGTTAACGGTTCATCCAGCCGCCGTCGACGCACAGCACGTGTCCGCTCATATAGTCGGACGCGGCAGAGGCCAGGAAAACGACCGGACCCTTCAGATCGTCCGGCGTTCCCCAGCGGCCCGCCGGGATGCGTTCGAGGATCTGCCTGCTGCGGACCGGATCGTCCTGCAGCTGTTGCGTATTGTCCGTCGCCATGTATCCGGGGGCGATGGCGTTCACCTGCACGCCCTTGCCCGCCCACTCGTTGGCGAGCGCCTTCGTGATCCCGGCCACCCCGTGCTTGCTGGCCGTATAGCCGGGCACGTTGATGCCACCCTGGAAGCTGAGCATCGAGGCAACGTTGATGATCTTGCCGGAGCCCTGTTTCAGCATCTCGCGCCCCGCATACTGGCACAGGAAGAAGACCGAGTTGAGATTGAGCTGCAGGACATCATGCCAGTCCTTGGCCGGATGATCGGCGGCTGGCGTGCGGCGGATGATCCCTGCGTTGTTCACGAGGATATCGATCTTCCCGAAGGTTTCGACCGTTTCCGTGATGATCCCCTGAAGCTTGCTCTCATCGCTCAGATCCGCGACGATCACATGCGCCTTGCGGCCGAGGGCGCGAATCTCCTCCGCCGCCGCATCCGCCGGGGTGCTGTTGGTGACGAGCACGATGTCGGCGCCTGCCTCCGCAAGTCCGACCGCCATGCCGCGACCAAGACCCTTGCCCGCGCCTGTGACCACCGCGACCTTGCCTGTAAGATCAAATAGTTTCATGTTGCAATTTCCTCCTCTCGTGTTCACTGCCACTTTCATGTATGTTGCTGCTGCCCGTTATCTCCACCTCACTGCCACTATCGTGGCACGTTTCGGACTCCCAGCGTTCATCTCCAACTTCACTGCCACAATCGCGGCATGTTGAGACAACCCGCGTTCTGTTGCCTCATCTTCTCCTGCCATTCCTGTGTTCGATGCGACATTCCACGTGCCGGGATCATGCCTGCCGTTAAGGCTTCGCGATTTCCACCCGGACGCCGCGCGCACGGTACTTGTCGGCGACCTCCGGAGCCAGCCCGTAGTCCGTAATGATGGTATCGACCTGCTCCAGAGTGGCGAACGTCAGCAATGCCCCTCTGTCGAACTTGCTGTGGTCCGCGACGCAGTAGATCTGTCCGGAGCATTCGAGCAAGAGACGCTTGAGCGCCACATGCTCCTCCGTAAAGATCGTCAATCCGTACTCAAGATGAATGCCCGTCGTGGACAGGAACAGCTTGTGAATGTTCAGCATCCTGAGCCAATCCCATTGCCCCTGGATCGTGAGCAGGTTGCGATGCCGATATCCTCCCGGCACGACCAGGCGGATATGCTCTTTGGCGGCCAATTCGCGGATGATCAGGACATCGTTCGTCACCACGGTGAGCGGCTCGTTGCGCAGGCGAGCCGCGATCTGGAGCGTGGTGCTGCCGCCGTCCAGTGCGATGATGTCCCCTTCCTGGATATGGACAAGCGCATGCTCCGCGATCGCTTCCTTCTCCTTGAGCCGCACGCTGGCTTGAGCTGCTACCGAGCCGAGGACAGGCGCGATTCCGTCATCGGATGCAAGCACCGCGCCGCCGTGAATGCGGCGCAGGATACCCTTGTCCTCGAGCTTCTCGAGATCTTCACGGATCGTTTTCTCCGATACCTGCAGGAGCTCGCTGAGCTCCGAGACCTTCACGGCGCCGTTCTCCTGCAGCATCTCCACGATCATGCGTTGTCTGGATACTGCCAGCATATGGCCGCCTCCCCTTGCCAGCGGAAGATCAAGCGGCGATTACCGCAGATCCTCCATCTTCACCGGATCCTGATCCGTAAACGTNTAGTTCTCGCCAGCCATCGCCCAGATGAACGTATAGCTCGAGGTTCCGGCNCCGGCNTGGATCGACCAGCTNGGCGACAGCACAGCCTCCTCGTTCTTCACCACGATATGGCGCGTCTCATGCGGCTCGCCCATGAAATGGAACACTCTCGCCTGCTCGTCCATATCAAAGTACAGATAAGCCTCCATGCGACGGTCGTGCAGATGGGCCGGCATCGTATTCCAGACGCTGCCCGGCTCGAAGATCGTCACGCCCATCATCAGCTGGCAGCTCGGCAGTCCGCCCTCATGGATGATCTGATAGATCGTTCGCTTGTTGCAGGTTTCCGCGGANCCCATATGTCTCGGAGTTGCGCCATCCAGCGACAGCTTGCGNGTCTCGATGACGGCATGAGCCGGAGCGGAGCACATATAGACGCGGGCCGGATTGGACTTGTCCGCGCTTTCGATCTTCAGCTCCCTGGTCCCCTTGCCGACATACAGGGCATCCAACTTGCCCAGTTCGAACCGGTTGCCATCCGCCGTGATGATCGCCGGACCGCCGATATTGATGAAGCCTGCCTCCCTGCGCTCGAAGAAATATTCCGTCTTCAGCGTCTCCTTGTCGTCCGGAATGAGCGGCTCATCGATCGGCACCGCACCGCCGATGATCATTCGGTCATAGTGGCTGTAGACCATCGTCAGCTTGCCTTCCTGGAACAGATTCTGCACCAGAAACGCATCTCTCAGCTGCTGGGTGTCGTACTTTTTGGCATCGGTTGGACTGACGGCATAACGGATTTCCATCTTGACAACCTCCTGAAATGTTTGATTGGGTTTGTTTTCGTATGTTATTGTACCATATCGTACGAGAATTGGGAAACTTGTCTATGGATTGAGAAACACAACAAGACAGCCTGCTTCCATGACGAAAGAGGCTGTCNTGCAGGAGAGGTGTGCCGTCTGTAAGTTCGCCGTTCTTTCATCCCGCGTCATGCNGCAAGGCACACTTTCGGNCTGCGTCAGTCGATGCGCTCCAGATTGCCGTTGGCGTCCATCTTGAAGCGCGGTTTGTCCTCATCCGACTCTTCCAGAAGAGCCAGCTTGCGCGCACGATCCATGATCTGGATCAAGGTCTTGTAATCGTCATTCACCGTGCGGTAATCCATCTGTACCGCGTTGACCTGCTTCTCCAACTCTTCCTTCTCTTTCTCGACCTTGGCCAGCTTCTCTTGCGTTTCGCGCAGCTCTTTCTCTAGCGTCTTGATCTGCCTGGACATATCCTGATAAGTGTTTTTCCACTGCCGCAAGTANCGNATCACGGCATCGATCGAGATCGANTGCTCGCTGACCGGATCATGGCGNCCGCTTTCCNGGAGCTGTCCGCTCGCCGCTTCNCCGTCTGTCACAGCTCCCGATTTGCGCGCCTGGTTGCGTTTCTGACGCTGAGCTTTGGCNATNGCAATGGCTGCTTCGTATTTTTTCCTCACACAGCTGTTCCAGCGAAAACCGCAGGCNGCGGGAGTCCGCCCGATCCGTTCACCCACTTCCTCGAANGCCCGCANTTGCGTGCCGCCTTCCCGTATGTGGCGGAGAGTCACTTCAGCTAATATGAGATCATCATCTGCAGTCCATGCATCTTGTCTAACTGTTGCCATGTTCAGCCAAACCTCCACTTCGTAATATCATCCATTACTGTATCTCTATGCCCATACTAGAGTTCATAGAATCTATTTATTTATTATNTGGTATAACCAAATTAAATTATCTCCATACATAGAGTGGCTGAAATCATACATAGAACGGTCCAGGACCGGGCAACCTAGGTGCAGGTGATCGGAGGCATGTGCAAAAAATTCATTTTTTCGTCACCTATTCACGTTTACACACTGCCGGCATGCAGGTATAATGTTGGATAGATTGTGTAGAACCATGATCATGCACGGGCTCATCAGAAAGGGGGATGTACATATGCCACGCATGTTTCGCGTGCTCGGTTTCTTTTGCTTGCTGATTGGATTGCTGTCTCTCGCCTACGGTCTGGTCGAGATGTCCCTGTTGTTCTTCTTCCAGACGGCGGTTTTCGTATTGCTTGGATATATGAACCTGTCCGAGAAAGCCTACATACTGACCTTCTGGGCTTATCTCATCGTCGCCACGATCGGACTTACATACGGGGCGTTCTTCTGATCGGAAGCATGAACATTGGAATACTGGCCGGCGCGGTTCGACAGGACAGCNGTCTTGATNTTGGAAAAGCCTGCATGACGCAGGCTTTTGTCATATACATATGATCATGGTTGGATCCTTCGGGCATCCCCTTACGGCGCCGGATCCGGTGCTTTGTACGATGTTTCATACAACACAGTTCGCCTCAATCGTCCAGCCCATGTTTTGTACGAAGAATCGTACAACCAGACCCGCCGCGGGCACAGAACCGATGCTTTTGTACGATTTTTCATACAACTCGAACCACTGGGGCGCCAGATCCGATGCTTTTGTACGATTTTTCATACAACTCGACCCACCTTGGCCACAATTCCGTTGTTTTTGTACGATTTTTCATACAAAAGGGTTCGCTTCAGCCGCTATACCAAAGTTTTTGTACGAATAATCGTACAACCAGACTCGGCCAGCAGGCTGAGCAGAGGGGACAATCCGGTCGTCCAGCCTATTGGCCTGACCGATCCCCATCACACCTCATCCCAACACATCATCCTATCCAGCGAGTCATGCGCCGCCGCCTCACCGCTCCCGCTTCACCGCCGTCATCACCTTGAACAGCTCGCTCATCTGATCGCTGACCAGCAGCTGGCGAATCGAGCGATTCCGCCTGGCCACCGGGCTGAACGGGTCGGGATCATGGTGATCCTGCAGCCAGCTGAGCACCCCGCCGCGCAGCAGGTACTCGGCCTGCGTCTCAAGCCGCACATCGCGGAAGCCGGCATCCTCAGCCGCGCGCAGGCATGCGGTAAAGTCCACATGCGCGGTGATGTCCTGCTCCCCGACATGCGCGTAAGGATCCGTTGAAGCAAGATGGCTGCGATAGCACATGAGCGTCCCCAGCATGCGATGCGGCGCATAGATCTCTGACGCCTCATCTCCGTAATCGATCAGCGTCACATGGCCGTCCGCGATATGCCTGCCAAGCTGCCTGATCCAGATCTCCGCGGCCAGGTTGATCTCCGCTACCTGCCCCGTGGNGAACCGGATCCCATGCCTGTCCACATAGGACTGAACCTCATCGGCCGGAGGCACCAGCACCTCTCCCAGTTNCCCGCTCTCCGCATCCCAGGTTACCGCGATCTCCCGAAGCCCATGTTCTGTCATCCTCACCCGATGGACCGGCATCGCGTCCAGCAGCTCGTTCGCCCACACATACACCCGGCGCCACGGCCCCCCGGAACGCCACTCGCGATCATCCATCCAGCGAACGCGATGGGCCGCAAGCTGCTCCTGCTGCAGCCGGCGATGGTAGGCGGAATGCTCGATCATGATGAGCTCGGTCCTCTCATACAGGGACGGCATCCTGAGCTGAACGCGCTCCAGCATGTGCCGCGCCAGCGTGCCGTCGCCTCCGCCCCATTCGATCAAGGTCAACCGCTCCTGTTCCCCGTNGTCTGCGGCCCAACGTATGTACATGTCGCCTATCATATCGCCCATGANCGTGCCGATGGATGAACTGGTATAGAAATCTCCTTCCCGGCCGATCTTCCTGCGTTCCTGCATATAATACCCGTATACGGGATGATACAGACATAGCTCCATATAATCCCGGAAGCTGATGGACCTGCCAGGCCGGGCGGAGATCAGCGCGATGATCTCCTGAAGAAGTTCATTCCGTTCTGCAGGCGCAGCCTGGAAGTTTCGTTCATCCGTCATAAATTCCTCCACCAGAATGTCATGATAGGATCTGTGCGTCCGACGCTTCACCGACCAGAGGCGAAGGCGCCGCAAGTCCCCCAGTCCGGCACGACGCCGGATCGTATCTTGATTATATGCGACAGCCGCCGTTTGCACCAGTTCATCGATCGACATCAACCGCACCGGAACCAGACAGACCGTGGCGCGCCAACTGATGACGATCGTCTGTTCGCATCTGCCAGATGGAGCATGGAACACATGATTGCCCGATCGCTCGCTCACTCGACATGACAGCCCTCATGTCGCCAGATTGCGCCTTCCTGACGCATCAGCCAGACGGAGCAAGAAGAGCCTGTCACCCGGCCCCAATCCAACCTGCCCCTGACACCACAAGCTGACCGGAATGCGCTTTCCTTTCCCACAAGACAAATAAAGAATGGTGCATTATAATAAAAATGGGTCTTAACAGAAGGGAGCACATCAACGATTATGAAACATAACCACTCTCGCATCACAGCAACACTGGTTGCCATCCTGGCATTGGCGGCGCTCGCCGTCGGCTGCTCCAGGGAACGGCCTGATATCAGGCAGCAGCTGCTGGATGCGCTGGCCAACCAGCAACAGATCACGAGCCATACGTACAGCGGCAGGCTGAGCCTGAATCTGGGCAAGCTGCCGATCGATGCTGCCAGTCAGCCGTATACCTCGATCATCCTGAACGCCTTGCGGCAGGGCGACATCGAGTGGAGCGGCGCTGCGGATGCGTCCCAGGATCGCCGTGAAGCCACGTTGGAATTCCAGGCATCGAGCGGCACCAGCGCATTTGTGATTCCGATCGTCCAGGATGCCGGCAACCTGTACCTTCACGTTCCGCTGATCAACGATGAGGAAGAATACTTCGTCTTTCCTGCTCCCGCGCTCACCGATGAGCTTGGCAGGCTCATGCTCTCTTCGCTGTCCGGACTGATGGAAGCGATGAATGCCGAGTGGTTCGAGCATCATGCGGACGAAGCGGCAGGTGATAGCTACGAGGTGACGATCGATGAGACTCGCTGGGCGACCTTCCTGGATCATCTCCGCCAGTCCCTGCCGAACCTGCTGGCGCCATGGCAGGAGGTCGGAGTGCTCTCGGAGAAGCAGGCGGAAGCGATTCAGACTTTCCTGTCGTCCTCCGAAGCTGACAAGGTTCGCCTGACCGAAGGCCGCAAGGCCTCGATCCGGGCCACCGTGCAGGACAACGGATATCTGACCGCGCTGGACATGTCGCTTAGCATCACCGTCGATAAGGTATCCGGTGCCGCGGAAGTCTACGAGGTCAGATTCAGCCATGCGTGGGACCATATCAATGAAGAGGTGGCGTTTACTCGCCCCATCCCGGAAACGACGGTATCCTGGGAAGAAATCCTGAAGCTGATACGATAGCATCAGATCGACAGGGAGAGGAGGATGCTGATGCGCCTTGGAAGATGGTTGATGGTGGGATTTATCCTGCATTTCAGCATCTTTTCGTATCTGTATCATATGCGTACCGCACTTGCTGAGGAAACATCCTCTCCCGAACTTGAGGAGATTCGGGAACTGCTGAACAAGGGGCTGACCATCTACGAGATCGACCAGGAGCTGGAGCGGCTGACCGTAAAGGAAGCCGAGATGACCGNGGAGATCGGTCTGGTCACCGAACAGATCGCCGACCAGGAGATCGTCGTGGCGCAGAAGCGAGAGCAGGCCGCCAAGGTCCTGCGCTCATACTACAAGGGCAAGCGGGACAATCTGTGGCTGTTCATCTTCCGCGCAGACAATTTCTACGATGCACTGCAAACCTACTACTACCTGTCCCTCGTGTTCAAGCATGAGCAGCGGATCCTGGAGGAGCATGCCGTGCAATATCAGGAGCTGAAGCGTCTGCTCACCCGCCTGGAGGAGGATCGCGAGCTGCTGCGCGCGATCAAGGCGGAATATATCGCGCAGAGGGAACGGCTCATCGCACTTCAGGAGGAGCTGGATCAGGAGCTGGCGGAACGCGAAGACGGGGATGCGATCATGGAAGAGATCCTGGCGTTGACCCAGATGTGGGAGACCAAGGGATTGCCGCTGTTCAAATATTATCTGAACGAGCTGTCCGTCACGATCAACAAGCTGCCCGAAGAGATTATCTCAAACGGCAAGCTGTCCCTGCAGAACGGCCGTTTCGTGCTCAAGATTACCGACCAGGAGCTGACGGAATTCTACCGCAGGCATAATCCGGTGGACTTCGAGAATTTCAACTTCAGTTTCGCGGATGATGACTTCTCCGTATACGGCGTCAGGGATGATACGTCAGTACGGATCAACGGCATCTATGAGCTGGTGGAAGAGGAGAACATCATCGCCTTCACGCTGACGAGACTTGTCTACAACGGCTTCGAGCTGCCGGACACCACGATCCGCGCCATGAATGAAGAGTTCGATCTCGACTTCCACCCCGACTTGCTGGATATGCCGTTCAGGATTCAGGCCAAGTCCGTGGAGATACAGGACGGCGCGCTGACGATTTCCTTTGTGCTGAAGCGTTAAATGAGGTGTTCCATACCAGAAGAGGCAGGATGGCTGTCGCGATATCACGACAGCCATCCTGCCTCTTCAAACATGGCATAGATCCGCATCATCGCTTCCCTGGAAGACAGATGCTCCTGTACGAGCTTGGGCAATTGCTCGCGGATCAGCGACAATTTCTGCCCGATGTACGGGTCAGGAAGCAACGTATGCCCCTTCTCAACCGCCGATCGCAGCAGACCGTAGGTCGGGTTGTTGACGAACAGTCTGTATANCTCGGCATCCGCAGGGTATCCTCCGGCAACGCTCGCGCTGACCTCATCGTGATAGCTGTCCAGGATCGCCCGGATCCAGCGGAATGCCGCCTCCTGGGCGTTCGATTCGGCCGACAGGACGAAGCTCTTGCCGGTCAGCAGCGCCCCGTCACCGCC
>JGI26049J44785_1001697_pt1 | contig 10378 bp, 9 predicted proteins | sample HigsolmetaGSP11D_FD_44785 | JGI IMG/M metagenome (IMG submission 44785)
GTTTGTCACTTGTGTGATTTTTTTCCAACCTTCTTGAACTTTTTCATTCATACTTTCAGATTGATTTACAACTTCTTCCGTTACGTTCACTGTATGATTCATTGTATCTAATGATTGCACCATAGAATCATTAATGATTGTTACGCTATTTGCTTCCTCTTGAATTCCGGCAGCCATTTGTTCAACAGATTTTACAACATCTTTACTAGAATCATAAAGTGTTCCTATTTCCTTATTAAATTTCGTAATATGTTCATCCAACTGATCAGAAATTTTATCCATGGATTGGAATGCAGATGTTAATTGTTCAACCAGTTCCTGTGATTTCAATTCTTTTTGAGAAGATTCTTCGATTAATTCTCTACCCCATTTTGTTAATAAATACAAAATGACGATGATGGCGTTTAATACAAAGAAGACGGTTATAAATCCTTTTAACGAGCTATCTAATCCTAAAAATTTATCAGGCAATAGGAAAAAGAATAGAAGATATATAATATCTAAAGCAATTCCTAAAGATAAAATGAGTTCTTTTTTAAAATAAAGTGCCACCATTGCAACGGAAAGCAAAATAATATAGTGCTTATTTAAAGCAAATATATCCACAATAAAAAGCGCAATGGTCACTAAACCTGGCAAGAATGAAATAATCAAGCCTTTTAAATATGTATTGATGGGTAAAAAATATGTGGAACAAGATAAAATGATGACAAATGCACTTGCACCAAGAATAGGCGCACTTTCCCCAAATCCTCTTGCATAAACAATCGGTATACAAATTAATAAAATTAAAATAGCTGTGATAGCAATATTGACTTTATGAACCCTATTCGTATTGTAATAATCCTGGTTCATTTGATTAAACTCCCTTCCCTTCTAAACAATTCCTCTATTTTTGACTATTTTTTTAATAACCCCTTTCTCCTTTTCCCTCCTTTTTATACAAATTTTTATATCCATGATTAAAACAATTAGTATTACCATTTTACAAACAATTCCAAATAATACTTTCTTTTCAATGAAGTACTATTCGAAAAATTTTCTAAAAAAAAATATACAACAAAAATTCTATTTCGATGACTATTTTCAGGTGAATTTACTAATATTCTGCATATTCGACATAAAATAATGTTTTTTTGAGAATCCTTTCCATTACAAAGACTAGAAAACTTTATCAATAAACCAACCAAATGAAGTAAAATGAACATCCTATTTTTGAATAAAAATACATATACTTCCAATGTCAAAAAAGCGCTAAATCCCTTAACATACAAAGGATTTAGCGCTTTTTAAAAGCATTTTGCAGCATATTTTCACAATTTCTTAGTTTTTTTCAAGAAAAGATTAAATAATCCTTTTCTTCGGGGTTTTCTTTTTTTCAAGTTTATACTATAATACTTTTACGATTCAACGCTTTAAACGGTTAAAACCTACTATTATTCTATTAGATTTTTTGTATAAAAATTTATCAGAAAAATTAGTAGATTAGAAAGAGGCAGAAAAGTATGAAAGATTTTTTTAGTAAACTTTTAAATGGAATGAGTATCGCCATTGTTTGCGCACTAATTCCTAATGCTTTATTAGGTGAAATCTTAAAACTGCTGATTCCGCATATGCCAGCTCTTCAGCACCTCTATGATGCCACTGCCATCGTTATGAGTATGCTACCGGTGTTAGTTGGTATTTTAGTAGGAATGCAGTTTAAAATGACTCAAATTCAATGTGCCAGTGTGGGGCTTGCAACGGTAATCGGCAGTGGCGTCATTAGTAAAACCGCTGACGGAATCTTTACAATTGGCGGAATTGGCATTGTTATTAACGCCGGTATTACAGCTGCTTTAGCGGTGTTGTTTGTACGTTTAATCGGCACTGGATTAAGAGAATATTCCATTTTATTAATTCCAATGTTAACAGTATCCATACCTGGTATGATTGGATTCATCATCTTACCTTATGTCCAAAAAGGCGCTAATTTAGTTGGGGATGGAGTGGCTTATTTAACAAATTTACAACCTGTTGTGATGGGCGCCTTAATCGCGGTTGCCTTTGGAATTATTATTCTTTCTCCAATTTCAACAGTGGGAGTTGCAACGGTGATTATGCTTTCAGGAATTGGGGCTGGAGCTGCAAATTTAGGTGTTGTGGCAGTCGGAATGGGGCTATGTATTGCAAGCTATAAAGCCAATTCCCTTGGTACTGCATTAGCCCATGTTTTAGGTTCACCAAAAATCCAAATGCGCAATTTCTTTATGAAACCGGTCATGGCCGTACCAATGCTAATTACCGCGGCCATTCTTGGAGGACTTGCCGGAATTCTGAATGTACAAGGTACTCCTTATAGCGCAGGTTTTGGTTTATCCGGATTAGTCGGTCCTTTAAACTATATTAACCTAGCAGATGGCGGATGGACTTTGACGAATATTTCCATCATGTTGGCAATGTTTTTAATCTTGCCGTTAATTTTAAATCTATATCTAATCTTTTTATTTAATAAAAAATTAAAGTTGATTAAAGAAGAAGATTATAAATTGGATTTTGAATGATTTGACTTTATCTATTTAAAGTAAAAAGGTCTTCTGCAATGGGGCTGCAATACCCGATTGCCGGAAGACCTTTTCTGACATATTCACCAAAGTCAAAAGATTGATCGGCCAAATATTGATGCAAATTCGTTATAGAGACGTGTGCTGAAATAACTTCAACTAATCTGTCGACGTTTGCCACATCTATAGAAGAACAAGTCGCTATCATGAATGAAATTAATCATGTTGCCACAAACCTAACGAACAATACCATTACTTTAGCAGAAGAAGCGAAAAAATTTCGTAAAAAAAGTAGTTCCGCTTGTCAGAAGGTCACGGCAGAAACAGTTTGAAGATTAGTTTGAATCCATTAAGAAATGTTTTTAGAGTAATAGATAATTTATTGCTAAAAAATTTTTATTGGTATATTTTTGTAAAAAAGGAAACTGAGTAGAAAGTTTTGGGAAAATGAATGGATTGAACATTTTTAAATCATTCTTGCTTTCAATGTGGTTGTAATTTCTTCATACAGCTTCATTACAAAAGATTTTTCCTATAGTTCTTTAACCTCATTACTACTTGGAATTTTTATAGCAACAATAGGAATAGAAGAATTAAGAAATAAAGAAAAAAATCCTTGGGGTCTATTTTATATTTTTGTATCTTTATTAGTTATTGTTATGGCTATATTTAGTTTTTAACTAATTTTCAAGAAAGTTCATTAACTCCAACTTCTTCCTAGTTTAAGTCGTTCTACTCAATAAAAATGGGAGGCATCAAAATGATTAGAAATTTCTTCGTATATGGTACACTCATCACAGGTTGCTCCAATCATCATGTAATCCCCCCAAATTCCATTGAAAAGATACAAAAAGCTACTATTGAGAATGTAGAATTATATTCGCATATTTGCGGCGAGTATCCTTGTATGGTTGAAGGAAATTCAAAAGTATTCGGGGAAGTCATTACTATTAAAGAAAGTCATTTTAAAAAGGCTCAACAAGCGATGGATTTACTGGAAGATTACGACGAGAATGCTCCAAAACACAAAAACCTTTATAACCGTGAAATCAAAAATGTTATTTTGGAAACTGGCGAAATCATTCAAGCTTATGTTTATATGTACAATTCCAAACTTAAAGGGTTAGGAAAGCGAATCTCTGAAGGAAATTGGAAAACATGGGTGGATCAAAAATGACGAACCAATTCTTTAAGTCCAAACCTGCTATTTTTAAAGGAAAGATTCGTTTATGAAGGAAATTATAGAGAGAAAAATACAGTATGATACGAAAATAGTAGAGCATAAATGTCATTTATTGAGTTTTCAAAATCGCCGCATCGTTTTATTTCATCTAATAGAAGAACCTTTTACAATGACAGTGAACGATTTGAACATTACTATTCCAATAGGAAGTTATACTATTGCTTATTATTGGTTAGACCGCCCCTATAACTTGTATTTTTGGAGAGATCAAGAAGGAAATTACTTGGCTTCGTATTTTAACATTGTAAAGAGTACAAAATTTGAAGACAATATAGTGACCTTTGAAGATTTAATTATTGATGTACTGGTCCTTCCCAATGGAAAGTACTTTATTTTGGATGAAGATGAATTGCCTAACACCTTGGAAACCTTTGAGAATGGTTTTGCGAAACATGCTTTAGAAAAATTACTAAGCTCCATCCATGATATACTTGGGCAAACCATTTTAGAATCCCAAGGCATTTATAACCATAAACGATTTATTCCACTTCTGGATAAGGGCATTAAGGCTTTTTAACTTTCCAACTGTCCCAATACGAGATAAATTCAAATCTGTGGATGAAAATGCAAACCGCCAGCCCGACAAGCAGACTGGCACTTTAATCATTGGAAAGATTTGCTGTAAACCGATTTTATTTTAACCGAACAGAGGCATTCCTAACCGATTTTTTCTTCACAGGCGCAACCACGATGCCTGTTGATTCTTCAAAATCGTATAAACTCGTAGGTAAATCCGTAAAGCGCTCCAATTCATTATAGGCAGGAATACCGTGGTAGGTCATATCCAATCCTTCTTCTTCCTCGCGTTCACTGGCTCTAAGATGGACCGTACCCTCACATATCTTCGCAATAACTGCACCGCCAATTAGACCCCATACAACAGCAACAATAGCACCCAATAATTGTACTGTTAGGAGAGAAGCTTCACCGGTTGTAAAAAGCCCTTGAGAAGTATCGAACAATCCAACGGCAATCGTTCCAAATACTCCGTTAAAACCGTGAACAGCTACCGCTCCCACAGGGTCATCCACTTTTAAAGAATCAACGAACAAAGTTGCATAAATGACAATGATTCCACTGATTCCTCCGATGATGATGGCACTAAAGTGGGAAACATAGGCGCATCCGGCGGTAATAGCGACCAAACTTGCCAAAACACCGTTTATTGTCATACTCGGGTCTGCTTTTCCAAATTTTTTCATGGTCATCAAAAGTGCAGCAGTACCTCCACTAGCTCCTGCAAGAATCGTATTTAGTGCAATAGAGGCAAGCGCTGTATTGGATGCATCTAATGTGCTTCCTGCATTGAACGCAAGCCAGCCAAACCATAAAACAAAAGCACCTGCTGAAGCTAAAGGAATATTGCTTGGGGCAAAAACGTTCGCACTGCCATCGGAATTAAATCTTCCTTTTCTTGGCCCCAGTTTTTTCGCGATTGCAAAAGCAATAAATCCCCCAACCGCATGAATGGCAGCAGAGCCTGCAAAATCCTTCATGCCCATTTTCGCCAGCCACCCATCGCTATTCCAAATCCAATGGCCACTTATAGGATAGATAATCATGCATATAAGTGCGACTGCTACAATATAAGCTTTAAAGTTCATCCGTTCCGCTACGGCTCCTGAAACGATGGAGACACTTGCAACGGCAAATCCCATTTGAAAAAGTACAAAAGCCGCACTAGGCAATGCCATCGATAAGGAGATGTTTTCAGGATTGGCAAATAAACTTGTCCCAATAAATCCAAAAGCATCTTTTCCAAACATAATGCCAAAACCAACTAACCAAAATGCGAGAATACCTACCGTCAAATCAACAAAAATCTTCATCGTGACATTCACGGCATTTTTTGTTCGCACTAAACCGGCTTCCAGTAAACTGAATCCACCTTCCATGAATAAAACCATTGCGGCACTAATCACAACCCATATGGTATTTAAATAAATCAGCTCCATGCTATTCACCTCTATTATTTGCTAAATCATCAATGCTCAAATCTATCTCGCCAGTCTTAATGTTATAGGCTTCCAGTATGGGGTACACATAAATTTTTCCATCCCCATCTTCACCGGTTTGACTGGATGTAATAATGGTTTCAATCGTTTGCTTGACCATATAATCGGAAAGGACAATTTCCAATTTGATTTTTGGGTGAAGAGTGACTTTATAATTTCTCCCCCGATATACTCCTTGGGTGTCGATTTGTTTTCCCCGTCCAACAATCTGAGATACCGAGAAGCCAGTAATACCAATTTTTTTTAACTCTTTAATCGTATCCGTAAGCTTTTCTGGTCGAATAATTGCTTCAATTTTTTTCATGAGGTAGCCTCCTGAATATTTCGAATTTTCTATTGTTCTAATATAGTATATTTTTATATCATTTCCAATCTCATTTTTAGATAATATCTATATAAACGAAATATTTAATACTATTATTTGCGATAGTTTTATTACTTTTTAGCAGATTTTGATATAATTCATTAACTTTTTATATATGATGTTGATGCAATTCCTTTTTCTCCTGTGAACTAAGTTTTAAAAAGCAATTCCACTATGATTTCATTTCTACTCTCCGCAAAATATAGTTTAAATTTTTCTACTTTTTTGATTATTTTATATTTATTATTTTTAAAAAATCATTCTAAATTATATTGACGTTTCAAACGAATATTGTTATCATTCTTCTTAACTTTTTAATAGAACAGAAAACCTTGTATAAATTCAAGAATACGGCTTGAATGTTTCTACCAGCTACCTTAAATAGCTTGACTACAAGGAATGAAAACATATTTATATTTTTTTATTCCTTTTGCTGAGAAACTTTGGCCTCATTGTTGCCAAAGTTTTTTTGTATGAATGAAATCCTAAAATTTTCCTTTTATTAATTTTTACAAACAGGAGAGTACAACATGAAAAACTTTTTCCATTTTGCAGAACGAAATACTTCCTATAAGCAGGAAACATTGGCAGGGATTACGACATTCTTATCCATCGCCTATATTTTAATTGTGAATCCACTTATTTTGAGCCAGTCCGGCATGGATCAAGGCGCCGTTTTCACTGCTACGGCTCTTACAGCTATCATCGGCACATTGATTATGGGGCTAGTAGCCAACTTCCCGATTGCCATTGCTCCAAGTATGGGACTGAATTCATTTTTCACCTTTTCCGTATGTATCGGCATGGGTATCGACTGGCAAGTGACGCTCACCGGAGTTTTCGTTGCAAGCATCATTTTTACGCTGCTAAGTTTAATGAAAATACGGGAGAAAATTATCAATATCATTCCACTCGATTTAAAATATGCCATCGCTTCAGGAATTGGATTCTTTATCACCTTTATTGGTTTGAAAAATGGCGGCATTATCGTGGGCAACGAGGATACATTTGTTTCGATTGGCGATCTCACTTCACCGATGACACTGCTCGCCATTGTGGGACTAATCGTTACCATTATTATGTTAGTCCGCGGAATAAACGGCGGCATATTCTATGGCATGTGTATCACGACAATCATTGGTATGATTTGCGGATTAATTGAAGTTCCATCATCCATCATTGGAAGCATCCCAAGCATTAAACCTACTTTCGGCGTAGTATTTCTCCACTTGCATGAAATTTTTACGCCAGAAATGTTGACCGTCATCTTTACCTTTTTAATCGTTGCTTTCTTTGATACAGCTGGTGCTTTAATCGGATTGACAAGCCAAGCTGGGATGGCCAAAGATGGCAAGATTCCAAACATCGGAAAAGGGTTACTTGCCGATTCTCTTGCTGGTGTAATCGGCGCTGTTTTAGGTACATCAACGCCCGCAACAAGTGTTGAATCTTCAGCCGGCATTGCGGTCGGAGGAAAAACAGGCTTTACAGCTGTCGTGATTGCAGCTTGTTTCCTAGTAGCATTATTCTTCTCGCCGCTTGTCAACGTCATTTCGGTGGAAGTAACATCCGCTGCACTGATTATTGTTGGGGCTTTAATGGCGATGGAAATACGCAAAATCAACTGGACAAAATTAGAAATTGTCATCCCTTCTTTTTTAACGATTATTATGATGCCGCTAACGTCCAGTGTTGCTATTGGGATTGGGATAGGCTTCATTCTTTATCCTATTTGTATGCTTGCTCAAAAACGTTTTAAAAAAATTCATCCGATTATGTATGTGCTTTGCCTTTTATTTATTTTGTACTTTGCGTTTATTATCTAGGGTTGTTTAGAAAGATATGCTTTCTAAGCAGCCTTTCTTTATATATTGGATTGGCGATTATTTTCCCCAATGCGGCGATTATCTCACGGAAGTTGGCAATTATCCTCTTTCTGAATGGAGAAATTTTTTTGGGTGGCGATTATGTTCTTCACTGTGGCGATTATTTTCCTCAATGCGGCGATTATCTCCCGGAAGTTGGCGATTATTCTCTTTCTGAATAGAGAAATTTTTTCGGGTGGCGATTATGTTCTTCACTGTGGCGATTATTTTCCTTAATGCGGCGATTATCTCACGGAAGTTGGCGATTATCCTCTTTCTGAATAGAGAATTTTTTTCGGGTGGCGATTATGTTCTTCACTGTGGCGATTATTTTCCTTAATGCGGCGATTATCTCACGGAAGTTGGCGATTATCCTCCTTCTGAATGGGCGTGATTATCTTGCTCTATGTGGCGATTTTCTGAGGAAGATTGGCGGATACATTGCTTTGAAGGGCAAAACAATTCTTTAGAAAAAACGTAATCGGAATTTATTGAAATTAGGGAAATTTTCTCACTCTAATATAAAAATAAAAAGGTTATCCTCCTTCAGAATAAATTCCGATGCAGGACAACCTTGTGGGATTATTTTTGTTTTTCTTGAATTTTATTTAATTGAGCCATCATTTGACGAACTTGTTTTTCAGATGGTTTTCGGCCCATTTGTGCCATCATTACACGAATCATTTGTTCATTGATTGGTGGATTTTCTTTCAAATATTTCATCATAGATTGACGAGCTAGGTAAAATCCTATTGCTACGCCAGCAACTAGTGCCACAATAATTAATAATATTGCTAGCCAAGTACTCAAAAATATAACCTCCTTCTCATTTTATACCGCGAAAACTCTCCACGTTGGATTATACACTATTCATACTATGGATTCTAGCTTTTCCCTTGTATTTCTAAACGAAACCACTATACGTACCTTATGTATTGTAACCAAAATTTTGAATAAGTGAAAGATATTTTAATCAAATAATAAACAAAAAATATCCGAACTTGATTTGAAACTCCATTCATCAGAATTTCAAATATCGTTCGGATACAAGGTAGAATTATCAATTCACTTGGTTTATTTAGAATTCTCCGTAATCCATTGCTCTATATATGGATATTGTTCAGCAACTGCCCGCTTGCCGGTAATGACCGAAACATGCCCTGCCTTCACCACATGCAAGGTTTTGTTTTTGCTGGAGACTTTCTCATTTAATGGTTTTATTTGCTGCGGCAATACAATATTGTCGCGGGTTGCCACAATATTTAATAAATTTGCCGTAATGTTTGACAACAATACACGCTCGCCGCGGATTTCTAATTCATCGTTTATCAATTTATTTTCTTGGTAAAAATCACGTATCCATTGGCGATATGCCTCACCAGGGAAAGGCACACCATCGTTCAACCACTTTTGCATCAGCTTCCAATTAAGAATTTTTTCTTCATTGTCAACATTTGATGCGATATTGACATAGACACCTACAGTATTTGAAAGTGGATTTAATAATTTATTGCCAAAATCAATGAATTCAAAAGGCACATTTCCGAATGTCTCAACAATATGATCTAATTTGAAGTAACGTTTATCCAGCCAATTAGTATAAAGGCCGGCATCTTGGAAATCGATTGGACTTGTCAGCAAAATTAGATTTCGGATTGGCAGCTTTTTTTGATAAAGGGCTGTAAAGATAGCCGTCATCGTTCCGCCCATGCAGTATCCAAACATCGTGATTTCTTTAGCGCCGGAATGTTTCAGCACTTTTCTTGCTGCCCGTGGAATATAATCAACAATATAATCTTCCAATTTCATATGGCGGTCTTCAAAACCTGCCGTCCCCCAATCCAAGAGATACACATCATGTCCGCGGTCTGTTAAATATTCGATGAAACTATTTCCAGGATATAAATCTAAAATATAAGGTTTATTAATCAGTGCATAAATCATTAAAATAGGCACTTTATTCGTTTTTTCTTTATACGGTCGATAACGGTAAAGTTTGGCTTTATTTTTCGTCCAAATTACTTCTTTTGGCGTTTGGCCCACTTGCGGATCCGGATCCGTAAATAATACTTCGTTTAAGCGTTTCAGCTTTTCAATGGTATCGTTTTTTGGCAAACTTTCAATCCAATCTTTAATTGGTGTTGCATCAAGAGTAACCACAAAATCCCTCCTAAAAAATTACATATAGAGGCCGCCGTTTACCGCAATGACTTGACCTGTTACATAGTCTGCCTGAATCAAATACAATACAGCTTGAGCTACTTCGCCCGGTTCCCCTAATCGTTTCATTGGAACTTTCGAAACAATATTATTCAATACTTCTTCCGGCATCGCAGCTACCATTTCTG
>JGI26049J44785_1001725_pt1 | contig 10273 bp, 9 predicted proteins | sample HigsolmetaGSP11D_FD_44785 | JGI IMG/M metagenome (IMG submission 44785)
TAGCAGAGTATCTGTTCGAACACGGCGTATGTCTGCCTTCTGATACGAAAATGACGGATGAAGATCTGGAGCGCGTTGTGAGTATCATTAAGGGGTTGTGGATATAATTTAATATGAGATCACTGAATCTTTTCATAAAGAGATTGATTGATATAGTTGTAAGTTTTGTTGCAATCGTTGTGCTATCACCTTTGTTTGCAATCATTTCCATATTGATAAAATTAACATCGAAGGGTCCAATTTTATTCAAACAAGAACGCATAGGGAAGAATGGGATGGTTTTCAAAATATACAAATTCAGGTCAATGATTGTTAATGCTGAAAAAATAGGAGACGGTCTCTCAATAAAAAGCGAAAACGACAACAGGATAACCAAAGTTGGCAAATTTCTTCGTGCAACAAGCCTAGATGAACTTCCACAATTAATTAACGTTTTGATTGGTCAGATGAGCCTTGTAGGCCCTCGACCACCAGTTACATATCATCCATATAAAGGTTATGATAACTATCCAACTTGGGCTAAATCCCGATTTCAAATGCGCCCTGGTATTACAGGACTTGCTCAGGTTAGAGTCAGAAACTCTGTAAGTTGGGATGATCGTATTCGTATCGACATTTATTATATAGAGAAGTTCAATATTTGGTTAGATTTTAAAATCATGTTTATGACATTGCTTAAATTATTTAAAAGAGAACATATTTACTCGGAAGATATGCAGTTGAACAGTATACAAAAAAGGATGTGATTTGTATTATTACCGGAGATCAAGTATACCTTCGGCCTATTCTTAAAAGTGATCTCACACACTTAAATAGATGGAAAAACGATGAGAATATCTTCCGAAATCTTGGCGGGGGATATATGCCAGTTTCAATAGATCAACAAGAAAAATGGCTTGATTCAATGATAGATATGACTGGTAACAATAGACGTTTTATAATTTGCAATTTTGAAGATTTGCCTGTTGGAATGGTAGGATTATATAACATTAATTGGATTCATCGCTGTTGTGAGATTGGTGTTTATATAGGTAATAAAGATCAACAAGGCAAAGGCTTTGGAAAAGAAGCGTGTATTTTAATTGAGAGTTTTGCCAGGGAGTACCTTAATTTACGAAAATTAAAACTTTATGTTGTAAAAGAAAATGATAAGGCTCTTTCGATGTGGGAAAAGCTTGGTTATAGAGTAGTTGGTGTTTTAAAGGAAGAACGGTATATTAAAGGGCAATATAAAGATGTAGTGATAATGGAAAAATTTATACAGCAGATGGCGGGAGTTTCATATGAAAAATGATTTGAATATTTTGATTTTGAGTTGCGGGACAAGAAACAAACTCGTTCAATACTTCAAAAAAGAATTATCGGACAAAGGCACAGTAATAGCGGCGGACTGCAGTGAATTGTCTCCGGCACTCTATGAAGCTGATAAACACTATATTGTACCGAGAATTCATGATGAAAACTACTTGGAGGCTATTCTTTCCATTTGCAAAGAAAACCAAGTAAAAGGCCTTATATCATTAATTGATCCAGAACTCAATGTTATCGCTGCCAATAAAGAGGTCTTCTTAGATATTGGAACAACTCCAATCATTTCAGATTTCGAAATAATTGAAACTTGTTTTAACAAGTATAAAATGTATGAAGTTCTAGTTCGAAATGGGTTCAAAACGGCAAAAAGCTACGTCAATAAGGAGCTTTTCTACAAGGATTTAGATGATGGCTTAATCAGTTTCCCTGTTTTCGTGAAACCAATAACCGGAAGTGCAAGCATAAACATCAATAAGGTTACCTCAAAGGATGAGGTGGATCTTTTATTTGATAAGTATGATAATCTAATGATTCAGGAATATTTGGACGGTACTGAATATGGTGTTGATGTTTATATAGACATGATATCAAAAGAAACAGTTTCTATTTTCATTAAGAAAAAGTTGAAAATGAGAGCTGGAGAGACGGATAAGTCTGTATCGATAAAAGACGCAGAACTTTTTGACTTGGTTACAAAGTTTGTGAAATCAATGGATTTTACGGGGATTATCGATATTGATATTTTCCTTGTTAATGGTGATTATTATATTTCTGAAGTTAATCCGAGATTTGGTGGGGGGTACCCTCATGCGTATGAGTCTGGCATGAATGTACCAAAGATGATTATCAACAATTTATCTGGACTTAGAAATCAGAATATGATTGGTGATTATGAAGAAGGAATCGTTATGATGAAATATAACGAATTGAGGATTAAGCGGATACCAAATATGGAGGTGAAACAACGAGTATGTCGCGGTTAAGAAGATATGGTTTTTGGACTCTGGATGCCATAAAGGGTGGGAAGATTAGAAGGCACTACTTAGACATCAAGAGCAAACTGGAGGACGGTAAAGTAGACATCGACCGTGAATATCAACATCAAATCCGGTCTTTGATTGAACATGCAAAAAAATACACCCAGTTTTATAGGGATATTAAAGGAGACAATCTCAAAGATTTACCGATTGTGACCAAGGTTGACTTTAAGAATAATTTTGACCTGTTTCAATCTAAATATTACTACAACAAACCCCTTCATAAAATGTCAACCAGCGGTTCTACTGGAACTCCCTTCACAGTATATCAGAACATGAATAAAAGAAGACGGACGCTTGCGGATATTATTTATTTTAATGAATTATGTGATCAAAGACTTGGAGATCGATATGTTTTTTTTAGGGTATGGACTAATAAAAACAAAAAATCAAAACTGGGTAGATTACTTCGAAACCTGGTGCCAGTTGATATCCTAAATTTAAGTGACGAATCTCTAGAGCGAATTAGAAACTTATTGAAAAGAGATAGATACATAGTCAGTACTTTAGGTTATGCATCAACTTATGAACATTTGGCCAAGTACTTGAAAAAAAACGGAGATAATCCAAGTATGTTCAATATCAAGTCGATGGTAAGCAGCTCGGAAGTATTAGATATGAGAGCGAAGCAACTCATCAAAGAGGTAGTAGGATGTAAAATCATCGACAGATACTCCAACCAGGAAAACGGAATTATTGCCCAAACCAGCGACCTTTCGGATATTTTTATGGTTAATACTGCCAGTTATTATGTTGAATTGCTAAAGCTTGATTCCGATGAAGAAGCAGAACAAGGGGAACTTGGTCGAATCGTAGTTACGGATTTGTTTAATTATGCCATGCCCATGATTCGATACGACACGGGTGATTTGGCAATAAAATATGAACAATCGACCGGAAGTGTCAGGTATCTCAAGTCTATTCAAGGAAGACGAGTGGACACATTTTACGATACAAAGGGCAATAAAGTGACCGCTCATGCGTGGAGTGTCCTTATGTGGAAATTTGATAAGCTAAAGCAATATCAGTTTATCCAGGACGATGAAAAACATTACACCTTGAAAGTTAGTGGCGCAAACGGAATATACACAGAAGATGATTTTAAAAAGACGATAAAAGAAGTCGTTGGTGAAGATGCGGATATAGATATTCAGTTTGTAGACACCATCCCCGTATTAGCTTCAGGTAAATTCAAGAAAACTATATGTAATTACATACCCAACTCTAATGGTAAAGAGGATTAGATGCGTTCATGAAAATATTGAATGTTACAACTGTTTCGGGAACAATAAATGTATTTTTAGTTCCTCATATAGTGAGACTTTTAGAACTCGGACATCAAGTGGACATTGCTTGTCACATCACTTTACCTATTCACCAAGTGTTAGTGGAAAAAGGTTGTAAAATTTATAACTTGGATTTCCAAAGGTCCCCATTCAAATGGGGAAATATTAGGGCATATAGGGAATTAAAAAAAATCATCAATGAGGGGGATTATTCAGTTATTCATACCCATACACCAGTTGCTTCTTTATTAGTCAGATTTGCTTGTAGAAAAAAGAAAGATTTAAAAATTATTTACACAGCACATGGATTCCACTTTTATAAAGGTGCACCTATCAGGAATTGGTTGTTATACTATTCAATTGAAAAATATTTGTCCAAATATACGGATATTTTGATCACAATAAATTCTGAAGATTATTTGATTGCAAAGAATATGTTTAAAGCTAAAACAGTTTTGAAAATACCAGGTGTGGGGATTGATCTCAATTATTTTGACAGGATAGAACCCGATGAGACATTGATGGATAATCTCGGAATTCCACATAATTCTTTTGTGTTAATATCAGTAGGTGAATTAAATGATAATAAGAACCACGAAACGATTATTAAAGCTCTATCAAAAATTAAATCACCGAACATATACTATCTAATTTGTGGTTCAGGCCCAAACTATGAAAAACTGCATCAACTAATTAAAGATCTCAAATTAAATGATAATGTTAAGTTAATGGGACTGCTTTCGCGAGAAGAAATCGGAAAGTTGTTAAAAACATCAGATCTTTTTATCTTTCCTTCCTATAGAGAGGGATTATCTGTGGCATTAATGGAAGCTATGACATGCGGATTACCTGTTGTTTGCTCAAACATAAGAGGCAATAGGGACTTAATAGATAACGAAAAAGGTGGATATTTGGTGCAACCGGACGATTCAGATAGTTTTAAAAAAGCAATTCTAAAACTATATGGAGATCGTGAGCTGTGTTACCAAATGGGGAACTATAACAAAAAAAAGATCCAATCTTTTAGTACTGTATCTGTATTGAAAGAGATTGAAGGTGTTTATCGATCTATTGATGATGGATAATGAAAAGGTAGGGAAGCTTATGTCTAAGAAAGTTTCTGTAATAATGGGTATCTATAATTGCGAAAAAACACTAAATGAATCCATTGAGTCGATACTTAATCAAACATACCAAAATTGGGAATTAATCATGTGTGATGATGGTTCATCCGATAATACATTTTCGATTGCTGAAACATTTGCTAAAAAAGATAGTCGTATAAAGTTGTTGAAAAATGATCAGAATTTAGGTTTGGCCAGTACCTTGAATAAATGCCTTAATGTCAGTTGTGGTGAATATATAATGAGGCATGATGGAGATGACATCATGGTTCCGGAAAGAATGCAGATCCAGGTTGATTATATGACAAAGAATGACTGTGATATGTGCGGATCAGGGGCGTATGTTTTTGATGATATGGGTGTTTGGGGTCAAAGGAAACCACAAAAAATACCAAGTAAACACCTCATGGCCACCAGGAGTCCTTTCATACATCCAACTGTAATGATTAAAAGGGAAGTCTTGTTTGATGTTGGAGGATATACTGATAATAAGTTAACCAGGCAACGTTTAGAGGACTATGATTTATGGGTTAAATTGTTCTCTCGAAACTACAAATTACATAATATTCAAGAACCATTAATATACTTTAGAGAAGATAGGAATTCCTACAGTAGGAGAAAGAAAAGATACAGGATTGCAGAAACGAGAGCAAGAATAAGAGCTTGTAAAAGTTTAAAACTACCATTTAAGTATAGAATATTTGCTTTAAAACCTATGTTAGCAATGCTGATACCTAATTTCTTACTGAAATATTACCATTTCAAGAAAGCTAATTTAAATAGGAAATCTTATAAACAAAATTGAAATACCGCTATTTTTAGTTTTAAATGGAGTAAGATAATGCTCTCATTAAAGCTTATTTAGAAAAAAAGCATAAGATTCCGATTATGTATGTTTGCATACTCCACAACCACGAAAATGGGATTTTATGGACGCTGATATAGTGTCCTATAACATAAGAGGTTACGAATGAAGAAAACAGCCATTATTGTTGTCCTCCTGACTTTGATATCGAAAATACTTGGCTTTGGGAGAGAAATTACACTTTCGTATTTTTTTGGTGCAACGAACGTAAGTGATGCATATATAATTGCTCTCACGATTCCATCATTTGTTTTTTCAATGATTGGTACAGGATTGGCTGCTTCATACATACCAATGTACAATAAGATTAGTAGTAACAGAGGTGTATCTATTGCCAATCAATTCACAAGTAATTTGATAAATATTATTGTCATTATTTCTTTGGTGTTAATTTTTATTACTATATTATTTCCTGATCCATTTATTAAGCTTTTTGCTTCGGGATTCGATGAAGATACATTTAATTTAGCCATTAATTTTACAAGAATAAGTGTTATGGCTATTTTATTCTCGGGAGTGGGATACATTCTTCGAAGCAACTTGCAGATTTATGGGAATTTTATAGCTCCTTCACTTATTGGATTACCATTCAATATCTCGATTATTACTTCTATTATTTTAGCGTTCTACTCAAATATTCTTTTATTATTACCTATCGGTGTGGCCGTTGGTTTTTTTCTCCAATTACTCATAGTCATCCCTTTTTTAAAGAAAACACCATTCTCGTGGAGCTGGAAAATCAATTTCGCGGATACTCATATCAGAGAAATGATTTTATTATCCCTACCAGTGATTGTTGGGGTTTCAGCAAACGAATTAAATGTAATGGTAGATCGAACTATTGCTTCACATATAACTATAGGAGGTATTTCTTCTTTAACTTATGCTTTTACAATAATAGCCTTCATTCAAGGCATTTTCTCTTTAACATTAGCAACTTTGATATATCCCAATATTTCTAAAATGGTTGTTGAAAACAATATAGAATCCTTGAAGAACACAGTAATTAAGGCGATTAGTATAATATGTGTCTTTATTATACCAAGTTCAGTTGGTATAATAATATTTTCGCATCCAATAGTATCATTACTTTTTGGGAGAGGCGCTTTTGACAGTCAAGGAGTAACAATGACCTCAAATGTCTTAATGTTCTATTCAATAGGATTAATTGGAATGGGTTTAAGAGAAATATTTGCAAGAGTCTTCTTTGCTTTACAAGATACAAAAACACCGATGTACAATTCTGCAATTGCTTTATTGCTTAACATTTCATTAAATCTAATTCTATCACGCATTTATGGGTTTAAGCGGATTAGCATTAGCAACAAGTATATCGGCTATTGTAGGTAGTATATTATTACTTGTTAATTTGCGTAAGAAAATAGGAGAAATAAGACTATCCAGGATGATAATGACGCTTTATAAGACAGTTTTTTCTTCATTTGCAATGGGAGCAATATCCGTCCTTATCTTCAAAACTATTCAGTTTAGTGGCATAGTTTCTGAAAATATTGCATTATTGATAACGATATGCGTAGCAATAGTAACTTACATATTTATTGCGTTCCTAATAAAAATAGATGAAGTGAAATTGATAGTTATTGCTATTATCAGGAGATTCAATGTTATAAAAAAATAAATGCTTTTGGCTGTTAAATTAATGAAGTAAACAGGGGAGATTTCATTTGACAAATTCTGTAGGTTTATTATCGATTGAGTTTCAGAAACGTAACACAACCACGGTTGGTATCATCATTTTGATGAGCATTTTATTGCATCAATCATTCGTTATTTTTGGACTGAACGTATCTTTGTCGGATTTTTTTTGTGTTTTGGTTCTTTTTTTATTTGCAATCCACGATAAACTCGTATTCCCTGTAAAATATATCTTATTTTTTCTTCTTTTATCAGTGTATTTGCTTGTTAATACAATTTTTATAGTTCCTGCAACAATTTCCTACTATCCAGCAGCAGATACTATCGCCAGCAACTTCGTTAAATTATTGATTGTATTTGGATATTTTGTGTTAGGTTATTGTCTAGCGAAACAAGAGTTGTTCGATTATGTCATAAAGTGGTATTCGATATTTGGTCTTATCATAGGTTGCCTAGGAATCATCATGACATTTCTAAATATAGCGATATTGAGCGATGTTTTTTTCTATGGGGGAAGATTTAAAGGATTAATGAATGATCCTAATTATTATGCAATATTGCAGGTTACGGCTCTTGCTATTGCAATTCGGAAACTCACAAATAAAAAATATAAACCTATAGTCTGGATTGTTGTTTTTTTAGCAGTTAGTATATCTGGTTCAAAAACGGGCATGATAACATTTGTTGCTTATCTAATAATCCATTACTTTGAGATCATTGTTAGGAAGAAGAAAAAAAGAATTCGTGATGCAATTCTTTTTTGTGCTGCAATAGCTGTATTGTTTTTACTGATGCCATACATTACTAGCCTTATAAATAACACATTAGAAAAAATAGCTACAGTGATACCGATTTTTGCACGGATTGAAGTTTTATTTAGTGATTTTATAACTGCTATTTCTGATAAAGGGTCAGCGAGAGATATAGCATGGAATAATGCAATTAATCTCATTGCTTTGGCTCCGCTTTTGGGAATAGGAATAGGAACGTACAGTGGTTTAGCTAACATGATGTTTGGGAGCAACATAATTGCACATAATACGTACTTGCAGTTAGCGGTTGAGTGGGGAGTTCCATTAACTATCCTGTTTCTTTCTTATGTGTTCTACTTGTTAGGCAGGACTTTTTTTTCGAAATACGAAGAGATACCAGTGAATCATCTTATTATCAGGGATGTAATAGTGGTTCTTTTAATTGCTTCATTTGCAATTTCATTAAATAACGCTCGCATGTTCTGGCTATTTTTGGGTTCTTTTGTATTTTACACGAATCGATATATACGTAAAAAGAAAGCTAATTAGGGCTTGCTGAACGCTTGGAAAAACCGACAAAACCTGCATAACAACAAGGATTCTAAGGCCCATTTGTCGAAATCATATGCAAAGGAAATGCACGAAGACCGCCTAATATCCTTGCAGCTGGAGTGACGAAGATGTTTAAGCCGACCGCGCACCTCGACAATCAATTGATCCTGCCTGGAGACTTCTTTCTTCCCTTCGGAGGAAAGCTGGACGAGGACAACCGCTGGGTTCAGCTGGCGCGGTTGGTGCCGTGGGCTGAGGCTGAGAAAAAGTACGGTCAATTTTTCAAAGATTCCTTTCGCGGACAGCAAACGATCAGCCTGCGGATGGGGCTTGGCGCGCTCATCATCCAAGAGCGAATGCAGTTGACCGACAGAGAAACGTTGGAGTCGATCAGCGAAAATCCTTACATGCAATACTTCATTGGTCTGTCTGGGTTCGTCATGAAGCCTCCGTTCCATCATTCCATGATGACGCATTTCCGCAAGCGACTGACGGACGTGCTGGCCGAGTTGAATGAAATCGTCGCCACCGAGGGTGCGAAGGAAACGAAAGACGATGATGACAGCAACAGCGCGACCGGCGGCGGTAAAGGCCAAGTGAAGCGCTCGAAGAAGCGCGTCTCTGATGAAGGAGTCGAGCAGCAAACCCTGTTTGCACAATCGCAAGTCGCATCGTCAGAAGCAGCGTCTCCCGCGGAGTCGATGGCTGCAGAGTCAGCAGTTCCTGAAACGAATAACCTTGTTTGCGAAGCGCATCCGGAATCAGACGCGGAATTGGAAGCCCCGGAGCGGCCGAATCAAGGAACTGTGCTGGTGGACGCCACCTGCGTCCCGGCGGATGTGGCGTATCCGACCGATCTGAATCTGCTGAATGAAGCGCGGGAAAAGCTGGAAGCGATCATCGATACGCTGCACGAACCGGTCATCGGACAAACGGCAAAACCGCGCACCTATCGTGAAAAGGCACGCAAGCAGTTTCTGGCGGTGTCCAAACAGCGCAGGCCGGGGCCGAAAGTGATTCGCAAAGCGATCAGGAGGCAGCTTGGTTACGTTGGACGGAATCTCTCCATTATCGCCGAGCAAGCCAAGACGCAACCGCTCACGCTGCTTAGCCGCAAAGCCTATCGCGACCTGTTGGTGATTCACGAACTGTATCGTCAGCAGCTTCACATGTACAACGAGCGTTCCCACCAGATAGAAGACCGCATCGTGAGCATCCATCAACCGCATGTCAGGCTGATCGTGCGCGGGAAAGCCAAGGCGCGAGTCGAGTTCGGAGCCAAGATCGCTGTAAGCATGACGAAGGGCTACGCGTTCCTTGATCGGCTTTCTTGGGATAACTTCAACGAGAGCACGACGCTTATTGACGTGATCGAGAAGTATCGCAGCCGCATGGGATTCTATCCGGCTGTTGTCCAAGCAGATCAGATCTACCGCACGCGCGAAAACCGGAGCTTCTGCAAACAGCATGGGATTCGGCTCAGTGGACCAGCACTGGGACGCAAGCCGAAAAACGGTTCGACAAGCGAAGAAAGGCAAGTTGCCAAATTGGATACCGGAGAACGAAACGCAATAGAAGGCAAGTTCGGCGAAGGCAAGCGCAAGTACGGGCTTGGCTGTATTCGAGCACGCCTCGCAAAGACAAGTGAATCCGTGATTACGCTGCAACTTCTGGTGATGAACCTGGAGCG
>JGI26049J44785_1001731_pt1 | contig 10234 bp, 6 predicted proteins | sample HigsolmetaGSP11D_FD_44785 | JGI IMG/M metagenome (IMG submission 44785)
CGCAGGTGGCCGGCGGCGTGCCGGCCATGTGCGACGGCGTCACCCAGGGCCGCCCGGGCATGGAGCTGTCGCTGTTCTCGCGCGACGTCATCGCCCAGGCCACCGCCGTGGGCCTGAGCCACGACGCCTTCGACGCGGCGGTGTTCCTGGGCATCTGCGACAAGATCGTGCCCGGCCTGCTGATCGGCGCCCTGGCCTTCGGCCACCTGCCGGCGGTGTTCATCCCCTCCGGGCCGATGCCCTCGGGCATCCCCAACAGGAGGAAGGCCGAGGTGCGCGAGCGCTACGCCGCCGGCCAGGCCAGCCGCGAGGAGCTGCTGGAGGTGGAGGCGCAGTCCTACCATTCGCCGGGCACCTGNACCTTCTACGGCACCGCCAACTCCAACCAGGTGCTGTTGGAGGCGATGGGCGTGCAGCTGCCCGGCAGCTCGTTCGTCAACCCCGGCACGCCGTTGCGCGCGGCGCTGGACGAGGCGGCGGTGCGCCGCGTGCTGCAGATGACCGCACTGGGCGACGACTACCGCCCGCTCGGCCGGCTGATCGACGAGCGCGCCATCGTCAACGCCATCGTCGCGCTGATGGCCACCGGCGGCTCCACCAACCACACCATCCACTGGATCGCGGTGGCGCGCGCGGCCGGCATCGTCCTGACCTGGGACGACATGGACCAGATCTCGCAGGTGGTGCCGCTGCTGGCCCGCGTGTACCCCAACGGCGAGGCCGACGTGAACCGCTTCCAGGCCGCCGGCGGCACCGCCTTCGTGTTCCGCGAGCTGCTCGACGCCGGGCTGATGCACGAACTGCCCACGGTGGTGCCGGGCGGCATGCGCGAGTACACCCGCGAGCCGCGCCTGGCCGACGGCGCGCTGGCCTGGGCGCCGGGCGCGGCCAGCTCGGCCGACGAATCGGTGGTGCGGCCGGTGACCGCGCCGTTCGAGGCCCAGGGCGGCCTGCGCCTGCTGCGCGGCAACCTCGGCCGCGCCCTGATCAAGCTCTCGGCGGTCAAGCCCGAGCACCGCCGCGTCGAGGCCCAGGCGGTGGTGGTGGACGCCCCGCAGAAGCTCAACAAGCTGCACGCCGCCGGCNTGCTGCCACGCGACTTCGTGGCCGTGGTCCGCTACCAGGGCCCGCGCGCCAACGGCATGCCCGAGCTGCACTCGCTGGCGCCGCTGCTGGGCATGCTGCAGAACCAGGGCCGCCGGGTCGCCCTGGTCACCGACGGCCGCCTGTCNGGCGCCTCGGGCAAGATCCCGGCGGCCATCCACGTCACCCCCGAGGCCGCCCGCGGTGGCCCGATCGGCAAGGTCCGCGACGGGGACGTCATCCGCCTGGACGCCGAGGCNGGCACCCTGGAGGTGCTGGTGGACGCGGCGGAATGGAACGCGCGCGGATGCGCGCCCAACACCAGCCCGGCCGGCCACGACCTGGGCCGCAACCTGTTCGCCTTCAGCCGCGCCAACGTCGGCCCGGCCGACCAGGGCGCGCTGTCCATCTCCTGCGGCCCGCCGGCGCCCGATGGCACACCGTGGAACTACGACGCCGAATACGAGCTGGGCGGCGCCGCGGAGGCGGTGCTGGCCCCGCACGACGCCAAGGACGCCTGAGCCGCACGCGCGGCTAGAATCCCGGACAGCACGCTCCACCCGCACGGAACCCGTACCCGATGAGCATCGCCCAGACCCAGTCCCAGGCCGAACAGCTGCTGCACCAGGCCGGCATCCTGCCGGTGGTCACCGCCGACAGCGTGGACGAGGCGCGACGGCTGTCCGCCGCACTGCTGGAAGGCGGGCTGACCGCGATCGAGCTGACCCTGCGCACACCGGCCGCGCTGGACGCGCTGGTGGCGCTGAAGAAGGAACTGCCCGGCATCGCCGTGGGCATGGGCACGGTGCTGACCGTCGAGCAGATGGAGAAGTGCATCGAGCTGGGCGCCGACTTCCTGGTCACGCCCGGCACGCCGCCGGAACTGGCCGAGGCGCTGGCCAGGGCACCGGTGCCGGCCGTGCCCGGCGGCGCCACGCCGACCGAGTTCATGGCGCTGATGGCGCGCGGCTTCCGCGTGTGCAAGCTGTTCCCGGCCAACGCCGCCGGCGGCCTGGCCATGGTCCGCGGTCTGGCCGGCCCGCTGGCCGGGCTGAAGCTGTGCCCCACCGGCGGCATCACCGAGGACACCGCGCCCGAGTTCCTGGCCCAGCCGAACGTGGTCTGCGTGGGCGGTTCGTGGATGGTGCCCGGGACCTGGCTCAAGGCCGGCGAGTGGGACAAGGTCCGCGCCTCCGCGGCGAAGGCCGCCGGCATCGTCGCCGCGGCGCGCCAGGCCGCCTGAGTGCGCCTCAGCCCGCCGGCGGCGGGAACTCCAGCACCAGGCGCTGCCCGCGCCACAGCCGCGCCTGCAGCAGATACCAGGCCACCAGCAGCAGGCCGAGCTGCCACTCCAGCGCGTTCCCCACCCGGTCCTGCAGGGCGCGGTCGCGCAGCAGCGCGTCCGCGGCGACGCTGGCCACGCCCAGCAGCAGCATGCCCGCGCACACCGCGCACATGGCCCGCCACAGGGCCGGCCGGCGCGCAGCGCCCNCCTGCCGCCAGCACTGCAGGANGCGCAGCTGCGCCAGGAAGCCGCAGCCGAAGAACACGGTGATGCCGTACCGGCGCAGGAAGGCGTAGGCCGCGCCGTCGCTGCCGAGGAAGGTGGCGTACACCGCCAGGGCCGAGGCCGCCAGTGCGCCCAGCGCCACCAGCAGGCGTTCCGGCGCGGCGGACACCCAGCGCGCCGCCAGCCACCAGTGCGCGGCCAGCAGCAGCGCGCACGGCGGCACCAGCAGGCGGAACAGGGCATTGCCCAGGCTGTGGCGCGCGGCGCGGCTGATCGAGGTGCAGCCGTGCAGGTACGGGATGCAGGCCTCGACGTGGCCGGCGCGCAACAACAGCCACCAGGCCAGATGCGCGGCCAGCAGCAGCGCCAGCGCGATCAGCAGCGGCAGCAGTCCCGGGCGGATGGATGCGCGCGCCATGGTGCCTCCCTCGCGCGCGGCGCCGGCGGTTGCTACGGCCCCGGTGCCGCGACGCGCACCCTGGCGCCGGCGCGGGTGATGCGCAACTCCCCGTCCTCCCAGGCCGCCGGCCGGCCGTCGATGGTGGTGGCGCCCGGCGCCCCCGCGTACGGCCATGGCAGCACCAGCCCGCCCGGCGGCAGGTCCGCGCCGGCGGCCACGTCCAGGTGCAGCGCGCCGTCCACGCGGCGCAGCGCATAGCCCAGGCGCCCCCAGGGCGTGTGCAGCCCCTCCACGGCGATGCCCTCCCCGTCCAGCCAGTCCGCCGGCACGCCGGCGGCCAGCACCAGGCTGGCGTCGCGCTCGCGCACGTAGGCGAACATGTCCAGGGCCGAGCGCAGGAAGTCGGAGGCCACCCAGGCGTGCGGCAGGTCGCCGACGAAGAACGGCTTGCGCGGGGTGGACGAAACCACCTCGGCCCACTGGTTCCAGGCCGGTGGCACGCGGTCGGCGAAGAAGTACTCGGTCGCCTGCCAGGCGCGCGCGCGCCAGCCCAGGCGCACGAAGGCGGCCACGTTGCGCCATTCGTAGGGCGTGTAGTCCTTCCATTCGCGCAGGCCGTCACGGCGCTCCACGAACTGCCGCCAGTAGCGTTCGAAGGTGTTCTCCAGCAGGTCGCGCGGCAGCCAGTCCTGCTCGCCGCCGGGGGCCAGGGCAATGGTGGTCGAGGTCGGGTCGAAATCGCCCAGCTCGGCCGCGCCGGGCAGGTAGTCGATACCGTGCCGGCGCACCGCGGCCTGCAGCGAGGCGGCCAGGTCGGCGCGGAAGCGGTCGCGCGCGGCGGCCATGCGCCGCGCCTCGGCCTCGCGGCCCAGCGCCCTGGCGATCTCCACCGCGTCCTTGTAGCCGCGCAGCGCCCAGAAGTTGTCCCAGTACGAGTGCATCGGCTTGGCCGAATAGCCCTCGTGGCTGATCGAGGCCGGCATCATCCCGAAGAAGGCCGGGTTGCGGCGGCGGTTGGCCGCGGTGCGCTCGCTGGCGGCCAGCCGTTCCATGTAGGCGAACGCCCCCTCCACGTGCGGCCACATCCGCTCCAGGAAGGCGCGGTCGCCGGTGTAGCGCCAGTACTCGGCGATGGCGAAGATCAGTTGGCCATGGCTGTCGTTCTCCGGCACCGGGTCGCTGCCGCGCGCGTCCACGCAGCACGGCACCTTGCCGTTGGCGAACTGGTACGGCGCGTACCACTCCAGGTACTGGCGCACCACCTCCGGGCGGCCCAGGCGCAGCAGTCCCTCGGCGATCATCGCCCCGTCGCGGATCCAGCTGCGCGAGTACGAGCGCGTGCCCGGCTGCAGGCGCGGGCCGACGCGCGAGATGAGCATGTGTGCCAGCGCGGTGCGCACGGTGTCGGCCAGCTCCCGCCCTTGCGGCGGCAGGCGCAGCGCCACCTGGCCCAGGCGCTGCCGCCACATGGCCTCGACCTCGGCCTGCGCCCTTGCGGCATCGAAGCCGGCCGGCAGCCGCGCCTGTCCGGACAGCGGCGCCACCAGCGCCACCTCGCGGCTCTCGCCCGGGGCCAGGCGCCAGCGGTACAGCAGCATGCCCGAGGCCAGTCCCGCCGGATCCTCGGCCGCGGTGTCCGCCGGGATGTCGCCCGCGGCCAGCCGCTGCACCTCCAGCCCGGACTCGAACGGGGTGGCGAAGGCCGCGTCCGGCNCCTGCGTGGCGAACACGCGCGGCCGCCCNTCCACCTCCACGGTGGTTCCGTCCATGCGCAGGCGGTGGATGGGACTGACACCGCCCACGGTGTTGAGGAACTGGCTGGGCGGGTTGACCTGCAGCGGCCGCACCGCCAGCGCCAGGGTATACTCGCGTGGGTGCGCCCCCGGGTTGGACAGGCGGTAGCGCGCCACCAGCCGCGCGTCCTCCGGGCTGCCGTGGGCGAACACCTGCACCTGCAGCGGCACTTCCGGGCCGCCCGCCTTCGCCGTCCACTCCACCCGCGGCATGGGCAGGCCNCCCTCGGGCAGCGCCTGCCGCGGTTGCACGTCGGCCCAGGCGTACACGCGCCCGTCCAGCAGCACGAACGGCTCGATGCTGAAGCCCCCGCGCGCCACCTCCACCGCGCCGTCCTCGCCCACCAGGCCCTGCTCCAGGCCGCCGTCCAGGCCGACGATGGTCCAGTACGGCTGCTCGCCGCTGAAGCCGCGCGGCAGCCAGCCGCGCGGCAGTTCCGCCGCCACCGCCCTGAGCATGTCGTTGGGATGTGCGGAGAAGGCCAGCGGCTGCACCCGGGCCTCGGCCAGGGCGAAGCGGCCCTCCCCTTCGAAGGCCAGGGCGATGCGTCGCGCCTCGGCCTCCGGCAGGGCGATCCAGTCCGTCCCGCCGCGCCCGCGCGTCACCTGGTGGACGGGCCGCCACCGTCCCTGGCCGTCCTCCAGCTCCACCGTGTAGCGCGCCACCCGCCGCCGCGCGTCGGCCCAGCGCAGCACCAGGCCGCCGAACTCGCGCACCTGGCCCAGGTCCAGCACCAGGCGCTGGGCGCCGGCCGCCTCCCAGGCGGTGGCCGGATCGCCGTCGATGGCGCGGACCGGGTCGCCNGAGCCGGCCTGCGCGGCCACCGCCGCCGGCGGCGTGGCCGGCTCCGGCGGCAGCGGCTCGAAGCGCAGCTGGTCGAAGCACACGCTGCCGCGCCCGCCGGCGTTGTTGTAGACCGTGAACTCGATCCTGGCGCTGCGGCGGAGCACGCGGTCGGGATCCGGGCCCCAGGCCTTGTCGATGTGGCGGGCACGGTAACGCACCTCCGTCCACTCCCTGGGCCANGCNTAGCGCGGGCGGTTGACCCACCAGACGTTGTCGCCGCTGGCGTCGATCAGCTTGAACTGCAGGTCGTTGGCCGGCGAGTCGCCGCGCAGATGGAAGGTGAAGCGGTAGTTGCCCGGGTACTCCAGCGGCAGGTCGCGCTGGATGCCCACGTGGCCGGAGACGCCGTTGAAGTCGTAGTCCAGGCACAGCGCCCGGCCCTGCACGCCGTCGGCCTGGCGCAGGCTGCCGCTGACCTGGTCGGACACCACCACGGTCCAGGCCGAGGCGTCCTCGAACCCGTCCAGCAGCCGCGCCTGCGCGGCCGCCTCCGGCCGCGCCACGGCCGCCAGCACCACGAGCGCGGGCACCCNCCAGGCACCTTTCGCCATCACCACCTCCATCAGCCCTTGACGCTGCCCAGCAGCAGCCCCTGGATGTAGTAGCGCTGCAGCAGCAGGAACAGCAGCAGCACCGGCAGCACGGTGACCACCGCACCGGCCATCATCATCTCCACGTCCATGATGTGCTCGCGCGAGAGCGAGGCCAGCGCCACCGGCAGGGTGTAGTGCGCCTGGTCGGTGAGCACGATCAGCGGCCACATGAAGTCGTTCCACGCCGCCATGAAGGTGAAGATGGCCAGGGTCACCAGCACCGGCTTGAGCATGGGCAGCACGATCCGGAAGAAGATGCGCCACTCNCCCGCCCCGTCGATGCGCGCCGCCTCCAGCAGCTCGTCCGGGATCGAGCGGGCGTACTGGCGCACCAGGAAGATGCCGAACACGCCGGCCAGCGCCGGCAGGACCACGCCGCCGAAGCTGTTGACCAGCCCCAGCTGCTTCATCATCAGGAACAGCGGCAGCATCGCCACCTGCGCCGGCACCACCAGCGCCGCCAGCAGCAGCTGGAACACCCGGTCGCGGCCGCGGAAGCGCAGCTTGGCGAAGGCGTAGCCGGCCAGCGTGTTCACCAGCAGCGAGCCCACGGTGATGCTGCCGGCCACCAGCAGGCTGTTGGCGAAATTGCGGCCCATGCCGGTGCGCGCGAACAGGGCACGGTAGTTGTCCAGGGTGGCGGCCGAGGGCAGCAGCGGCGGCGGGAAGCGGCTGGCCTCGCCGGCGGGCATGAACGACACGGCCACCATCCACAGCAGCGGCGCCAGGGCGACCGTGGCCAGGCCCAGCAGCGCCAGGTTGACCAGCAGCGCGTGCCAGCGCGACTGCCCCACCTGCCGGCTCATACCGCCCCCTTGCGCCGGCCCAGGCGCAGCATCAGCGTGGTGGCCGCCAGGATGACCAGGAACAGCAGGAAGGCCACGGCCGAGGCGCGGCCCAGGTTCCACCACTTGAAGCCTTCCTCGAACATGAAGTACAGCACGCTGACGGTGCTCTGCAGCGGATCGCCGCGGGTCATCACGTAGGGCTCGGCGAACAGCTGGAAGTAGCCGGAGACGGTGATCACGCCCACCACCAGCAGCACCGGCCCAAGCTGCGGCAGGGNGATGTGCCGGAACTGCTGCCACCGCGAGGCGCCGTCGATGCGCGCGGCCTCGTACAGGTCCTGCGGGATGGCCTGCAGGCCGGCCAGGAATATCACCATGTTGTAGCCGAAGTTCTTCCACACGGCGAACAGGATGATGGTGGGCATGGCCCAGCGCGGGTCGCCCAGCCAGTCCACCGGGGCGATGCCCAGGTGGCCCAGTGCCCAGTTCACCAGGCCGTAGCTGGTGTGGAACAGGTAGCGCCAGATCACCGCCACCGCCACCAGGGTGGTCACCACCGGCGCGAACAGCGCGGTGCGGAACAGCGCCTTCAGCCGCGCCACCGGCGCGTTGAGCAGCAGCGCCGCGCCCAGTGACACCGCCACCGACAGCGGCACGCCCACCACCACGAAGTAGCTGGTGTTCCACAGCGACTTCCAGAACAGCGGCGTGCGCAGCAGCGCCAGGTAGTTGTCCAGCGCGACGAAGCGCAGGTTGCGCATGTCGGCCAGCGCGTACAGGTCGAAGTCGGTCAGGCTCAGGGCCAGGGCCGAGAGCACCGGCAGGCCGAAGAACAGGCCGATCACCAGCAGCGCCGGCCCCGCGAACATCCATCCGGCCAGGCTGCGGTTCATGGCGCCGCCTCCGCCACCGCGCCGTGGGCGCGCACCCAGCGGCGTTTCTCCAGGATCGCGTCCACCCGCGCGTCCAGCTCGCGCACCGCCACGTCCTGCGGCAGGCCGCCCCGCACCACCTGCTCGGTGACCAGGCGCATCTCCTGCACGATGCGCTCCCATTCCAGCACCTTGGGCGTGGGCCTGGCCCGCTCCAGCTGGTCGCGGAAGGCGCGCGCCAGCTCGTCCTGGGCCAGGGCCGGGTGTTCCCAGGTGCTGCGCCGCGGCGGCAGGTTGCCGATCAGGGCGTGGAAACGCTGCTGCACGTCCGGCCGCGAGAGGAACTCCACCAGCTTCCAGGCCTGCGCCTTGCGCGGCGAGGTGCGGAACAGCACCAGCGCGGTGCCGCCGGCGATGCCCGCGCCCGGGCCGTCCGGGCCGGGCAGCGGCATCGTGCCCCACTGCCCTTCCAGTTCCGGCGGCTGCCGGCGGCGGAACTCGCGGATGTTCCAGGGACCGGACAGGTAGAAGGCGTAGAAGCCGTTGAAGAACTCGTCCCAGACGTTGGAGATCTGCGTCTCGGACATCTTCGGCGCCCAGCCCTGCTCGAAGACGTTGGCGTAGAAGGCCAGGGCGCGGCGNAAGCCGGCGCTCCGGAAGTTGCCGCGGGTATCGCCCTCGCGCAGCAGCGGGTCGTCCTGCTGCAGGGCCAGCGACAGCTGCTGCTCGAACTCGTTGAGCGGCATCAGGATGGCGTAGCGTCCNGGGCCGACGTGGCGCTTGACCGCGGCCATGGCCTGTTCCCACTCGGCCCAGGTGCGCGGCGGCCGATCCACCCCGGCCGCGGCCAGCAGGTCCTTGCGGTAGAACAGCAGGCGTGTGTCCACGTACCAGGGCACGCCCACCGGTTCCCCGTCCACCACCGCGGTGTCCCAGATGCCGGGGAAGTAGTCCTGCGGCTCGACCACCGCCGAGGCGTCCACGTACGGCTGCAGCGGCTCCAGCGCGCCGAGCGTGGCGAACTCCGGGATCCAGGTGTTGCCCAGCTGGCACACGTCCGGCAGCGCGCCGGCGGCNAAGGCGGTCAGCAGCTTCTCGTGCGCGGCGGTCCAGGGGATCTGCTGGATCTCCACGCGCAGGCCCGTCTGGCGTTCGAACTCGGGCACCAGCTCGGCCACCACCTCGGCCTCGCGGCCCATGGCCCAGAACCGGATCGGCTCGTCGGCGGGCTGGCGCGCGCAGCCGGCCAGCAGCCCGGCCAGCAGCAGCCGGCAGGCCCACACCGGCAACGACGGCAGGCGCATGGAACCGGTCACGGCGGCGGTTGCGCGCGTTCGGAGCCGGGCTGCCGCTCCTGGCGCTGCTGTTCCTTGAGCTGGGCCTCGGCCGCGGCGGCGCGCGACTCGGCCATGCCCAGCTCGCGCGCCAGCGCGGCGTTCGGGTTCACCGGCACGTCCTCCGCCTCGTCCTCCGGCGACAGCCAGCCGCCGCGGAAGCCGGCCCGCTCCAGCCCGCGGCGGATGTACGGGCTCTTCTTCATCACCGACCAGACGAACTCGTTGCGGTAGTTGGCGATCATCGCCAGGATCGGCCCCTGGTCGATGGCGATGTAGTCGCTGGCCACCCAGCCCTTGCCCGGCACCAGGCGCCCGGTCTTGAGCGGGATGTCGAAATCGAAGCTGGGGTTGAACGAATCCAGGAAGCCGTAGCTGGAGTACAGGTACTCGCCGTAGCGGCGGTGCATCTCCTCGGTGGCGGGGATGACCNCCTCCGGCGCGAACACGATCGAGGAGATCGCCGCGGTCGGCGCAATGGTGCCGTCGTCGAAGTTCTCGCGCAGGCCGGCCCCGCGCGAGGAATAGTGGCGGAACTCGCGCTCCTCGCCGCGGTAGATCTGGCGTGTGTTCTGCGGGCCGTCGCTGGCGGTCAGACCCCAGACGTTCTCGCCGTAGTCCTTCCACTTCATCGGATTGGCGATGGCGTACTCGCGCTGGGCCAGGGNGGCGCGGCGGCTGTTGAGGAAGTAGTCGATGCCGCGCTCGCGCATGTACTGGTCCTGGATGTCGCGGAAGTCGATCCAGACGTGGCTGTACTGGTGACCGAACAGCGGGCCGAAGCTCAGGTACTCCTGGCCGTAATACACGCCCCAGTCGTTGTTGTAGGTACGCGCCCAAACCGTCCAGGCCTCCGGCTCCACCGGGTGGGTCGGCGAGCCCAGGGCCAGGATGTACAGCAGCATGGCCTCGTTGTAGCCCATCCAGTCGTGCTGGATGAACCCGCTCTCCGGGAACCAGCCCATCGAGATCAGTGGCGGGCGCACCTGCAGCCACTTCCAGTCCACCCGCCGG
>JGI26049J44785_1001735_pt1 | contig 10224 bp, 9 predicted proteins | sample HigsolmetaGSP11D_FD_44785 | JGI IMG/M metagenome (IMG submission 44785)
TCTTCATCTCTTCCTCGGTAGAACCATCAATCGAAAACGAGACGGCATCGACATTTCCATATTGAACTAGCTTTTCATAATCGATCGGAACAGAACCATTGGTCACGATAACAACCTTTTTATCCTTGAACACTTCAAGTATCTCATAGATATTTTTATGTAGCATGGTTTCACCAAGACCGCATAAGCATATATAATCAAAGGGAGCCAAGGAATTGCTTAATGTGATAATTCTATCCAGCGGCAGGTCCTCCGGATGCTTTACTAACTTTCGTGCAGCACAATAGCTGCAGGTTAGATTGCATCTTGTTGTGATTTCAAGAAGAACCATATTGGGATGATTCTCATAATACCTATTTTCATTCATTTTCTTAACCGTCCTCCATTAATTCACATAGAACTCTTCTTTTGATATTCACTGGTGTGTCCTTAACTCCTTCCTGTAATGCGATATAATTTTCCTCCATGGTGCCGCGCAGGATTTCTCCCTCCTTGGTATCCATCCATATCTGCCCATGATAGAAGGATGTCCCTGTTCTTTTAATGTTTTCTGAATCCTTTTCCTTTGTCATTACTTCGGAATGATCACAGTAGTAATCAAATACGGCACAGAGTTTATGATTAATCTTGGTGTAACCGGTTAGCCGAAAGTTCATGATTCTATTTTTAAAATAGGAATCCTTCGAATAAAATCCCAAACCAATTTTCGCACTCTCGTCATGATCAAATTCCGGGGGAACAATCTTCATCCATTGATCGATTTTCCAACCTCGATTCGAATAAGTATGGGTTAAGATATAGGACCAGTAATTTTCAAAAGCAAGAATATCAAAGGTCTGCATTACGACCAGATAGCTGGACGGTAGTTTTGGCAGGTCCTTATAAGCATTTTCAATCGACTGGAAACAGTTCGTGTAATCCTTCTCTGAAATATTTACATCATAGGTGTCACATAGCTGCTCCAGCTTTTCGTTCGATAATATCACATGAGAATCAAAACTTTTTCCTTTAATAAAGCTCCAGTTAACCGGTTTTATCGGCTTTTTGGGCAGCCGATTAGTAAAAATGATTTCATCCCATTCATAGGAGGTAAATAACAGTGCCCCTCGGATTACTTGCTTAATGGTTCGTGTGTATAGGGATTTTAGGTTCTGAATCTTATAAACTTTTCCCATGGAATTTAAATAGTAATTATCCATAGTGATACGATATCTGTGGTTCTTCTTAGTATTTTTGTAACGATAATTGGGGCAAAAGGAATGCCCCAAACGTCTGCTTAGAATAAAATTCATGCGAATACTCTCCACATCTTAAAATTACTTCTTGATATCCTTTAAAGAAACAATTACCTCTTCCGAGGATGGAAGCTGTAATATTCTTTCTATATATTGCTCCTGACGATGGATTAAGTCCTCCCTGGCATCAGTATCAGAAAGATAACGGTGCAATAGATTTCTTACTTTATGTAATTGGAACATATTGCATTGGATAAAGGTATCCATATAATCGTTATTACTTAATACCGTTTCCAGGAAGTGAAACCAACCAAAGGGAAACAAGCGAAACGGATATACGATTTTAACCTCCTGCGCCATTTTTTGATACCATGGCGGCATTTTGGAAAGGGAACCGGAAAGCCTATTAAAATCAATCAATTTATCGTTCTGCAGTACGATGGATGGAATGAAACGGTATACCGCTTTGGCTAGTGTCGATGAGATAACATTCGTTGTGATGAATAAATCGGATAAGCTAAGCAAATCATCGAATTCCTGTGGGCTTAGAAAAGGATAATGATAGTATAAGATCTGACTTTTGACTTCCTGCGGCAGTTCCCAGCTATGAGGTCCAACATGGATAATCGTTATCATCTCATCCAAATCTGCCAGATAATTCATAATAATCCGTGGCGTCCATTGAAGCAGATTGGATAACGCCGGTAATCGATTGACATTTAAACTTTCCCAATCGGAGTTTGTCATAAAGATGACTTTCTCATTGCCGTTAGGGCGATATTTCTTATGAAAATCCTCTCTTTTTGCTTGATCAGAAAGTGAGGCTCTTTCATAAAGATAAGTGTACTTAATCCTTTGATCCGCATTTCCCAACTTATTGATTGGACAATAGCGTATCACAAAATCACATTGATCAATCAGTTTAGGCAGGACCGCTTTATAGCCTCCATAATAATCCTGAACATAATCGGTGGAACCAAATTCATAGCTGTCAAAGCTTCCAAAGGGTATCCCATAATCCTGAAACATCTCTATATTTAACCCGGTCCAGGTATAGGAATACCATAAGGTATAGACATCGGAAGCAATGATGTAATCCGGCCGGAATTCTTGCAGCAGTTTCTCGGTGATTGCGCGATTCCTCACCTTATCTTCCCCAAGGGAGGATATCCCAAGTTGCTCCAACGTCACGTGCTTGATTTGATTCTCTATCAAATATTTCTCACCTTTTTTGGATGTAAGAAAACATACATCATATTTCTTAGGTGATAACCTTTTACTGAATTCAAAAGCAATGGTAAATTCACCGCCGGATAAATGCCCAAGCGTGATAAAAAGAATTTTAATCATAGCAATGCCTTCCTATAATCTTGCTTGAATAAAGCTTCCTCAGGAAAGTAGTGATTGCCAAGAACTGCAATCTCCTCTGCAATTTCCTGCTCATTGGACTTGCATAACCGTCTTAAGAAGTCCTTAAATGGCATACAGAAATAGGTATTGATATAGCTGAATTTAATTGGTTCCTTAATGATGAAGTCTTTGGCTTCCTGTAAAATTTTGATTACTTCCTCACGTTCACCATGAGAAAATTTGTAATCCGCATAAATGATATAGGGTACAATAAAATAAGATTTTTGCTTCTCTGCATTTTTTTGATTATGGATCATATTTTCTAATGTTTGTTCTAACTCATCCTCATTTCTCATGACTTCCGGAAGAGATAATATGAGAACGCATAAAAACATCTGTACGAGCCAGTAGTCAGGGATGATTTTTAAGGCATCATGAAATGCGTTAAAAATCACTTCGATTCTTTCGCTGCCGATGGTTGAGTTCTTCACTTTGGAAGCCAATAGAAAATTATAGAAACCAAAAGCAAATGCAGCTTCAGCGTCAAAAGGATTCTTTTTGTAGTTTTCCTCTAAATTATGGTATACTTTCTCTTCATTAACAGCGGAATTATAGATAAATTGGATGGATTTAATTAATTCCCTGTCTTCCCGGGTTATGTATCGCATATTTACCTCCCCCTAAGAATACTTGCTACTTCTCTTCTTCATCACCGCTATCAAATAATTCGTCATCATCGAAGGTTTCGAATTCATCGATATCAGCACCTTCATCAGGCGTATATACAGCAGCATCTGCAGAGAAATATTCTTCGATATTGTCCGGACTTAGATTATCAAGATCCTCCGGACTTAGGGACTTGATGAGGATCTTTTGTACCTCAGTAAGATCATAGCCTTCTAATGCTTTGTCAGGATCTTCAATTAATTCCTGTTTAAAATCTTCATCAGAAAGAATTCGAATAATGACCATTTTAATTCCTGAATTATCTTCGTACATCATTTCATTGTTGTTATTATTTTGCTCCATGATAAACCTCCTATATATATTTATAATTAATTATTAATGTCTTGCGGATATGCGCTTTTCCAGAATCCGATAAACTCCTTCAACTTCAGCAAATTCTTTGTTTTGTAAATCATTCATCTTCCGAATATGTTCCTTCGTATCCTTCATGATTTCATTAAACTTGCGTCCATTGATTTCATTGAATTTATAAATTTTGAAATTCCCCGTTTGCTTTCCTTTCTTATCTTTAAAGTAATTCCAACTCCGTTTTAGGATTTTATCGTAGTCAATTACGTTACGCACAAGTTCTATTCCATACTTTTTCGGATTGCGCCCAATCTTACTGTTTGGAACAACGAAAAATTCATTAATAGTCATATAATTAATATATTGCTTGTTATCAGTAACAAATTTTACGGTGTCCAAGAAATCCTCTTCGTTCTCTTGCGGTAGCCCAATAATAACCTCAAGATCTGTCCATATGCCAAGCTCCTTGCACCATTCCATCACCTGTACGGCTTGGCTAAGATCTATTTTCTTTTCTACCAATGTTATTAGTTTTTGGCTTGCTGTCTCAAAACCAAATACGAGTTTGCAGCATCCCGCTTCTTTCATTAATTTCAGCCGTTCATAGGTCATATTATTGAATCTGGCACAGTCCGACCATACAATATGGATTTGCCGCTCAATTAACTGCCTGCAGAACTCGTCAATAAACTTTGCCGATGCGTTCGCAGCATTATTAAGAAAATAAAAGTAGTTCGTATGATAGGTATTGGTTAACCACAGGATATCCTCAACAACTTTATTTACCTCGCCCAGAATCACTTCTTTTCTCTCGGTATCACTCTCTGAACAAAAAGCGCATGAATAAGGGCAATGGTAATTAAAGATATAGGGAAGGACTAATTTATCTGTGAATTCATGGTTATCCTCATCCTGCAGTTGCTTCCTTACGACGCTTACATAATGTGTTAAAAAGAATGGCCATTTAAATACATGCATTCGGTTCTCAGCTTCCATCCTTGCGATTGCTTTATCGGATGATGTATCCTTGATATGGTTAATCTTAAGATAGTAATACTCCATAGGCAGATTACACCAATTAGGCCGAGTGACAATAGGAGGATGCTCCCGATTGGTATGGATCTTTCCATCCTTTCGGTACACCATGCCATCTAAATCATACGGGTTATGCTGACTATTGCCATTTAAGATATCCAGTAATTCGGATAAGACAACTTCTCCAGGTCCTTTTATGATATAAGGAAAGCTATCCAGTAACAAAAGTAAAAGTTCATGAAACGTATCCTGAAATAGTGTTAAATAAGTGATATTGTTACCACCCAGGATTACCGGAATATGATATTTCTTCTGTATGTATTTGCCTAAGAGGAAGGCACTGTGCAGCTGGAAGAAGGAAAAATCAGCACCACTAGAAATCCCGATGATATCCATCTCCTCGATNGGGATATCTTCAAGCAAGGAGGATGCTAACATTGCAACACGATGATCCTCTTTATTATTTAAGTAATTTAATATGGTTTCTTTATCATAGAGAAAAGCAAACTGCTCTTCGTTCTGATAGATGTCCGGTAATTTCATATTTAAATCGTATAAACTGACATCATAGTTCTTATCGCTAAGGTACCCGCCTAATACACCAAGGCTAAGGGGAGGCAGATAAGTATACCCATACTTCGATATCCCTTTTTCTGAAGGTGCAAGTATTAATGCTATTCTTTGAATCATCTTCATCCCATCCTCCCATGAATTAATTCCTTTAAAATCGTACTAACATCGGGTAAGCTCTCCAGCTGTTTGCTATAATGGTTGATATTCTGCAGGAGTACTTCCTTCCTATGCGTGCTTTCAAGGATTGTGTTCATTTGCTCCAATGCTCCTGTAATATCAAATTGCTCTATTTGAACAAATGTCTTAAGATAAGGATTATTCTTATATAAGGGATTTAAGAAATGATACCAGCCTACCGGAAACATGCGATACCGGTAGCAGCGCTGCAATTTGGTAAGTTGCTCTAATGCAAAATCGGTTAGCTTATATGGGAGCTGTTCCGGCCTAAATGGTCGATCCTTATGAAAGCGGATTGCATTTTCAAAATTTACCGCAGGGATACCGGAAAGCACTGCTCTTGCTAAGGATGTTGATACAAAATTCCTTGAGACATAGAGATCAGTTGCCAATAAGTATTGATTAAACTGATCCGGTGGCAAACTTTGCTTAAAAATGATGTTCTCCTCATTATTCTCAGAGAAAAAGCCTTCGTTACCGATACAAAGTACCGTATGATGCTTAGCAAGCTGCTTTAGGATATTTCTAAACACTTGGTTACATGCTTCTACAAATTGAACAACATCCGGATATTGCTTATAGGATTCCTGCCATGCAGCACTGGTAAATAAGATTAATTTTCTATTCTTATTTAAACCAAGCTTTGCCTTCCAATACTCTGTGTTCCTATAATCGTAAGGGAGCGTTTGATTTACCAGACGGTAATGGTAGGTTTCCTTTCGGTCGGTCCCTTCCGGATTAACAACCGGGCAAGGGCATAAACTAAAGCCATAGCTTCGTACATCAATTTCACCAAACTTTTTTGCCTTAAAACCATAGGTATCCATATGGTCACCGGTAATTGCCCAATCGAAATCATCAAAGGTACCAAGGCGACCATGGAAAACCGCAAGATCCTCTGGTGTTAATCCATAATGCTTTTCACAGAAGTTATAATTAAGAAAATCCGCTAATAGGATAAGTTTTGGATGATATCTATGTTCGATATCCATAAACAGCATCCGATTGATTTTCCCGTTTCTCGGAAGTAAAGTAATATAGTGAAATTGATAGTTTTCAATCAACTTCTTATGCGTTGGAGGTATGAGAAAGATCGGTTGATATCCAGCTTTCCTGCTTCTTTGTGCAAATTCACAGGCAATCGTTAATTCCCCATAAGCCCAGAAGCTGGTAACGATAAATAAAATATAAGTGGAAGCTAAACTACGATCCTTGTGATTTTGATTCATGTCAACATCCCTTTATAGCATGACTGGTTGAAACTCATTCCAGCCATAAAACTCAAGATATTCTTTGTATACTCCACCGCATGAGTCGTTTCTTAGACAGGTCTTGCATTTATCGTGCTGCCTTTTCGTCTCCGTTTCCATGAACTGTGAATAATCCTCAAGGATAAAATTATGAAACAGCAGTTTAAACTTATTCTCTTCCCAATCGATCATATATTTCTCATAACCTGGTATTGCGCAGTATGGAAAACCTTCTAAGGTAACAACGGTATTTCTTGCAACGCAGGTATCCACCATGCGATAAACGGCTTCCCTGATTTCGCTGTAAGTTGGTGTTACCAGTTTAAAGTTCTTATAGGCCTTNCCGGTTGGATGTATCGCGGAAATATTAACGTGATCAACGTTTAGATCAATTACCAAATTGGCAATATCAATCAAACTGTCAATATTGCCTTTATATACAACGGTATTCGTCCGTACTTTGGCTCCTAACGCTTTAACGTTACGAATGCCATTAAGAGCTTCCTCAAAGCTTCCGGGTGTTTGCGTAACATAATCATGTTGCTCTGCATTCTTACCATGGACGGATACGACAAAAAGCTTTACACCATGGTCATAAACGGCTTTTGCAAATTCGATATCCGCCAGTTTTCTTGCGTTGGTCTGTAAGCTTGCCTGAGGATATCCAAGTTCCTGAATCATGGATAGGATTTCAATAAAATCCTCCGTTACGGTTGGTTCGCCCCCATGGATATTGACATTTTCATAGCCTTTTCCTGCATTTTCCTTAAGAAAGTTATAAATCACATTCTTCCTTACCCCTTCCCGTCTTTCTTTGTGGGAGTTTACCACGCAGAAGATACAGGAATTATTACACTGATCTGTTAAATGAATACTTATCGATTTGATAGTAATTCCCCCTTTTCAAGAAACTAATTGCCATAAGTTTCTTGTTAATTTGCAATTCCTACAGTATGCATCTTGCTGCAGCAATGGAACGACTTTTGCTTCCCATAATGTTGTAATATCCTCATGAAAGACATTACCGACGCAGGTATTCTGATTCATTCCATTACAACAAGGATACAGTTCTCCGTTAAGACGTATATTTGGAACTAGAAAACCATTGGTATTACAGGATATCCGGTAGAAAGGATTGATTATTATGCCTTCCTTTTTCGCTAATTCAGTGCCTTCCTGTATTCTCTTTCTGATACGTTCCTTATTCTCCCGTGTAAATTCCTCATTCCCGATGGGTAATTCAAAATTAACCGCCAATAAATGATGCTCTTTTGCAAACTTAATAATCGAAGGTATCTCGTCGATATTGTCCGTGGTTAGCGTACTGTTAATAATGCCTGAAATCTTAGGATGCTTATGTAATTCCCAAAGGTTTCTTTCTAATAGATCAAACCGGTATCCGCCGCAGATTGCCATCATTTTTTCCTTCGTTGGTGCATCAATTGAAAAGACAATCAGGCGAATATTGTTCGCACGGTTTAATTCCTCAAAATGAATTGGTACGGCACCATTGCTTATGATGGTTATCTTATAGTCTTTTAACAACGCTACTGCATTATACAAATGAGGATAGCAAAAGGTTTCTCCCATGCCGCACAGGATGATTTCCTCTACCCCATGCAGATGGTCGGTAATACGTTTTAAGTCATTAAGTGGCAAGTCCTTCGGGTTATCTTTCTCTCTGGTACAATAGACGCAGTCAAGCTGACATCGTGTTGTAACTTCAATCGATACTTTCTTAGGAACTTTATCTGTAATTTTACGGATTGGGATTAAGAACTTATCGATAAATTTCTTGCTGTATTCCTGTTGATATTCCATCTTTTCCATATTACGAAAATTCCGCCCCCAATCCCTGTAAAAAGTATTCATACATTTCTTTATTATCCAAAAGTTCATGGCAGATATCGCATGCACCGGCAAATTCTTTATGGTAAAGTGCATCCGCATATTTGCTGTCAGCAAAATAGGTAACTAAGCCTCTTGGACCATGTTTCTTAATATATCGATATACAGGATTTTGTTTCAGTCTCTTATCCATATCCGGCAGTCTTTCCTGATTAAGATCTCCCAGCATAAGATACTTCGTATTTTCCGATCGGCTGCCCTGGCAGCAGGCATATACAGCGCCGTTCGCATCGATAAAGTAATTACCGATACCACAGAACTTAGGTACGCGATTTGGCATCTGAAAATATGGGTAGTGAACAATTTTCTCAGCATCCGGTCCGGGAAATGGCATTGCTTTTACAACCTGAAAAATAATCGTATCCTTGTAAGCCTTATATAACTCTTGAATTTCATTAAGCTCTGACTTTTCTACATATGTAGTATTCATTACAACGAATTTATTCGTTGCCAGACCGGCTTCGATTGCATTGATTACTGTCTGTGAATCAATGAATTCCAGGTGATACTTATCGGAACTGATAATTATGATATCCAGACCGGGCATTTCCTTAAGAACTGCTATACCATCTTCCAAAGTCTTTGCCCAGTAAGCATTGGTTACTACAGATGTATAGATGCCTAATTCTGAAGCTTTTTGAATGTATCTTGTTAAATGATCCCGAACAAGGAAGGGCTCACCGCCAACAAAGTGTAATCCGTTTATGCCGCATTCATGAATTTGATCAATCCAATCCATTACTTTATTAAAATCAGCATCTATGAAAACTAAATCTTCCTCTCTCGTAATGCAGTGGCGGCAACGAGCGTTACATCTTGTTGTGGGGCTTAAATAGATCCCGCCATTGAATAGTTTCATTATTTCTGCAGGATTTGCTTGCTTCATATAATCTCTTGCTACACTTCCCATAGTATCACTATGCCTTTCTTTAATATGATATAAATCAGATCTTTTATCGTATCAGCATGCTTTCAAGGCTTTCATAAAACTTACGGTTCCCTAAGACATCGACGCAGAAGTCGCATTCACAGGTATATTCCCTCGTTCTGCAAAGCTCATAATAGGGACTTGTTTGCAGCATTCTTCCAATTCCACGAGGACCTTGTTTCCTGATAAATTGATACATAGGATTCATGTGAAACCTATGAAGGATCTCTTTTAATGATTCTTCGTTTAGATTACCGGCGTATAAGTATGAATCCTTAGCAAGGATCGCATTACAGCAGGCGTGAACATCACCATTCATTTCTATGAGAAAATTACCGATGCCGCAAATTCCAGGCAGCCGATTCACTTTATCTTCAAGCATCCATCGTTCGATTTCTAACTCTTTTGCTGCACCAATTGGCATCAACATATGGGTATGAATAAAAATTTTATTTTTATACTTCTCATAAATCTCCCAAATCTTTTTCTTATCTTTCTTACTGGCGCAGGTTGCATTGATGGCTGCGTTAATATTTAGCTCTAAGCATGCTTCAATGGCATTCATGATGATATCAGCACTGATATATTCCAAATGATATAGGTCACTACTAATTAGAAGAGACGTCAATCCCTCCAGAGATTTTAAAATTTCAATCGCCGTTTCCTTCGTCTTTGCCCAGTAGGTATTGGTGATAATACAGGTCTCTAACCCCAACGCTTTCGCTCTTTGAAT
>JGI26049J44785_1001736_pt1 | contig 10219 bp, 10 predicted proteins | sample HigsolmetaGSP11D_FD_44785 | JGI IMG/M metagenome (IMG submission 44785)
GGAATGTCGCCTGCGAAGATCGCCATGGCCGAGCAGGCGATCATGGCGCCGACCGCGGGCAGCGGATCCATGAAGAAGGTGAATGGCACCAGCAGCGCGATCGCCATGGTGGCCGTAAGACCGGGAATTGCTCCGATCAAGATGCCGAAGACGGACGCGAGAAAAACCGAGATGAGGACGCTCGGCGTGGCGACAAGCCCGAAGGCCTTTTCGATGGCGAGCATGGGCGCCTCAGAAGGGAATGATGGTTCCGCGCGGCAGCGGAACGCGCATCAGGACGACGAAGAGCTCGTGGATGACGAAGATGGCGATGGCGCTGACCAGGATCGCCACCCACCAGCGGACGCCCAGGAGCATCATGCCGCCGACGAGTACCACGCCCATGGCGAGCGTGTAGCCGAGCTGGTCTGAAAAGAGGCAGTAGAAAAGCACCAGCGCAATGGTCGCCAGACCTTTCAGCCATCCGGCGGGCGTGATGCCGGCCATGCTGTGCGCGACGTCGACGCCCTCAGGCGCAGTCGCCCTCCTTCTCAAGGCCTTGAAGGCGAGCAGGAGGCCGCAGGCCGCCAGGGCGCTTGCGGCGATCACAGGAAAGACGGCAGCGCCGTATTCCTGGCCCGGAATGTCCGGGAAGGACTGGGCGTGAAGGATGACCGCCACCCCGAGCACTGTCAGGATGAGGCCGATGATGATGTCGGATTTGACCATAGACTACGGCTCGCGACTGTGGCGGCAGCCAACCCGGTGGTTTTCGCCGGATAACGACGGCGCCGGACCGGGTCCGGCGCCGCGACAGAGTCCCGACTCGCGTTACTTGGCGAGCCCGAGTTCCTTCATGACCGTGCCGAGCGACTCGTCGCTCTTCTTCATGTAGGCGACGAAGTCCTCCTTCGCTGCCCAGGAGACACCGAAGCCGCGGCTCTTCATGAAGTCCTGGAATTCGGCGCTCTTGTAGATCTTCTCGAGCGCGGCGACGAGCTTGTCCTGGATGTCGGCCGGCAGGCCCTTCGGAGCGGCGAAGCCGCGCCAGGCACCGAGCGTCCAGTCGATGCCCGCGGCCTCCTTCAGCGTGGGCAGATCGGGGAACAGCTCGCTACGCGTGTCCGACATAATTGCCAGGCTCTTGACGCGGCCGGCCTCGATGAGCGAGCGCGCCTCCGGCACAGAGCAGGTCACCACCTCGACACCCCCGGCGACGAGGTCCTGCAGGCCGGGAGCGGCACCGTTCGACGGCACCCACGGGGCCGCGGACGGCGGGATATCGCTCATGGCGAGCATGCCAGCGAGCGCGAGGTGCCAAATGCCGCCCTGGCCCGTGCCCGACGCCTTGTACTTGCCGGGGTTCGCCTTGATCGCAGCCAGCAGCTCCTTGACGTCCTTGTAGGGCGCGTCGGCGCGCACCTGCACGCCGGCGGGATCGAAGTTCATGAGGGCGAGGGGCGTGTAGTCGGCATAAGTGAGCTTGGTCAGCCCCTGCCAGTGCATCATGCCGATTTCGACCGTGATGATGCCGAGGGTGTAGCCGTCCGGCGCCGCGTCGGCGATGGCCGCGTGCCCCACCACGCCCGAGCCGCCGGTGCGGTTGACGACGTTGACCGGCTGGCCGAGTTCCTTCTCGAGGAGCGAGCCGACGATGCGAGCTGTCGCATCGGTACCGCCGCCCGCCCCCCACGGCACGATCATCGTGATCGGCCGCTCCGGATAGGCCGCCTGCGCCGCACCCGGCAGGGCGAGCGTGGCGGCAGCCGCCGCGGCGACAAGCGTTTTCAGGAAGGTCCTGCGCATCAAGGTCTCCTCTCGAGTGTTTCCGGTCCCGTGGGCGCCCTGGCGGCACCCTGTCATCGCCTTGCGGCGAATTGGTTTCTTTAAATCGTTACAATAGGGTAGGCNCGCGGTGCTGTTCAAGCGGCTTTCGCAAAAATCACAGCCTCGTCCNTGGGCAGCTTNCCTGACGGGCGGGGGCCCTCAGAATGCAGAAAGCCGCGACCGCGGTCAGCGGTCACGGCTTCGGCAAAAATGGATGNTTGGGGCGGTCAGTCGACGATCTGGCGGAAGGCCAGCTTGTCGAGCGCGGCGACCTTGCCCGCCGCGTCGGCCTCGCTCGCAGCCGCCGCTTCCTCGAGCAGCTTGAGCGTGTTCTCGCGTGCCGTGCGCGCCACCTCGCTGGTGAAGGGCTCGCCGAAATAGCGGTCGATGAACCCGTCGAGCGCGCAGACGAGAAGCTGCCGCAGCGCCGCGTCGGGAGCACCCGGAGCCATATCCTTGGCGCACAATTCTCGCAGCGACGAGTACGTCCTCAGCCCCTCGTTCTGCTGGCGGAACCACTCAAGCAACGCGCGCGTGTCCATCGCTCCCTCACAGTGCACGTTAAAAAGGGACGCTATCCCAAAAGGCGACACGGATCAAATTTTTTAGACGGCACCCGGCCGTCCTCGCCGGGAGCCGTCCGAAGCTTCAGAAGTCCGCCTTGCCGCCGTGCTTCGCCGACCATTCGGCGGGAGCGTGCAGGAACTTCTCCACCTCGTCGAGGGTGCTGGCGGCGAAATAACCGCGCTCGCGCGCCTCGGCCAGGACGTCCCACCATGTGGCGAGGGCGTGCATCTTGATGCCGTGCTCGGCGAGCGTCGCCGTGCTCTCCTTGAAGATGCCGTAGTGGAAGATGACGAAGGTGTGCTGCACGTCGGCGCCCGCGCGGCGCAGNGCCTCGGCGAAGGCGAGCTTGGAGCGCCCGTCGGTCGTCAGGTCTTCGACGAGCAGGACGCGCGCGCCCTCCTTGATATCACCCTCGATCTGTGCGTTGCGGCCGAAGCCCTTGGCCTTCTTGCGCACGTAGAGCATCGGCAGCATCAGCCGGTCCGCCAGCCAGGCGGAGAAGGGGATACCCGCCGTCTCGCCCCCGGCCACGGCATCGATCGATTCGGTGCCGATCTCGGAAAGGATCTGCTCGGCGGCGAAGTCCATCAGCCGCCGGCGCAGGCGCGGGAAGGAGATGAGCTTGCGGCAGTCCACATAGACGGGGCTCGCCCAGCCGGAGGTGAAGATGAAGGGCTTCTCGGCGTTGAACTGGATGGCCTGGACCTCCAGCATCATGCGGGCCGTCTGTGAAGCGATGAATGACTTGTCCATGGTCCCTCGGCCCCCGGTTCGATTGTCCACTCAGGCGACGGCGGCAGCGGCGCTGTCCGCGTCGGCGACCGTCCATGACACCGTCTCGCCACCACGGAAGACGTGCACCGCCTCGCCCGCGGGAAGAGAAACGTCCTCGGCGACCGCGCGCGGCCGGCGCACGAGGGTGATCGTTCCCTCGTTGACGGGCAGGCCGTAGTGGCGCGGGCCGTTGAGGCTCGCGAAAGCCTCGAACTTGTCGAGAGCGCCCTCCTCCTCAAAAACCTGCGCATAGCACGCGAGCGCGACGGGCGCCACGAACAGGCCCGCGCATCCACAGGCCGCTTCCTTGGCTGCGCGGGTATGCGGGGCGGTGTCGGTGCCGAGGAAGAAGCGCGGATTGCCGGAGGTGGCCGCCTTGCGCAACGCCAGCCGGTGCTCCTCGCGCTTGGCGATGGGCAGGCAGTAGTAGTGCGGGCGGATGCCGCCCTGGAAGATGGCGTTGCGGTTGAAGATGAGGTGGTGCGGGGTGATGGTGGCGGCGACGCGCTCGCGCGCGCCCGTCACGTACTCCACGCCCTCCTTCGTCGTCACGTGCTCCAGCGTGACCTTGAGGCCGGGGAAGCGCCTGACGAGCGGGTCGAGCACCGTCTCGATGAACACTGCCTCGCGGTCGAAGATGTCGACCTCGGGCCGCGTGACTTCGCCGTGTATGAGCAGCGGCACGCCCGCCTTTTCCATGGCGGCGAGCACCGGATGGATCTTCTCGATGTCGGTGACGCCGAAGTGCGAGTTGGTCGTCGCATGCTGCGGATAGAGCTTCACCGCCACGATACGCCCGCTCTCGTAGCCGGAGACGACATCGGCCGGGTCGGTGTCGTCCGTCATGTAGAGCGTCATCAGCGGCTGGAAGCGGCTGCCAGCCGGCAGCGCGGCCATGATGCGCTCGCGGTAGGCGTCGGCCATCGCCGTCGTCGTCACGGGCGGCACCAGATTCGGCATGATGATGGCACGGCCGAACTGCGCGGCAGTGAAGGGCAGCACGGCCTTCAGCATGGCGCCGTCGCGCAGGTGAACGTGCCAGTCGTCCGGACGGCGGATGGTGATGGTCTCGGTCATCTTACGGCTCCTTCGTCAGGGCCTCATAGAGCAGATCGACGCCTGCAAGGAAATCGGCAATCTCCATCGACTCGTCGGGATTGTGCGAGCCGTGCTCNTTGCGCACGAAGACCATGGCCGCCGGGATGCCGGCATTGGCGAAGACGGCAGCGTCGTGGCCCGCGCCGCTGGCGATGGTCTCGGCCGGCAGGCCAAGGCGGCGCGAGGCCTCGAGCAGGCGCTTCACCCAGCCTTCGTCCATGCGCCCCGGTGCCGCGTCCTGCCGCCGGTCAAAGATGAACTTCACGCCCCGCTCGCGGGAGATGTTGGCGCATTCCGTCTCGAAGAGCACGTAGAATGCTTCCAGCGTCTCGCGGCTCTGGCTGCGGATCTCGAAGGAGAAGGCGACCTCGCCGGGAATGCGCGTGGTGGCGTGCTCCTCCGGATTCGTCGCGACGACGCCCACGGTCACGACGAGATCGAGGCCACGCTCCAGTAGTACGCGCCAGTGCTCGTCGAGCCGCGAGATGAGCTCGGCGAGGGCGAAGACCGCGTCCTTGCGCAGCCAGCGCGGCACGGCGCCGGAATGGCCGGCCTGCCCCTGGCACACGATGCGCTGGTGGCGGATGTTGCCGCGGATGCCGGTGACGATCGCCGTCGGCCATTCGCGCGCCACCATCACCGGGCCCTGCTCGATGTGCAACTCGAGGAAGGCGGCGATGTCGCGCTTGTCGACGAGGGGGGTGCCCTCCCTCACCTTCGCAACGTCGATGCCGACACCGGCGAGCGCCTCCGCGAGGCTGCGCGCACCGTCGCGCTGCCTCAGGTCGAGGTCCTGCGGCTTCAGCGCGCCGAGCAGGACGGAGGAGCCGATGTAGGGCTTGCCGAACCAGGGCGATTCCTCGCCGCGCAGGCCGATGACGCGCACCGGCCGCGGCGGCGCGACCCCCTCACTCTTCATGCGCGCGAGCACCATCAGCCCGGCGAGCACGCCGGCCGCGCCGTCGAAGTTGCCCCCGCGGGGCACGGAATCGAGGTGCGAGCCGACGAGGATGTAGGGGCCCGGCGCCTCGTCGGGCAGCGAGACGACGAGGTTGTCGCCGGCATCGCGCGAGGCGACGAGCCCCTCGCGCGCGGCGAGCCGCTCCATCACGCCCATGGCCGCCGTCTCGCCCTCGGCAAAGGCCTGGCGGGTGATGCCGACCCCGTCGAAGCCGAGCTCGCGCAGCTCCGAGAAGACCTCGACGGCGAGCGCCTCCCAGTCACGCTCGTTGCGTATCGGATGAGCGAGCGGTTTCACAGCATAGCCTCCGCCTCTTCCGGAGCAGCGTTGCCGTCGACGACGGCGCCGACGAGCGCATTGACGTCCGCGATGCCGCGGCGGGCGCAGAAGGCCGCGAGCCCGTCGATGATCTCGATCATCGCCATGGGGCGCACGAAGGTGGTGGTGCCCACCTGGACGGCGCGCGCGCCGGCGAGCATGAACTCGACGGCATCCTCCGCTGTGGCGATGCCGCCGCAGCCAATGACCGGGATGGCGAGCTTGTCAGCGCACTGGTAGACCATGCGCAGGGCAATCGGCTTCACGGCCGGCCCCGAGAGCCCGCCGAGCACGTTGCCGAGCTTGGGCCGGAAGGTCTCCGTGTCGATACGCATGGCAAGGATGGTGTTCGCCACCACCACCGCATCGGCACCGCCCGCCTCCGCCGCGCGTGCGACGGCGACGATGTCGCCGGTGTTCGGCGTCAGCTTCACCCACAGCGGCCGCGCCGTCGCCCGGCGCATGGCGGCCGTGACGGCCTCGGTGAGGCGCGGTTCCATGGCGAAGGAGCGCCCGTCCTCCTCGATGTTGGGGCAAGAGATGTTGGCCTCGATGGCGGCGACGCCCGGTATCGTCAGGTCGCGCGCCATGGAGGCGAAGCCGTCCACCGTCGGTGCCGAGATGGAGACGACGAGCGGCGGCGAGTACGCCCGGTAGAAGGGCACCACGTTGTCGCGGAAATAGTCGAGCCCCTTGGAGGGAATGCCGATCGAGTTGATCAGGCCCTCCGTCGTCTCGCACACCCGCGGCACGGGGTTGCCGGCGCGGAACTCGCGCGTGATCGTCTTCGTCACGAAGGCGCCGAGGCGGTTGAGATCCATGACCCTGGCGAGCCCTTCGGCGAAGGTGCCGGACGCCGGCATGACGGGGTTCTGCAGCCTCAGCCCGCCGACCTCGACACCGAGGGAAACGGGGGCGGCGGAAGAAGATGCGGCCGTTACCATGACGTGGCCTCCTTCAGGTCGAACACCGGCCCGTCCCAGCACACCCGCTTGTCGACGAGCTCGCCGTCGACCTCGAACTTACGCACGCAGCAGAAGCACATGCCGAGCCCGCAGGCCATCTGCTGCTCGAGCGCCACCTGGCCGGCGATGCCCTGCTCGGTGGCGAAATCCTTGGCGAGGCGGAACAGGCGGTTGGAGCCGCAGGTGAAGATGGCATCCGCCCTCCCCTCCCGCGCGAGCGAGCCGAGGATGGCGCGCACGTTCTCGGGCGCGCTCGAGCCGTCGCTGTCGAGCACGGGGCGCACGTCGGCGCCGATAGCGGCGAAGCGCTCCGCGGACATGACAAGATCCGGCCGGCGCGCGCTCAGGATGGCAGTGACGCCGATTCCCTTGCGCGCCGCCGCCTCGGCCAGCGGCGCGAGCGTCGCAAGGCCAACGCCGCGGCCGAGCACGACGATGCTGCGCCAGCTGTCGTCGAGCGTGAAGCCGACACCGAGCGGACCCAGCACGCGGAAGGAATCGCCCGGCTTCAGCGTGGTGAGGGCGCGCGTGCCCAGCCCGGCGATCTTGTAGAGAAATTCGAGCGTGCCCGCCTCCGGGTCGGCCTTGTAGGTGCTCATGGGCCGGCGCAGATAGGGCTTGTCCTGCCCGCTCGCCGGGCACAGGAGGTGGAAGAATTGGCCAGGGGCCGCGAGCGTCGCGGGCCGGCCGGCGCGCAGCACCAGATGCCGGTACTCGTCGTTGACGGCCTCGTGGCTCAGCACGATGGTCTCGACATCGGAAACGGGGGCATCGTTCGCGGTCCATGCGGACCGCGTCTCGAGGCTTTGCAGCATNTTTCTTCTCCCAGGCCGGCCGGGTCAGTAGCCCAGCAGCCGCGGCAGCGCCGTCGAGATGGACGGCACGTAGGAGATCACGAGCAGCACGGCGATGTTCGTGAGCACGAACGGCCAGATGCCCGCGATCACCGTCTCTACGGGTTTGCGCAAGGATGACGACGTCACGAAAAGGTCGAGGCCGAAGGGCGGCGTGATCATGCCGATGCAGATGTTGAGGCAGACCACGAGGCCGAAGTGGACGGGATCAATGCCGAGCGCCGTCGCCACCGGGAAGACGGCCGGCAGCAGGATGAGCATGATCGAGTTGGGATCGACGAACATGCCCGCGACCAGCAGCACGACATTGATGACCAGCAGGAAGACAACCCAGTTCACGTCCCATGCGCTCAGCAGCATCAGCAGCTGGTCGGGCAGGCGCGCCAGCGTGATGAAGTAGGACAGCACCGAGCCGACGGCGAGCAGGATGAAGATGGCGACGATGGTGAGCGCGCTCTGCTCCGCCACGCGCATCACGTCCCGCCAGCCGAGCTGCCGGTAGATGCCCACCTCGACGAGAAGGGCATAGGCCACGGCGACTGCCGCCGCCTCNGTGGCCGTGAAGAAGCCGGAATAGATGCCGCCGAGGATGATGACGGGCATGCCGAGCGCAAGCACGGAGGCCTTCACCGCCTCCCAACGCTCGGCCGCACTCGCCCGCGGGGCCGTCTGGATGCCGTCGCGCCGCGTCACGATGGTGACGTAGATCATGAACGCGATCGCAAGCACGATGCCGACGACGAGGCCGCCGGCAAAGAGCGCGGCGACGGACGTGCCGGTGAGCCAGGCGTAGACGAGAAGGGTGATGCTCGGCGGGATGAGCAGCGCGCATTCCGCGCTCGAGGCGATGAGGCCGAGCGAGAAACGCTCCTTGTAGCCCGCGCGGACCAGCTCGGGGTGGAGGAAGCGCCCGAGGGCCGCGACTGTGGCCGGCGCCGAGCCGCACACCGAGCCGAAGGCCATGCACGAGACGACGGTGGTGTGGCCGATGCCGCCCGTGCGGTGACCCAGGTTCTTCTTGACGAGGTTCATGAGCCGCTCGGCAATGGTGCCGTGGGCCATGAGATCGGCTGCGAAGATGAAGAAGGGAATGGCGAGCAGCGTGCCGACGTTGACGCCACCCACCATCTTCTGCGCGATGACGATTTCGGGCAGGTTGGGAAACTGCGCGAAGCGGGCGAGAACGCTCGGCACGCCCATGACGAGCAGCATCTCGAACCCGAGCACGAGAAACAGGGCAGCCAGGATACAGAGCAGGATCAACACGGGAATAACGCCCTTTACGCTACGTCGGGGTCGTGCCGCTTGGGTTGATGACCGGTGGTTGGTTCAGTGGTCCTGGCCGCGATCGGCGAGCGCAAAGCGGTTCTCGACGCCGACGAGCTCGAGCAGATAGCGCACGCCGAGCAGCAGAAAGCCGACCGGCAGGGCCGCATAGAGCCAGACCATGGACACATCGAGCGTCGGGCTGGTCTGGCCTGAATTGACGATAAAGCGCGCGAAATCGTAGCCGACCTTCGTCAGATACGCGCAGAAGACGAGGCCAACGGCATTTATGACGAAGGCCAGGATGCGCTGGAGGCCCGCCGGCAGGCGCCCGTAGAGCGCCGTCATGGCAATGTGGCGTCCCTGTTCCAGCGTGAGGCCGAGGCCGAGGAAGACGAGCCAGGCCAGCATGAACAGCGTCGCCTCCTCCATCCAGGCGAAGTGGAGGGAGAGCGAGGGCGCAATCACACGCACGAGCACGTTGACCACATAGCCAGCCGACATGACGATGAGCAGCAGGCCGATGATGTTGCGCTCAAAGGTGCGCAGGACAGTCAGGACTGTGCGGAGCATGGGTTGCGCCCTCGGTTTTCTTCACGAGGCTCAGTTGGTGATGCCGAGCTTCTTGGCTTCGGCCTCGTAGATCTCCATGAGGGCCTTGCCCTCGGCGCCGGCGCGCTCGAGATAGGCGTCACGGGCCGGCGGGAACATCCTGGCGCGCCACTCGGCCCGCTCCTGGTCACCGAGCACCCGCACCTTCAGCCCCGCATCCTTGATCTGGTTGAAGGCCAGCGACTGCACCTCTTCCTTCAGCGTCTCNACCTGCGGCCGCACCTCGAGGAAGGCCTTGACGATGACGTCGCGGTGCCCCTCGGGCAGGCTCTCCCACCAGNCCGGGTTGAAGAGCACGATGTCTTCCATCGCGCCGTGGTTGGAGACCACGAGCTCCTTCTGGACCTCGTAGTACTTCATGGTCGAGATGGTATCGAGCGGGTTCTCCTGGCCGTCGACCACGCCCGTCTGCAGCGCCGTGTAAAGCTCGCCGAAGGGGATGGAGATGGCGGCCGCGCCGACGCCCGCGAACTGCTCGATCAGGATCCGCGAATCCATCACGCGGAACTTCTGGCCCTTGAAGCTGTCGACGTTGTCGAGCGGCTTGGCGGAGGTGACGCTCTTGCGCCCGTTCGGCCAGATGGCGATGGCGACGAGACCGCGCTTCTTGAACGAGTCGAGGATCGCCTGGCCGAAGGGGCCCTCGCGCAGCGCCTGCGACTTGGCACGGTCCTCGGGCATGATGAAGGGGATGTCGAGCACCGAGACGACCGGGTTGAAGCCGCCGAGGAAGGCCGCAGGCATCACCGTGCCTTCGGACGAGCCGAGCTGGGCGCCCTCCACCATCTGCCGCGCGTTGCCGAGCTGCGAGTTGGGATAAAGCTGGAACTCAACCTCGCCGTTGGTGCGCTCCTTGACGAGCGCGGCAACCTTCTCGAGCCCCTTGTGACGCGGCTGCGTGGCAGCCTCGAGATGGCCGATCTTGGCGACATACTTGGCCTGCTGCGCCTGGGCGGCAAAGGTCCCTGCAACGACCAGGCCAGCCGCGAGCAGAACTA
>JGI26049J44785_1001752_pt1 | contig 10157 bp, 7 predicted proteins | sample HigsolmetaGSP11D_FD_44785 | JGI IMG/M metagenome (IMG submission 44785)
GCGTTGTAGCAGCGGGTAGCTTGTGGCCGCTGCCTCAACGCCGGAACCGGATAACGGCGTTCCGATAACTGCGATCGATCTCTGATCGCAGATCGGCGCCGGAACCGGATAACGGCGTACCGTTAACCGCGATNGATCTTGGATCGCGGTCCGGCGCCGGGTCCGGTAACGGCGCTGCGATAGCGTCGGTAATGTGAATACCACGTTACAGCCTTGCCTGGAGCTGCGCCGAAGCGGTTGTAGCGTGAATACCGCGTTACAACGTTGCCCGGAGATGCGCTGAAGCGGCTGTAACGTGAATACCGCGTTACAGCGATGTCCGGAGCTGCGTCGGAGCGGCTGTAACGTGAATACCGCGTTACAGCGTTACTTGAGCCGTGTTCCGGCAGCTCTGCCAGCGGGGTGCCGCAAGCTGCTCTGATCGGCGCCGCCCGAGCGATCTGCCGCCGCTTACCGGCCGCATTCTGCACGGTTGTGGCTTTGCAGGCTCAGCCACATCCGTACAGGCCGAGCGACCGGCAAGTTCTCTTGTTTCGTACGGCGGAATAATGATAATCTATGTACAGGCCGTAACGAACGGAGGCTCCTTGCATGGAAATGGTTCAGGTCGTGCTGATGACCGTTCTCGTCTTCTTCGTGATCGTCTCGATCCACGAATGGGGACACTTTTTTTTCGCCAAGCGGGCGGGCATACTCGTGCGCGAGTTCGCCATCGGCTTCGGGCCGAAACTGTTGTCGTTCAAAAGGGGAGAGACCCGCTATACGCTTCGCCTGATCCCCGCGGGCGGTTTCGTCCGCATGGCGGGCGAGGATCCGGAAGTGATCGAAGCCCGGCCGGGCCAGACGATCGCGGTGAGCCTCAAGGACGGCGTCATCGACCGGATCTATCTCGACCGGCTTGAGCAGCGGACGAATGTCGTNCGCGGCGAGATCGACGCGATCGATCTCGAGCGCGAACTGAAGATCGTCCTGAACGCGGACGGTGTGCGGGAATCCTATGCGGTTCACCCGCAGGCGCTCGTCATCGCGCGCGGGCAGGAGACGCAGATCGCGCCGATTGACCGGCAGTTCGGCGGCAAGACGGTCGGACAGCGGGCGATGGCGATTTTCGCCGGCCCGATGATGAATATGATTCTGGCGTTCGTGCTGTTCATGGCGTATGTGCAAATGGTCGGCGTCCCGCAGGAGAACCCCGACCGGCTCATCGTAGGCGAAGTGATCAGCGACGATGCGCCCGCAGCCAAAGCCGGCCTGAAAGCCGGCGACGAGATCATCAAGATCAACGGCGAGACGATCGGCACCGATTCGGAGAAAATGCTGCAGCTCATCGGCTCATCCGTGGACAAACCGATGACGTGGGAAATCGTGCGCGACGGCCAGCCGATGACCATTACGGTAACCCCAGCGTACGACGAAGAGAGCGGTACCGGCAAAGTCGGCATTTTGACCGGCTATCCGATGCGGCGCGCGACGGCGCTTGAGACGGTGAAATTCGGCGCCACCGCGATGAAGAACATGACGATCAACATTTTCGAAGGATTCAAAATGCTGGTGACCGGCAAATTCAAACTGGACGATCTCGGCGGACCGGTCCGGACCGCGCAGGTGACCGGCCAGATTGCGGCGCGCGGCATCGAGCAGTTGACGAGCTGGACGGCGATCCTGAGCCTCTATCTCGGCATTTTCAACCTGCTGCCGATTCCGGCGCTTGACGGCAGCCGCCTCATCTTCCTCGGACTTGAGGCGGTTCGCGGACGGCCGATCGATCCGAACAGGGAGAGCATGGTGCATTTCATCGGATTCGCGATGCTGATGCTGCTCATGCTGGCCGTCACGTACAACGACATTCTGAATCTGATCCGCGGTTGATGTGGACCAGGGTTTAGAGCAGGAGGCGCTTATGTCGAAGGAGAAAGGGTTCGTAACCGAAATTACCCCCCAGAGCGAAGATTTCTCGCGCTGGTACATCGACGTCATCCGGAAAGCGGAACTGATGGATTACTCGCCGGTCAGAGGCTGCATCGTCTTCCGGCCGGACGGCTATGAACTGTGGGAGAACATTCAGCGCGAGCTGGACCGCCGGTTCAAGGAAACCGGCCACCGGAACGCGTATTTCCCCGTATTTATCCCGGAAAGCTTCTTCCAGAAGGAGAAGGAGCACGTTGAAGGTTTCAATCCCGAGCTGCCGTGGGTGACGGAAGCGGCGGCGAGAAGCTGGAAGAGCGGCTGGCGATCCGTCCGACGTCGGAGACGATGTTCGGCCACATGTATGCCAAGTGGATCAAGTCGTACCGCGACCTGCCGGTGCTGATCAACCAGTGGGCAAACGTCGTCCGATGGGAGAAAAGAACGCTGCCTTTCCTCCGCACGAGCGAGTTTCTGTGGCAGGAAGGCCATACGGCGCACGAGAATGAAGAGGACGCGCGCGCAGAGACGATGCGCATGCTCGAAATTTACCGCGACTTCATCGAAAACTTCCTGGCGATTCCGGTCATTGCCGGCCAGAAGACGCCGTCCGAGAAGTTCGCGGGCGCGATCGACACCTATTCGGTCGAGGCGATGATGAAGGACGGCCGTGCGGTGCAGGCCGGCACTTCCCATTACCTCGGCACGAATTTCGCGGAAGCGTTCGATATTCAATATCTGGACCGGAACAATCAGCTTCAGTACGTTCATACGACGTCGTGGGGTGTGTCAACGCGTCTCATCGGCAGCCTGATCATGGTCCACGGCGACGACCGCGGACTCGTGCTGCCGCCGAAGGTCGCGCCGACCCAGGTCATCATGGTGCCGGTGGGCCCGCCGAAGACGCGCGAGCAAGTTATTGCAAAAGTGGACGAGCTGTATGCGCAGCTGAAAGCAGCGGGCGTTCGCGTCCGCGTCGACGATCGCGACGACGTCAGCCCGGGCTGGAAGTTCAACGAGTACGAAATGCGCGGCGTGCCGCTTCGCATCGAGCTCGGACCGCGGGACATGGAGAACGGCGTTGTCGTGCTCGCTCCGCGGGTCGGCGGCGATAAGCGGACGGTGCCGCAGGACAAGATCGTCGAGGAAGTGCTCAAGGCGCTCGACGAGATCCACAACACGATGTTCGAGCTGGCGAAGAAGTTCCGGGAAGAGCACTCGCGTTCGGTGGATACGCTGGACGAGCTCAAGGCATTCATGGAAGAGTCGCGCGGATTCGTAGAGGCCGGCTGGTGCGGCTCCGAAGCGTGCGAACGTCAGGTGAAGGACGAGACGGGCGCGACGAGCCGGAACATTCCGTTCGAACCGTCGTCGCGCAAGACGAAATGTCTGGTATGCGGCGAAGAAGCGGCGCATACCGTCGTGTTCGCCCGCGCATACTGATCGCCGGCGAATCGGTATTTCTTCAACAGCCAGGACAGCCAAGCGGACGCGCCTCCGGGAGGATGGCGCCATCCGTTTTTCTTAAGGAACGGGAGAGGATGGGGAATGAACCGTACCGACGGCAGACGCGAGAAACTCGGGCTTCTGCTTGAGAAAATCGGCTTGACCGGCGAGGAAGCCAATTCGGATTTCGCCGACGGGCTGCTCGACCGCGTGGAAGTGTCCGCCGCCAGCAGACGGTGGACGTTCTTCATCCGGAAAACGTCCGTGCTGCCGGCCAGGCAGTACAGCCTGCTGGTCAGCCGTGCGCGCGAAACGTTCGGCCCGATAGCCGACGTCGAATTTGTGCTCGAATATGATCCGGAGACGGATACGGATCAGGTGCTGCGCGCCCATTGGGACAATTTCGTGGAATGGGCGGCGAGCGAGATCGTCTCCGTCAACGGCTGGCTTGGCAAGGCCGGCATCGAGACGGACGGCGGGCGGCTGACGGTCGTCCTGCTTGACGAGATGGGGCTGGAGCTGGCGCGCAAACGGAAAATCGACGAGGCGGCCGTACGGTTCTTCGAGCGGAGGTTCAGGCGCTCCTGCAAGGTCAAGCTGATGGCCGGCGACTCGGGCCGCGGCGAATACGAGCGGTTCCTGCAGGAGCGCGAACAGGCCGACCGCGAGCTCGTGCAGGCGTTGATGCAGAGCGCCGCCGCGGCCGCTCCGCCTGAACGTCCGGCGGCGGAACGGCTGGTGTACGGTTACGAAATCCGCGATGAGCCGGTGCCCATCTCAAGCATCACGGAAGAAGAGAAAAGGATCACGGTACAGGGGACCGTATTCGGTCTCGAGACGCGGGAACTGCGGAACGGCAATACGCTGTACACCTTCAACGTCACGGACTACACCGATTCGATCATGATGAAGGTGTTCGCGAAGTCGAAGGACGATGCCGCCGTGCTCAGTCTCCTCAAGGACGGCATCTGGATCCGCGCCCGCGGCCGCGTCGAGTACGACAAGTTCATGGCCGAGCCGGAGCTCGTCATGATGCCGAACGACCTGCACGAAGCGCCGGCACCTCCGGAGCGGATGGATACGGCGGAGCAGAAGCGCGTCGAATTCCACCTGCATACGACGATGAGCCAGATGGACGCCGTGACGCCGGTTGACGCTTACATCAAGACGGCCGCGAAATGGGGCCATCCGGCGATCGCCATCTCGGACCATGCGAACGTGCATTGTTATCCGGAGGCGTTCAAGGCGGCGAAGAAGCACAATATGAAGGTCATCTTCGGCGTCGAGGCGAACGTCGTGGACGACCAGGTGGAGATCGTCCTCAATCCGCGGGAGGAACCCCTCGCTTCGGCGGAATACGTCGTGTTCGACATCGAGACGACCGGTCTTTCGATCTTGAACAGCAAGATTATCGAGCTTGCGGGCGTCAAGATGCGGGACGGCAAGGTGACGGGCAAGTTCGAGACGTTCATCAATCCGCATGAGCCGATTCCGTACAATATCCAGCAGCTCACCAACATTACGGATGACATGGTGAAGGACGCGCCCGAGCTNGAACCGAAGCTGCGCGAATTCGTCGAGTTCGTCGGCGACGCGGTGCTCGTGGCCCACAATGCGCGGTTCGACATCGGCTTCATCCAGGCGAACTGCAAGGCGATCGGCCTGCCGGAACTGCCGAATCCGGTGCTCGATACGCTGGAGATGGCGCGGATGCTTCATCCGACGCTGAAGAACCACCGGCTCAATACGCTGGCCGAGAAATACAAGGTCAGCCTCGAGAACCACCACCGCGCGGTGGACGACGCGGCGGCGCTGGGCGGCATCCTGTTCGGCCTGATCGCCGACGCGAAACAGCGGGGCATCGAAGGGCTCCATCAGCTGAACGACCACGCCGGCAAAGACCTGTCGAACGCCCGCCCGTTCCATTGCGGGGTCTACGCGCTGAATGCGAAGGGCAAGAAGAACCTGTTCAAGCTCATCTCCCTCTCGCATACCGAATATTTCAACAAGGTTGCCTGCATGCCGAAGTCGAAGCTGAATGAGATGCGCGACGGGCTGCTCATCCTGTCGGGATGCGAGAAGGGCGAATTTTTCGAGACGGTGCTGAACAAGACGGTGGAAGAGGCGGAGGAAGTCGCGCAATTTTACGACGTGCTGGAGATTCAGCCGATCGATTTCTACATGCACCTGGTGGACAAAGGGCTCGTGCAGAGCCGCGCGGAAATCGAACAGGCGATCCGGCGCGTCTGCGAGATCGGGGAGCGGCTGGGCAAGCCGGTCATCGCGACGGGCAACGTCCACTACCTGCACCCGCGCGACAAAATTTTNCGCGACATTACGATCCACGGCATCACGGGCTACAGTCCGCTCAAAGAGCAGCGCAAGCCGGACGCCCACTTCCGCACGACGGACGAGATGCTGCAGGAATTTGCGTTCCTCGGCGAGGAGAAAGCGTACGAGGTCGTTGTGAAGAATACGGTGGAGCTGGCGGAACGGTTCGAGGTCTACGACATGTTCCCGGACAAGCTGTTCACGCCGATCATCGAGGGCGCGGACCAGGAAATCCGGGAGAAATGCTACGCCTTCGCCAAGGACATGTACGGCGATCCGCTGCCGCAGGTGGTCGTCGACCGGCTGGAGAAGGAACTGAACCCGATCATCAAGTACGGATTCTCGGCGAACTACCTGATTTCGGCCGCGCTCGTCAAGAAGTCGAACGAGGACGGCTATCTGGTCGGTTCCCGCGGATCGGTCGGTTCATCGGTCGTCGCGACGTTCCTCGGCATTTCCGAGGTGAACCCGCTGCCGGCGCATTACATATGCAAGAACAAAGCGTGCAAGCACAGCGAATGGTTCCTTGACGGCAGCGTGCCGAGCGGCTTCGACCTGCCGGACAAGAACTGCCCGAAGTGCGGACAGCCGATGAAGGGCGAAGGGCAGGATATTCCGTTCGAAACGTTCCTCGGTTTCAAGGGCGACAAGGTGCCGGATATCGACCTGAACTTCTCCGGCGAATACCAGCCGCACGCGCACAACTTCACGAAGGTCATGTTCGGCGAGAANAACGTGTTCCGCGCCGGCACGATCAGCACCGTGGCGGAGAAGACGGCGTACGGCTTTGCGAAAAAGTACGAGGAAGACCACGGGAAGAAATGGCGCAGCGCCGAATTGAGACGGCTGGCGATGGGCTGTACCGGCGTGAAGCGGTCGACCGGCCAGCACCCCGGCGGCATCGTCGTCGTCCCGGATTACATCGAAGTGGAAGATGTGACCCCGGTGCAGTATCCGGCGGATGACACGAGCGCGGAATGGCAGACGACCCATTTCGATTACCATGCCTTCGAGGCGAACCTGCTCAAGCTCGACATTCTCGGCCACGACGATCCGACGATGATGCGGACGCTGCAGGATCTGACGGGCGTCGACCCGACGACGATTCCGATGAACGATCCGAAGGTGATGAGCCTGTTCAGCTCGACGGAGGCGCTCGGCGTCACGCCGGAGAGAATCAAGACGCCGGTTGCCACGTACGGCGTGCCCGAGATGGGCACGAAGTTCGTCCGGCAGATGCTGAGCGAAGCGAAGCCGACATCGTTCGCCGACCTGCTGCAGATCTCCGGCCTGTCGCACGGCACCGGCGTCTGGCTCGGCAACGCGCAGGAACTGATCAAGAACGGCACCTGTACGATCAAGACGGTCATCGGCTGCCGCGACGACATCATGCTGTACCTGATCTACAAGGCGGGCATGGACGCCGGGCTCGCGTTCAAGATTACCGAGAGCGTGCGGAAGGGCAAGGGGCTCACGCCGGAATGGATCGAGGAAATGCGCAAGTGCGGCGTGCCCGAATGGTACATTGACTCCTGCCTCAAGATCGAGTACATGTTCCCGAAGGCGCATGCCGCCGCTTACGTCATCTCGGCCGTGCGGACCGCCTATTTCAAGCTGTACCATCCGATCGAGTTCTATGCCGCTTACTTCTCGGTGCGGGCCGAAGACTTCGAGCTCGAGACGCTGTGCCAGGGATACGACGCCATTCTGCGCCGGCTCAACGAGATCGAGGAGAAGGGCTTGAACGCGACGACGAAGGAGAAGAACAGCGTGTCGATTCTCGAGATGGCGCTTGAGATGACCGCCCGCGGCTTCATCTTCAAGCCGATCGATCTGTACCGCTCGGACGCGGTGAAGTTCAAGATCGACGGAAACGCCCTCATCCCGCCGTTCGCCGCGATCAGCGGCATCGGCGAGAACGCGGCGCGGAACATCGCAGCCGCGCGCGATGAAGGCCCCTTCCTCTCGATCGAGGACTTCCAGACGCGCTCGCGCGCTTCGAAGACGATCGTCGAGCAGCTCGCCGCGATGGGCTGTTTCCGCGGGCTGCCGGAGACGAACCAGCTGTCGCTGTTCTGAGGCGAATCTTTCGGTGCTGGCAGTTGCCATGCTCATCCGACTGTGCTATAATTTTTCCGGTAATGATGTAACTGAAGGTTCGCCGACGACGAAGAGTGGGGAGACCCACTCTTTACGTTTTGTCTGCGGATATTGAAGCATACCGGGAGGAATCGAGAGGTGGCGGCAAATCGTGCCCAGATTGAATCCGTTGTCGAGAAACTGGTGAGGCCTTATTTGGAAGAGAACGGCTTCGAGCTCGTCGATATCGAGTACGTGAAGGAAGGCGGCAGCCGGTTTCTGCGCATTTTCGCGGACAAGGAAGGCGGCATCGACATCGATGATTGCGGGCGGATCAGCGAGTGGGTCAGCGCGCGGCTCGACGAACTCGATCCGATTCCGGAAGCCTATTTTCTGGAGGTGTCGTCACCCGGAGCCGAAAGGCCGCTGAAGAAGCCGGAAGACATGGCGAAGGCGGCGGGCCGGCACGTGTTCGTGACAACCTACGAGCCGATCGACGGCCTGAAGGAGTTCGAAGGCCGGCTCGTCTCGTTTGAAGACGATACGGCCGTCATCGAGGTCGGCAAGAAGCGCCATGCGCTGCCCTGGGCGAAAATCGCCAGCGCGCGCCTTGCCATCGTATTCGAATAACCCCGCAATCAGTCGAGAGGAGGAATTCAGTTCCCATGAACATCGATTTTATCGAAGCGCTGGCGGAGATCGAGCGGGAGAAGGGCATCTCCAAGGATGTGCTGCTCGAAGCGATCGAAGCGGCGCTCATTTCGAGCTATAAGCGCAATTTCAACACGGCGCAGAACGTCCGCGTCGACATCAACCGCAACACCGGGGTCATCAAGGTCTATGCGCGCAAGACGGTCGTCGAGGAAGTATTCGACCCGCGGCTCGAGATTTCGCTTGACGCCGCGCGGGAGATCAACCCGCATTACCAGCTCGACGACATCGCGGAGATCGAAGTGACGCCGCGGGATTTCGGCCGCATCGCGGCCCAGACGGCGAAACAGGTCGTGACGCAGCGCATTCGCGAAGCTGAACGCGGTCTTATTTATGATGCTTACATCGACAAGGAAGAGGACATCGTCAACGGCATCGTGCAGCGCCAGGACGCGCGCAACCTGTATGTCGATCTCGGCAAGGTGGAAGCGGTGCTGCCGCTGACCGAGCTGATGCCGAACGACAAGTTCAAGCACGGAGACCGGGTCAAGTCGTACATCACGAAGGTGGAAAACACGACCAAAGGCCCGCAGATCATCCTGTCGCGGACGCATCCCGGGCTGCTCAAGCGGCTGTTCGAGCTGGAAGTNCCCGAGATTTACGACGGCATCGTCGAGATCCGTTCCGTCGCGCGCGAAGCGGGCTTCCGCTCGAAGATCGCGGTCCATTCGCGCAACCCGGAGGTCGATCCGGTCGGCGCCTGCGTCGGACCGAAGGGCATGCGCGTCCAGACGATCGTGAACGAGCTGAAGGGCGAGAAGATCGACATCGTCCGCTGGTCGGAGAACGTGGAGGAGTTCGTCGCCAACGCGCTCAGCCCGTCCAAGGTGCTCGAAGTCATTGTATTCGAGCAGGAACGGGTGGCGCGCGTCATCGTGCCGGATTACCAGCTGTCGCTCGCGATCGGCATCAAAGGCCAGAACGCGCGTCTGGCCGCCAAGCTGACAGGCTGGAAGATCGACATCAAGAGCGAGTCGCAAGCCGAGGCGGAATTCGACCGTCCGCGATCGCAAGGCGAAGCGATGCACCAGGATTCCGTCTCCTTCGACGGCTAGCGTGCGGCGCTTAAGGCATGGAGGGGGCTCACGAACATGAAGCAGCGCAAGGTACCGCTTCGCAAATGCGTCGCCTGCCAGGAAATGAAGCCGAAGCGGTCGCTGATCCGCATCGTGCGTTCGCCTGACGGCGAAGTATCGATTGATCTGACCGGCAAGAAATCGGGACGCGGCGCTTACCTGTGCGGACAATCGTCCTGCTTCAAGCTGGCGAAGAAGAGCAAAGCATTCGATCGGGCGCTCGCCGTCGCCGTTGATCCGGAGATCTATGACCGTCTCGAACAGGATTTCATCCGGGTGGAAGATGAATTCCGGGCAGCCGGCGCCCGTGAAGAAGATGCGTGATCCGGCCCGGGCGCTGAATGCGCTCGGCATGGCCGCGCGGGCGGGCAAGCTGGCTTCGGGCGACGAGACGGTGCTGCGCGCAATCCGCAGCGGGAAAGCGAAGCTCGTCGTCGTGGCGGCCGACGCGTCGGACAAGGCGAAGAAGAAGTACGGGGACAAATGCAGGGCGTACGGTGTGAGGCGCGTCGAGGCGTTCGACCGCCGGACGCTGGGCGCCGCCATCGGCAAGGCGGAACGCGTCGTCGTTGCCGTGCTGGATGCGGGGCTGGCGGCGCTCGTCGCGGA
>JGI26049J44785_1001753_pt1 | contig 10152 bp, 10 predicted proteins | sample HigsolmetaGSP11D_FD_44785 | JGI IMG/M metagenome (IMG submission 44785)
TCTTCCCTGGCCCCCCTCAGCACGCAAGCTCCGACGACTTCCCGCCCGAGCCGCTCCAGAGGACCGAAACCAGCGACGGTCTTACCGGCGAGCGGGTCCCCTTTGGAGGATGTCCACCCTTCCCCGTCCCTCGNCCCCACATCCCGATGAGCCTTGCCTCCAACACGCTTCGTGCCCANGGTCGACCCCCTCACGACGAGTCTCGGTCTGATCACCCGTCGCTGGGGTGGGAGTTCACGGCCGTCTATGAGGTCCAGGAGGAGCTCGGTCGCCAGGTAACCGAAGTCGTAGTAGGAGGTACGCACCGTCGTCAGCCCCGGCTGGAGCAGAGCAGCCGGAGGGATGTCATCGTAACCCACGAAGGCAACATCCTCCGGGATCTCCATCCCGAGATCCCGCGCGGCCTCGTACCCGCCGATAGCCATGGTGTCGCTCGCGACGAACACGGCCTCCGGAGGTTCCTCAAGCTCGAGTAGAGACCTTACAGCTCTGTAGCCCATCTCCCGCGTAAAGTACGGCTCGTGCCTCACGAGACCATCGTCGTAGCCTACACCGTACTCCCTGAGCGCCTCCCGGTAGCCTCTGAGGCGATCACGGCCGACCATGATCTCTGGCTTGGCGCAGACGAAACCAATACGCCGGTACCCGAGCTCCAACAGGTGGGAGGTGGCCAGTCGGGCACCGGTGACGTCGTCGCTGTTCACGTAGTTCATCTTGCGTCCCGGAATGTGCCTCTTTATGACCACATAGGGCATCCCGGCCCGCTCCAGGATGTCCAGGTGCTCCTCGCGTATGTCGTTGGCCACCCGCAACAACACGCCGTCGGCGGACCGGTCCTCGACCAAGTTGCGGAGGTAGGCGGGTGACTCATCATCCTCGATGCCGGTCATGCTCAAGATAGCGTCGTGTTGCCAGGCGTACTCGCCGACACCCGCGATAAGCTCCCCCATCACGCTCGAGATCTGCCGCCAGGCGTCCCCGACATAGTCGATGCTGACGAACGCCACCCGGGCTCTGCGCACCCGGGGAGCGACCATGGTCCCCACCCCCGCCTTCCGCTGGACCACACCCTCGTTGACCAGCTCCAGAAAGGCTCTGCGAGCGGTCGTCACGCTCACCCCGTACTCTTCGCAGAGCTGGTTTTCGGAAGGCAGCAAGCTCCCCGGCGGGAACTCTCCCCGGCGGATACGCGCCAGGAGATCNTGCCGTACCTGCTGGTACATGGGACCGCCGGTGCGCCGTCCCGCAAGCCTGCCCCTGCCATCCACCGGTCCAGCCTCCTTCCTCGTCCGTCACCGGTCGCATCCAACTCCCCCTAGACGGAGAATACCTTCCGCCGGTAACGCTTACCGTCGATGGTCACGTTACGCANTGTCACCTGAGCGTTCTCGATGTCGTAGGGTTCCTTGGCGTTNTCGAAGACACAATTCTCNAGGGTTACGTTCTCGATCGGNTCGTCGCCGTAGCCGACAAGGTCGAGCGCGTAGTCCCCGCTCTCGTGTGCCGTCACGTTGCGCACGTCGATGTCANGCACCGTCGGATCGTAGGATCCACCCGCCCCCTCTCCGTAGAAGAAGTCGATCTTGAACACGGAATCGGAGACCTGCCCAACGGTACAGTTCTTCATGTTGACGTTCTCTATAAATCCCCCGCGCACCGAGTTGGTCTTCATGCGCAGGGCGATCTGCAGGTTGGGACTGCTCAGACGGTTGTTCCTGGCGAAGACGCTGCGCACACCACCGGTCATCTCACTGCCGATGGTCACCCCACCGTGCCCGTCTCTCATGTGGCAGTGCTGGATCACCACGTTCTGGCACGGGACGTTCACCCGGCGTCCATCGGCGTTCCTCCCCGCCTTTATGGCGATGCAGTCGTCCCCGGTGTCGAACACACAACCGTCGATCAACACGTAGTCACACGACTCCGGGTCGCATCCATCGTTGTTGGGACCGTGGCTGTCGACCCTGATCCTCCGCACCGTGACGTTGCTGGATAGTACGGGGTGCACTTCCCACATCGGGGAGCGTAGTATCTTCACACCTTCTATCAGAACGTTCCGGCACCGATAGGGCTGGATGAAGTTAGGCCGCAGGTAGTGCCCGGACCCGAAGACCCGCTGGCGAACCGGCACCCCCTCATCGGCCATCCGCTGCAGTAAATCCCAGTCCGCTTCCTGATTCGGCTCCCCAGGTTTCCAGCCGTACTCCGTCTTCCCCTTCCACGGCCACCAGTGCTCATCGTCCGCCTGCCCGTCGAGCACCCCCGAACCAGTCACAGCCACGTTCTCCTGCTCGAAGGCATAGATGAAAGGAGAGTAGTTCATCAACTCGATTCCCTGCCAGCGCGTGTAGACCACCGGCAGGTAGTCGCCCGGATCCTGGCTGAACTTGACCGTCGCATCCCTGGTCACATGCAAATTGACGTTGCTCTTGAGATGGATGGCCCCGGTCAGAAACGACCCCGCCGGAACGATGACCCGCCCTCCCCCAGCACTGCTGCAATCGGCTATGGCCGCCCTGAAAGCTTCCGTGCAATCGGTCTTCCCATCGCCGACCGCCCCGTAGTCGGTGATAACGAAGTCCCGGTTCGGAAACCTCGGCGGTCCGACCCTTCCGAGTATCCGCCCGGCCTCCGACCACCGACCAGAACCGGCCCCTCGCGCCAGAGCCAGCCCAGGCACCCCAAAAGATGCCAGGAAAGCCCCTCCAACGGTGCCCCCACCATACCTCAGAAACTCGCCGCGGCTGACCCGCCTCACGCAACCTCCTTCCTCTTCCCCACAAATTATTGTACTTAGTACACTAATATAGTGTGGTGCAAGCACCCTGTCAACATCACCGGGTGATCTCTTCGGAGGTTGGAGTAGGAGACAGAGCCGGGAGGGGGTCCACGGCCCTCCCGGCGTTCCGTCGAAGGAGGACTATACCTCGGTCATCCTGCGGGCGTCGAGGAGCTCGGCGAGCTTCTCTTCGGAGAGGTCGGTCTTCTCGCGGGCGAGCTCGCGGATGGTCTTTCCGGTCCTGTACGCCTCCTTGGCGATCTCGGCGGCCTTGTCGTAGCCGATCTCGGGGGCGAGGGCGGTGGCGAGCATGAGCCCTTTCTCGACGAGCTCTGGGCCGCGCTCGGTCGCCTTTATGCCGGTCACGCAGCGGGTGGTGAGGTTCGCTGAGGCGTTGGCGAGCAGCGTGATCTCCTCGAGGAGGTTGTGGGCGATGACCGGCAGCATGACGTTGAGCTCGAAGTTGCCGCTCTGTCCGGCGAGGGCTATCGTGGCGTCGTCGCCGTAGACCTGCGCGCAGACCATCGTCACGCTCTCGGCGATCACCGGGTTGACCTTGCCCGGCATGATCGAGGAGCCCGGCTGCAGCTCCGGGAGCGCTATCTCGGCGAAGCCCGCCCGCGGACCGCATCCCATCCAGCGGATGTCGTTCGAGATCTTCATGAGGGAGGCCGCGACCGTCTTCATCGCCCCGCTCGCGAACACCGCCGCGTCCATCGCGCTCTGCGCCTGGAAGTGGTTCCCGGTCTCCCGGATCTCGATCCCGAAGCGNCGGCTGAGCCGCTCGCAGACCCTGCTCGCGAACTCGGGGTGGGTGTTGACGCCGGTCCCGACGGCGGTCCCGCCGAGGGCGACCTCCGAGAGACCTTCGGCGGCCTTCCTCACTCGTTCGATGCCGCGCTCTATCTGCCCGGCGTAGCCCTGGAACTCCTGGCCGAGCCGGATCGGGGTGGCATCCTGCAGGTGGGTACGTCCGGTCTTCACCACGTCGTCGAACTCGCGCGCTTTCTCCTCCAGCGCACGCTGCAGCCCCTCGAGCGCCGGGATGAGATCCTCGTTCACGGCCAGGAGGGCGGAGAGGTGGATCGCGGTGGGGATCACGTCGTTGGAGGACTGGCCCTTGTTGACGTGGTCGTTGGGGTGCACCGGGTCCCTGGAGCCGCGTTCGCCGCCGAGGATCTCTATCGCGCGGTTGGAGATGACCTCGTTGGCGTTCATGTTGGTCGAGGTGCCGCTGCCGGTCTGGAAGACGTCCAGGACGAACTGGTCGTCGAGCTTGCCCTCGACGACCTCTTCCGCCGCGGCGACTATCGCGTCTTTGATCCTGCCGTCGAGCAGCCCGAGNTCGTGGTTGACGTTAGCCGCCTCGAGTTTTATCGCGCCGAGGGCCTGGATGAAACGTCGCGGGAANCGCAGGTCGCTTATCGGGAAGTTCTCCTTCGCCCGCTGGGTCTGCGCGCCGTAGAGCGCNTCCTCCGGGACCTTCACCTCGCCCATCGAGTCCCGCTCGATCCTGAATCCCCTCTCCTGATCCGACATACATCCCTCCTAATTGAAGAGCGGAGCCTGTTGACCTCTACGTCATATAATTGCGCTGGGCAACCGCATCGCATTATATTAGGGAGGTGAGCCCTTTGGATTCCCTCAAGCACGCGCTCAAAGAGTGGGCGGTGGCCATAGAAGCGCTCGAACGGGGCCGCACGGCGCTCCTGATACGCAAGGGCGGNATCCGGGAGAAGTCCTTCGCCGTCCCCGAAGCGCGCTTTTTGCTCTACAAGAGCTACGAGCACCAGCGACCTGATCTTCTCAAACCCGCCTACCGCGACCTGTTGCGGGACATCCCCTCCCGACGCGACGACGAGCCGATCGTCCTCACCTCCCTCGCCGAGGTCGTCGGGGCGTACGAGATCTCCGAACCCGAAGCGCTCGCCGCGCTGGAGCCCCACCACATGTGGAGCCGGGAGTACGCGGAGAAACGTTTCAGGTGGCGCCCGAAGAAGCCGCTCACCGTGCTGGTCCTGCGCACCCACCTGCTCCCCGAGCCGGTGGAGCTCCCCTACAGCGAATCCTACGGCGGATGCAAGAGCTGGGTGGAGCTGGAGAGTCAGGTCCTGATCGAAGGAGCCACACCCGCCCTCGGCGAGCGTGACTTCGAGGAGCTCGCGGCGCCGGCGCTCGAGGTCCTGCAAGATCTCGAGCCCGCGTCCGTGGGCACCTCGTAGAGGAAGGAGATTAGCATGGGCTCGGGCGCAACGCTCCCGGTGATACTCCTCCTCGTAATCCTGATCGTGAGCTGGCAGCTCGTCTACACGGCGAACAAAGATTTGGTACGCACGAAAGCCTGGGGTTATTTCGGGAGGAGGCTGCTCCCCTACGCGATCCTGGTCCTCATGGCGCTGAGCCTCTTCTTCATCCGCTCCGTGCAGCAGGAGTGGGCGCTCATGACGTGGGCCGGCGTCTTCGCCGTCGCGGTCATAGCGTCGAACATATTCTCCTCGCCGGCCGCCGAGAGGCGTGCGAACCGGGCTTTCCGGCGCAAGGACTACGAAGACGCCGCCGAGCAGTACCGGCTCCTGGTCCAGAGTGCCCCCCTCGCCCGCCACTACACCTTCCTCTCCGCCGCCCTCGCGGCGACCGAACGCTACGAGGAGGCGGCCGAGGCGGCCACCGAGGCGATAAGGCGCGACCCCGAGTACGGGCTCGCCTACTACAACCGGGCGATGGTCGAGCGCCGGCTCGGGCACAAGGGCCGCGCGATAAAGGACCTCCGCCGCTCGCTGGAGGCCGATCTCCCACGCCGCTTCAAGGGAAACGTACACGCGGTTCTGGAGGAGATGACCTCTTGAGCTTCCTCTACCCGGCGCTCGGCGGGCTGGTCATCCTGTTTTTCCTCGCCCTCGTCGCGGCCCGCCAGTCCCGGGACCTGCTGCGCGCCCGGGCCTACATGGACTTCGTCTGGAGGCTCATCCCATTCTGCACCACGGGCGTGCTCCTCGTCCTCCTGCCCTTCGTGATGCAACAGGCCATCCCCGGCACCAACTACATGCAGGTGCTCGCCATCTACCTGGTGGGATCCGTCGTGATCATCGCACTGATGGCGCTCGGGGTCTCTCCGGCGGAACGCCGGGCGGCCCGGGCTTTCCGCCGGGAGGAGTACGAGAAGGCGGCTCGATCTACGAGCAGCTGCTCAAGGAAAGGCCCCTGCCCCGCTACTACTCGGCGCTCGCCGCCTGCCTGGACGCCGCCGGAAACCACCACGCCGCCCTGGACGCCGCGGACCGGGCGGTGAAGCTCGACCCGAAGCTCGGGATCGCCTACTACAACCGGGCCTCGGCGCACGCTGCGCTCGGCGAGAGAGACCTCGCTATAAGCGACCTGCGCGCCGTCTTCCACGCCGACTCGGACCGCCGCCTGCGACGCGCCGCCGAGCGCGCCCTGAAGGGCCTGGAAGGGAGGTAGGCCCGGCCGGCTCAGGCTCCCTTCTCCACCGCAGCCCGCGGGGAGAAGGTGAACGTCGCCCAGTGGATGAGGAGGCTGTAGAGGTAGAGGCCCATCGCGAGCGCGGCCGCGACCGTGCCCTTCCCGGCCCAGAGCAGCGGCCACTCGGGCGGGATGTACTGCAACGCCAGCAGAAGCAGCGCCGGAGCGTAGCGCCGGCGGGCGAGGAGCACCAGGATGCCCGGGGCGAGGAGCATCAGGTAGTTGTTCCAGGAGATCGGGGAGAGGAGCAGCGAGGCTGCGACCATGGCCCACAAACCCGTCTCCGAGTCCCTCCACACCCGGTAACAGGTGTACAGGAGCAGCAGGATTGCGACGGCGTACGCCACGTAGATCATCACCGGCGCTTCGGCGAGCGCGCGGGAGTAGGGATTCCTGGTGAAGAGCCTCGCCGCGGTCCCCGGGAGCGAGGCGTTGTCCCAGTAAGGGTCGACCGAGTTCCCGAACGCCACCCGCAGCCACTCCATGGTGCTCCACGGCCCGAGGGCGAGGGCCGCACCCAGCGTCGCCAGCGCTCCGGCCGCCACCGCCGACCCGAAGGAGACCCACCGGCCGCGCATCACGTACCACAACAACGCCGGCGCGAGCGAGGGCTTCACCGCCACCGCAAGGCCGAGGGCGACGCCGGAGAGGACCCGGCGCCCGCGCCTGTCGGCGACCCAGGAAGCGACGAGCGCGAGGGTGACGACAGCGTATATCTGTCCCAGCGCGAGCGTGGCGAGCAGCGGCGAGGAGAGGAAGAGCGCCCCCGCGGCGAAGGAGGCCCATCCCCCGCCCAGGCGCAGCTCGTGGGCCGTCCAGGCCGTGTAGCAGACGAAGAGAAGCAGCGTCAGCAGGACGAAGATGCGGTAGGCATCGAGCGGCTCGAGCAGGCCGAGCGGGGAGAACACCAGGGTCCAGAACGGTGGGTTCAGGTTCGGGAGGGTGGCGCCCGTGTGGTAGATGTCGCCCCCACCCCACACCGCCTCAGCCGAGAGCCAGAAGGTCTGGAAGTCCACGTGGACCTTCATGGAGGTCGTGGCGATCCGGGAGAGCGTCATCCCACCGGAGTGCACGTTGACCCACGAGCCGAGCACGAACGCCGCCACAGCGGCGGCGAGCACCAGCGCATCGAGGAGGATTGCGGGTTTCCTCTGGCCCCGGATCATACGGGGCAATCATACGCCACCAGAGAAGCGGCATTCAGCGAAGCGGAGAGGGGGGGATTCGAACCCCCGGCGCCGGGATAACCGACGCTACGGTTTTCGAGACCGCCGCATTAGTCCGCTCTGCCACCTCTCCGCGGGAGAGTTTAACCTACGTGTCCGCTCCCGTCAGGACCCCTCATCCCGGAGACCACCTCACGCGCCGCGGCGAAGGCGGCGTTGGCGGCGGGCACCCCGCAGTAGACGGCGCTCTGCAGCAGGACCTCCTTTATCTCCGCGAGGCTCATCCCGTCCTCGAGCGCGGCCCGGATGTGCATCTTCAGCTCCTCGAGGTGCCCGAGCGCGACGAGCGCGGTGATGGTCATGCACCGGCGGGTCTTGCGGTCGAGGCCGGGGCGGGTCCAGATCCCGCCCCACGCGTAGCGGGTGATGAACTCCTGGAAGTCCGCGGTGAGGTCGTCCGCGCTCGCGAGCGCCCGGTCTACGTGTTCGTTCCCGAGCACCTCCCGGCGTATCCTGAGCCCCTCCTCGTAGTCCCTTCCGCTCACGAGGTGAGGTGCTCCATTATGGCCCGGGTGACCTCCTCGGGATGCTCGATGTTCACCAGGTGCGCGGAATCCTCCACCACGATCATCCGCGCGTCGGGGATGGCGTCCCGGATGGCCTCGCCGTGCTCCGGTGGGGTCGAGGGGTCGTCGGCCGCGGCGATGACGAGCGTCGGGGCCTTTATCCGGCCGAGGCGGCCACGCAGATCCATCTCCCGGATCGCCTCGCAGCAGCCCGCGTACCCCTCGGCCGGGGTCTCGCGCAGCATCCGACCGACCTTCTCGACCTTCTCCGGGTGCTCCCGGCGGAAGCGGGGGGTGAACCAGCGCTCGAGCACCATCTCCTCCATCACGGCGACGCCGTGCTCGCGGGCCGTCTTGGCCCGCTCGGTCCAGGTCTCCTTCGGCCCGAGGAGCGCCGAGGTGCAGCAGAGCACGAGCCGCTCGACGCGCCCGGGGACCTCGCTCGCTACCCACATCCCGACCATACCNCCGATCGAGAGCCCGCAGAAGGAGAACCGGTCGATCCCGAGCCGGTCCAGAAGTGCGAGCACGTCCCCGCCCAGATCGTCGATCGTGTACGGTCCCGGCGGGACCGGGGAGCCGTCGTGCCCCCGGTAATCGTAGCGCACGAGGCGGAAGCGCTCCCGCAGCACCTCCGCCTGATCGTCCCACATCTCGAGCGTCGTGCCCAGGGAATTGGACAGCACCAGTACCGGCGCGTCCTCGGGACCCTCCAGCTCGTAATGCACCTCCACGCTCAACCCTGCACCTCCTTGCGGTATAGCTCCAGAGCCCGGTCCACGAAAGCCCCCGCAGACCCGAGATACCCCGCCGGGTCGAGAGCCCGATCGAGNTCCTCCCCGGAGAGCGNCCCGGCGATGGCCTCCTCGGCGAGAAGCTCCTCCCGGAAGGCCCCGCCNCCAGAGGCGGTCCGGCGCGCCGCCCGCTCGACGGCCTCGTGCGCCGCGAGCCGCCCGATGCGCCCCGCGGCCGCCGTGACGACCCGTTCGGCGAGGATGAGACCCTCGGTCGCGCCCAGGTTCTGCCGCATCCTCTCCGGATGGACCTCGAGCCCCTCCACCACCTCGCGCACCGCGCACACGGCCCCGCCGGCGTGGGCGAGCGCCCCGCCGAGCGCCTCCCACTCGGCGTGCCAGGAACCGAAGGCCGGCCGCTCGTGCTCGGTCGCCATCGCCTCCTGCAGGGTACTACAGAAGACCCGCACCCGGCGGCAGCTCGCCGCGGCGGTCACGCAGAGGATGGGGTTGCGCTTGTGCGGGAGCGTAGAGGAGCCCCCGCGCCCCTCTCCGGCGGGCTCGGCGACCTCCCCCACCTCGGTCTGCGCCATGAGGATGATATCTCGGGAGATCTTCTCCAGCGCGCCCGCGAGCAGGGAGAGCGCCCCGCCGGCGCGGGCGATGCGCGAGCGCTCGGCGTGCCAGGGGAGCGCGGGCTCCGCNAGGTCGAGCAGCCGGGCGAAGTTCTCGAGCACCACGACCCCCGCNTCCCCGAGCGAGGCGAGCGTCCCGGCCGCACCCCCGAGCTGAGCCGCGAGCCCGGTGCGGCGCACCTCCAGCAGGGCCCGGCGCGCCTCGAGCACCCCGGCGAGCCAGCCGGCGGCCTTGAGCCCAAACGTCGTAGGGAGGGCCTGCTGCAGGAGCGTCCTCGCGGGCATGAGGGTCTCCCGGTGCTCCCCGGCGAGCCGGGCGCACGCTGCGCAGACGGCGTCCACCTCGGGCAGGAGCATGTCGAGGGTGCGCCGGAGGAGGAGCATCGCCGCCGTGTCGGTGATGTCCTGGCTCGTCGCGCCCCGGTGGACGTGGCGGGCGGCCTCCTCCGAGACCCCGGAGACCCGCGCGGTGAGCTCCTTCACCAGGGCCGGCACGGGGTTCCCGGCGGCAGCGGCCCTCTCCCCGATCACCCGCGGGTCGTAGAGCTCGGCCCGGCAGCAGGCGGCTATGGCCCCGGCGTCCCGTTCGCCGATGAGCCCGGCCTCCGCCTCGGCGCGGGCGAGGGCCGCCTCCGCGTCGAGCATCGCCTGCAGCCACGCCCGGTCGGAGACGGCCTCGCGGAAGCGCTCGGGGACGAAGATGGGCCCGAAGAGCTCCCCGCTCATTCGGAGAGCTTGAAGAAGGCCGTCTGCCCCTCGCCCTGCAGGCGGATGTCGAAGCGGTAGCGGTTC
>JGI26049J44785_1001767_pt1 | contig 10114 bp, 8 predicted proteins | sample HigsolmetaGSP11D_FD_44785 | JGI IMG/M metagenome (IMG submission 44785)
CAGGACGGGTATCTCGTCCAAATCAAAGGGAACCTTACAATTGCCGGATTCGACCCGATGAACCTTTTGCCCAAGGGGGAGCTGCTGCTTCATAAGCGGATGCTGAAGTTTTCCTCCAATAACAAGGAATATTTTTTGGAGCAACCGGTTGTCACGATCATGAATGGAGAAAATTTGTCCTGCCGGGAGCTGCAGTTCTTTAGCCGGGGAAAACCGGAAATCAAGGACGGCAAGGCTTCGGTTCCGGGATTGACGGAGGAGCTCCTTTTAGATGGAATCACCATTGAGGCGGACCGTGAGGAGCTTGAATAAAGTGTAATGTTATTGGAGTCCCTGGTGGTCGACGATGATCAACGGGTGATGCAAGCGGCCCGCGGAAGTTTGAAGCGGAAATATGCGAGTGGCTGACGGATATTTCGCTTGCTCTTTGTTCGGAAGAATCGCCAATACGCGGGACGACGTTCAACATTTTCTGTCGGCCCAACGATGGATTGTCCGACATTTCAATCGGATGGTTCAACATCCGCAAAAAATTTTTCAAAAACCCATGGGACTGTTCAACATCTTCGGAGATTCGTCTATCATTTTTAGATTTATGTTCATCTTGGACAAAAATTTGTCCGACATCAAAGAAAAAATAACCATCATCCTTGAAAAAACGTCCATCATCCCAAGAAAAATGTCCATCATCGTTCAGCCGTCTATGGCCAACACCTGATTCCGTTTTTCAAACCTTGCGGAAATGAAATAGAAAAAGTGTAAGCCCACAACCTATTCATTTAAAATTCGAACAGGACGGGCGCCATCGTAGTCGGGACATGATGGAACGTGCCGGAAAGCGAAGGGGAAAGCCAAGCGGGGGTGAAAGGAAGGGAAAAGAGATGGGGGAGCCGAAGGACGGGAGCCCTTTCCGGAAAAATAAACTTCCCTGGAGCAGGTGGACCGGTTCCCTATCAGTGCAGGAACCGACCTTCCGGAAAAAGAAATTCCCGTAAAGCCCCCTCTTAATCCCCCGAGCCCCCCGATTTATTCCCTTTCTTCCCCGTCGTACAGCCCCCGCTGGATGATCAGCTCGATCGGCTTTTGCCGGGGGATGAGGATCTCCGCATCCCGTCTTTTTTCCCTTACCTTTTGGACCAGTTCATGCCGGATCCGTTCGTTGTTTTGCAAAACCCCGCCGAGGAGCAGGAGCTTGAAGGATTTTTCCCCGATACCCGCCTTTTCCGTGACGGCCTCAACGAGAAGGAAGAGTTCGGAAGCGGCTTTTTCCAAAATCCTGCGGCTGACCGGATCCCCCAGCGTGCAGGCCTGTTCCACGATCACCGACAAGGCGCTGACCTCGTCGACGGAGTAATGGGGACCGTATGCCCAATTGTACAGCTGTTCATGGTTGGCGAAGCGGAGATGCTTAAGGACCAAGTCCGACAAAACGGTGGGTTTTTCCCGGCCATCGTGCATCCTTAGCACGGCCCGGACGGCTTCCTTGCCGATCCAATAGCCGCTTCCCTCGTCCCCGAACCGGTGGCCCCAGCCGCCGGACCGGTAAAAATTTCCTTTTCCGTCGTGGGCGAAGGCGATGGATCCGGTTCCGGCGATCANCAGGACGCCGGGGGACTGTTTCGTTGCCCCGATCAGCGTGGACAGGGCGTCGTTTTCCACGANCAATTCTTCNATTTGGATGCCGCTTGTTTGGACGGCTCTCCGGACAAGACCTTCCACCAGCGTTTGATCTTTGGCCGTGTCGATCCCCGCCAGGGCAAATACCCCGCGCCGAATCCGGTAATCCTTTCTGCCAAGCCCGAGCCGGTCTTCCAGGGCGGAGGCGGCTTGCCCGAGGACGCGGGCCAGCGTTTCTGCGGCGCTTTCCTCTCCCGCCGCCTGGTAGTTGGAGGCGCCGCCTTTTCCTTTCGCCAAAATTTTTCCCGTTTTATCGGTGATGACCGCATCGGTCTTCGTTCCGCCCCCGTCGACGGCCAAAAGGGGAAAAACGGCCGGGGAACGCTTTTCCGCGTAGCCGGAAAGCGGTTCCGGCATCATCTCCTGGTTCCTTTTCCCGCCGGTGCCGGGCGCATGAAGTTTCCCGCCGTCCTTGCCGGTCCGGGCGGATCCACTTTGACCGTCTTCGGGGGAGAAGAAAGGGAGGAACGGCCTACTCATTCTCCCTCACCCATTCCGCAAAAATTTGTTCGATCTGTTCCCGCTTTTCTTTCAGCCGCTTCCCTTTTTCTTCCGCCCATTTTTCCAGCTCTTCCTGTTGCCGGATCCGTTCCCGGACCGTATTTGTCATTCTTTCCGGGCTCGGTCCTCCTTCCAGCGACCGGATCCGGACGAAATGGACCGGGTCCAGGGCGTTTNTGAATTGTTCTTCGGTGATGGACANTTTTCTTCCGATGATNTTCTCGGCGTNACGATTCAAAAGGTCNAGGTGGAAATCGTCCAGGGATTCCTTTCCTTCGGAAGACAGTTCCCTCACGGCGGCGCTTACGATTTCATGGGCCTTCCGGAAGGAAAGGCGGTCGGTTCGCACCAACGTGTCCGCCAGTTCGGTGACGTTGGCAAAGCTTTTCTTCGCCCGCTCCAGCAGTTTTTCCCGGTTCACTTCCATCGTCATTAAAACCCCGGCAAAGAGCCCGTAGACGTTTTGCAGGCAGTCGATGGCTTTCCACATATAGGGCTGCATGTCATCTTCCGTATCGACGATGTCGCCGAAGGGGGTGTTGTGGATCATCGTCAGCACCGTTTGCGCGTTGCCGGCAACGGTGGACAGCAAAGAACGGATGTGTTCGATGGATACCGGGTTCCGTTTTTGCGGCATGATGGAACTGATCTGGACAAAGGGGGAGGCCAGTTTCAGGCAGCCGAATTCCTGCGTTCCCCACAGGAGAAAATCTTGGGCGGAACGTCCCAGATTGATTCCCGCCAGTTGGACGGCGGCGGCGGTTTCCCCGATGTAATCCGCGCCGGCGACCGCATCCCAGGCGTTATCGATCATGTCTTCGAAGCCCAACAATTCCTGCACCCGCTTCCGGTTGATCGGGAATCCGGAAGTGGTTAACGCCGCGGCGCCCATGCTGCTGCGGTTCACCGTCTGATAGGCGGCCATCAGCCGGCGGATGTCCCGCGTCAAGACGTCGGTCATCGCGTTGAAATAGTGGGCCAGGGTCGTCGGCTGGGCCTGCTGGGTGTGGGTATACCCGATCATGACCGTGTCGATGTGTTCGGATGTGAGTTCGATCAAACATTGGCGAAAATTCAGGGCCGCCTGAATCAGGTTGAGCAGTTTTTCCCTTAACGTCATCCGGTAGATGGCGATGCCCATGTCGTTTCTGCTGCGGGCGATGTGGAGATTGCCGGCGATGTCCCCGGCTTCTTCGATCAAAAAATGTTCGATCTGGAAGAATAAATCTTCAAAAGAAGGATCATACGGATGTTTTTTCCATTCGCCGATGTCGATCTTTTTGATCGCCCGGTAAATGTTTAACGCTTCGTCTTTGGCGACGATCCGTTGTTCGACGAGCATGATCAGATGGGCCAAGTGGATCTGGATCATCGGAAGAATGAAGTTTTCCTTGGCGTGGTTGAATGCGGGCTCCAGCACCAGTTTTTTGTAGGTTTTTGCAGGGAATTCCGTTCCTTCCTTTTCAATGATTTTTTGCCGAACCTTCGAATCCATATGGAACATCCCTTTCCAGTTCTGTTATCGTTTTTCCTTTGCTTGATGCATTGGACGGCCTTTCTCCCATCCCCATCGCAAAAAAACGTTGGGTGAGCCGGGGCCGTTTCCCGCGCCGGAAGGCATCGCCCGGCGGAAGGCGTCAGGTTCCGGGAACGGCCTTGCGTCCGCTCCGGAAGAACTTGTCGGCGGGAATCCGATTTGGGTGATTTACACGAAAACGGCCTCGCGTCCTTTCCGGAAGAGCCCCATGGCCACAGGAATATGGATGGGGCAGCGTCCTTCTTCTGCGGAAAGGACGAATACCGCGGCCGGGGAGACGGGGCGGCGGCCCCGGTCCTTCCGATGAACCGCCGCGGACTTCGGGGCCGGCAGGACGGCCGGCGGACTCATGCGCCTGTCCGCCTCCATGCCGGTCTTTCCTTAAGCGGGATGCCGCGTCTTTTTCAGCGGGCGGGTCGGCCCTACATCGTGCTTGCCTTTCCGCCCGTGATTTTTTGGGAGACGAACAGGACGATGATGATCAAAGCGACTTGCAATACGCCATATGCGCACGCGGTTCCGAATTTGAAGGCGTACATCTTTTGCCAAATGGCCACGGAAAGGGGCATCGTGTGGACATTGTAGATCAAAATGGATGCGACGAACTCGCCGATCCCCTGCACGAAGGCGAGCAGGGTGCCGGCCATGATGCCCGAAAAGGTGATGGGCAATACCACCCGCCGGAAGGCGTACCACCAATTGGCGCCCAGGCTCCTCGCCGCGTCTTCGATCGATTGGTCCATCTGCATGAGGCTTGCGGCGGTGTTTCGGAAGACCAAGGGCAGCTGCCTGACAAAATAGGCGAGGGGCAAAATCCAAAAGGTGCCGATTAAAACTTGATTGAAACTGAAAACGGAGGGGGTGCTGAAGGCCGCGATCAAATTGACGGCGACCACCGTTCCGGGCAACGCCCAAGGCACCATGATCAGGATGTCCATCAGCGTCTTTCCTTTGAAATTCAGGCGGACCATGGCGTAGGCGGCCGCGACGCCGAAAAGGACGTTTCCGATCACCGCGGCGGTGCTCATCTTGATGCTGTTCCAAATCGGACGCCAGGTCATCGGATCCGTGAACAGGTCGACATAATGCTGCAAGGTGTAATCGGTCGGGATGATTTGCACCGTCCACTTCCCGTCGACGGAGAAGGAGATCAGGGCGATGACGAGGATCGGCAATAACAGCACGATGACCCCGATCACGGAAAGGAACATGGAGACGTATTTCATCAGCGGGGATCGGACTTCCGTGCGGTGGACGCCGAGCCCCTTGCTTTGATTTTGGTAATTTTTCCGCCCCTGGTACCATTTCATGATGATCAAAAAGGCGATGGACACGATGGAAAGAATGGTCGATTGGGTGGCGGCCATATCCAGGTTCCCGTTGGTGCGGGAAAGGTAAATTTGCATCGTCATCGTCCGCTCCACGCCGAACATGAGCGGAGCCGTATAGGAAGCCATGGAAATCATGAAGACAAGCAAAGACGAGGCGACCATGGCCGGCGTGAGCATCGGCAGAATGACCTTCGTCCAGATCCGGAATCGGCCCGCACCCAGGCTGGTGGCCGCTTCTTCCAAGGACGGATCCAGATCCTTGATGGCGGCGGAAGCGCTCAAATAAAAATAGGTATACATCGTAAAGGTGTGAACGACGATGACCCCCCAAATCCCCCGCAGGGCAAAGGGGACTTCCGGCAAATCGAAAAGGGACTGGAACAGGCGGGGAAAAATGCCGCTTTCGCCGTATAAAAACATGAAGGACAAGGAGCCGATCAACGGCGGCAAGGCCATCGGCACCAGGACGAGCACCGACAGGATTTTCCTTCCGGGAAAATCGTATCTTTCCAGCAGGAAGGCCATGGTAACGCCGACGATGGCGCAGGTGATGACGCTGGCGACGGAAATCAATACGCTGTTCACCAGGGCTTCCGTGTTCGTCGTGTTTCCTTCGCCGAAAAACTTGAGATAGTTGGCGAAGGTCACATTGCCATCCTGATCGACGACGCTTTGGACAAAGGTTTTATAAAGGGGAAAAATCACGTAAGCCAACAAAACCAAAAATAAAGGCGAAATCAGGACATACACAAAATACCTGGATTGGGCGATCCTGGACCAAAGGCCCGGTTTCAGGGCGGCTGCGTCATTTCCCTTCATGGTTTCACCTCTCATCTTCCACGAAGTATATGCCGTTTTCCGGAATGTGCAGCGTGATTCTGTCCCCGATGGACGGGATGGCGGAACCGGTGTTGATCACCATGACTTTCCATTCGTGTTTCGCCGTTTTGACCAGGTAGTTGATGCTGACCCCCGAAAATTCGGTGAATTGGACGGTCCCTTGAAAACTGTTCGGCCCTTCGCCGGGCTCGATCACTTCCGGGCGGATGGAAAGAAAGATCTTTTTTCCTTTCGAAAAGGTCAGATTCGGGGAAGCATTTTTTCTCCATCCTTGGAGGATCAGCCCGTCTTCGACCTCTACCGTTACCCGGTCATCGCCAACCTCCAGAACGGTGGCTTCCATGATGTTGGACTCGCCGATGAAGGAGGCGACGAACCGGTTGGCCGGGCGATTGTAAATTTCCTGGGGCGTGCCGACCTGCTGGATTTTTCCCTTGTTCATGACCATGATCCGGTCGGAAAGGGACATCGCCTCATGCTGGTCATGGGTCACATAGATGGTCGTGATGCCCAGCTCCACCTGCAGGCGCTTGATTTCCACCCTCGTTTCTTCCCGCAATTTGGCGTCCAGGTTGGACAAGGGTTCATCCAACAATAAAATATCCGGCTCGATGACCAGCGCCCTGGCCAGCGCCACCCGCTGCTGCTGGCCGCCGGATAATTCGGTGATCTTCCGCGATCCGTACCCTTCCAAATGGACGAGTTTTTGCGCCCGTTCCACTTTTTCTTTGATCGTTTTTTTCGGAAGTTTGCGGACTTCCAGTCCGAAGGCGATGTTTTCAAATACGGTCATATGGGGGAAGAGGGCGTAATTTTGGAAGACCATCCCGATATTCCGCTTATTGGGTTTGACGTGGGTCACGTCCCTGTCGTCGAAATAGATTTTTCCTTTCGTCGGAAAATAAAATCCGGCAATCATCCGCAAAGTTGTCGTCTTTCCGCAGCCGCTCGGCCCCAAAAAGGTGAAAAATTCCCCGGACCGGATATGGATGTCGATATCTTCGACCCCGGTTACCTCTCCGAAGGTTTTGGTCACATGTTCCAATCGAACGCTCTTCATGAACAACACCTCTCCAGATGGAGAACAGGGTGAGCCGGGCTCACCCCATTCCGTTTCATTCTTGTTTACCCTTATGGAAAATACGGATGACGATCGGGCAGGGCTCAGTTCATGCCGTTTAATTCTTGCCCTTGATGTTTTCGTCCCAGTATTGCATCCATTCCATTTCCTTTTCGGCCAAGAGATTCCAATCGAGTTTCAGTTCCTTCAACTCCAGTTTTTTGTACCATTCGGGCATCTTTGCCGGGTCGATGTCCGTGCGGGACGGGATTTGATAGAGTTCTTCGGAAAGTTTGACGATCGTGTCCGGGTCGAACAAGAATTCATAGAAAAGTTTCGCGTTTTCCAAGTTTTTGGCCCCTTTGATCAAACCGACGGCATCCACCAGGATGGGAGCGCCGCTTTTCGGATACACGAAATCAAAGGGCTGATTGTTGGCATACTTTTGAATCAGGATATCCTGCAGGTTCCAGAGGGAGACCGTCCCTTCCTGACGGGCGAGCTTCAAGTACAGGTTGGTCGGGTCTTGGGCGTATTCCTTTGTATTCGCATCCAATTTCCGCAGCCATTCATAGCCCTTTTCCGGGTTGTTCGGATCCTGGCGGTAGATCATCGCCGAATAGATCGTCCGCATCGTTCCGGAGGGCAGCACGCCGCGGATGATGATTTTGTCCTTCCACTTCGGATCCAAAAGATCGTCCCAGTCTTGCGGCGCGGTTTCCGGGGTCAAAACGTCGCTGTTGATCATGATGACTTCCGGAAGCAGCATCTCCGCGTACCAATGCCCGTCGGGATCCTTATGCTCCGGTTTGATGGCCGAATCGAAACTCGGCTTATAGGGTTCCAACAAGCCTTCCTTCGTCGCCTGGACGAAAGCGGATTGGGTGCCGCCCCACCAGAAATCGGCCCCGGGGTTCGCTTTTTCGCTGCGGACCCGTTCCAGGATTTCTTGGGCGCCCATCGTGAGGACGTTGACTTGGATGTCCGGATATTTTTCATTGAACATGGACACCACCTTGTCGACGACCGTTTGGTCGCGGGCCGTGTAAACGACCAGGCTGCCGGACGGTTTTTTGTCGCCGCCGTCATCCTTTCCGGAATTGGAAGATTCCTTGTTGCCGCATGCGGCAAGGGAGAGCAGCAGGATCAAGGAAATCAGGGAGAAAAATATCTTTTTCTTCAAACCGTATCCCTCCAAATCATGATTTGGTTTTGAAGCCGGTAATATGGAAATGGTCGAGGGCGAGATGGAAGGCTCCGTAGACGCCGGCCATCGCCCCCAGTCGGGTGATTTTCATTTCAGGCATCTTCGGAACATATTTTTCGATCATTCCCTTGAAACGTTCGAAGGATGATGCATCCAAATAGGCAAGTTCTCCCGCCAAAATGACGGCTTGCGGATCCAGGATGCTGATCATGTTGATGGCCGCCTTTGCCCAATGTTCGAGCACTTCATCCAACAATTGGTTCACTTTTTCTTCTTTTTTATGTTCCTGGATGGCCTTTAGAATGGAATCCCCCCTTTCAATGGGAATATGGAGCGCCTTCAATCGTTCGCTGATACCCATTCGGCCGAAATTGGCCTCAAAAACGCCGAGGTTCGAATTTTTATTGTTTTCGTCACCGATCATCATAAAACCGATTTCCCCGGCGGCGGAGTGGAAGCCTCTGTAGCATTGGCCGTTCAAAAACAGGCCGCTGCCGATCCCGTTGCCGATAAACAAATAGATGAAATGATTGATATTTTTTCCTTGACCCTTATGAAATTCGCCGATCGTCATCAGGTTCACATCGTTTTCGATGACCACATCCAGATGCAAGCGCCCGGAAAGTTCCCGTTTCAGGTCGATATCGTTCCAATGGATCGTGGGGGATGTGGTGATGCTGTTCTCCGTTTCGCCGGCGATCCCCGAAACGCCGACGGCCATGCCCAATACCCGTCTCGGATCCACCTTTTCCGCCTCCAAGAGGGACCGCACNCCTTCGGCGATCCGGTCGATGANCCATTGGCCTTCGGCGGGGGAGGTGAACTCTTTTTTGACCATGTTCACGATTTCCCCGTTCATGTCTCCCAAAGCGACAAAAATCATTTCGTTTTCGATGAAACAGCCGACGACATAGTTGGACCGGGCGTTGTATTCGAGGAGGATGGGCTTTTTGCCGCCCCTTGATGGGCCGACACCGCTTTCAAAAACGATGCCTTCTTCGATCAATTCCTTGACGATTTCGGAAACGGCGGGTTTGCTGAGACGGGTTTTCTTCGCCAAATCCGCCCGGGATTGCTTCGGATGCCGACGCAATTCATTGATGATCAATTCCCGGTTCATCAATTTCACCATGACCGCGTCGGCCTTGTTCGATTCTTTCATGGAAGAAATTCACTCCTGTTACTATGGAAGGAAAATTGAAAAATCGCCACACCGCCCGAAGGGCGATCAGGATGCGGCGCGCCCGGCATGGGAAACATGTTAAGCATGTCCAAGCAAGCGAAATCCGGGATGGAGGATGTTCTAAGTGAATCTGCTAGGTTTTAAGCCTGTTCAAGCCAGTCCCATGTTCAAGTTTCATCCAATAGGTGGGTTTGAATGGCGGCCTGTTCCGGCAAGTGAAGGTTCAGGCGTGATCCGAACGGGTGAAACCCGGGCCGCACCTTGTTTAAGCGAGTGACAGGACATGATCCGGACGGGTCAACCCAACCGGCCGCCCTTTGGGTTCAAGCAGGTTTGCGCAGGATCCGGGTGAAGTTCGGATTGTATCCTTTTCGGGCAAGCAGATTTAAAATTTGTGGGAACGAGATAGGTGCATTTTCTGCATTTTCAAGTTAGTAAACTTAACTAACTAATCAAGATTATAAAATGTAAGCGATTTCCGGTCAATACATTTTTAAAGTTATAAGAATAAAAAATTTTTCGGGGAAATCTCCGCCCGGGGGAGAAATTCCTTCGCAGGACGGGGTGTTTTGCTCCGGTTTGAGAAAATTTTGTCATGGGAAGCCGACGGGTCTCCGTCCGGATCCTCTTTCCGAAGAACCCGGCCGGCCGCTTCCCGGGAAGGAGATTCCGGACGGAAAACGCCAAAGCGGTGCAGGAGACGGCAGGGGCCGGCCCGGTTTATCCGATCGCCCTTTGGAAACGGTACAACCAAATAAGAAAGGTCACGGCAAGGGCC
>JGI26049J44785_1001772_pt1 | contig 10101 bp, 8 predicted proteins | sample HigsolmetaGSP11D_FD_44785 | JGI IMG/M metagenome (IMG submission 44785)
ACCCCGACCTGCAAGACCGCCATGAAAGGATATTTCCCGTTCGGCACGGGCTTGCCGCCCACGATCTGAGAACCGCTGCCACCGGCGTGGACGAGCGCCGGATCGAAGGCCGGACCACGCTGGAGCGCGATGTGGTGCAGGCGCACGCCCCGGGCCTCCGCACGGGCCGTTCCCTGCACCCCGGCCACGACCGCCACCGCAGCCAGCAAGGCCGCCAGAGCCATTGCACTCAGCGCTCGCCTCAACACTCCGCACCCCTCTCTCCGCACACGATCACGAAGAGCGCCTCCGTGCACGGAGGCGCTCTTCTAACAGTCAAAGGCTTGCACTACTGCTGTATTCCGCCTTTTTCACTATTATACGTAACGGGACTAGTCCCGCTGGGCCCCTGAACGGTGAGAGTAAAACCCTGATTGTCAGATGTCGGCGCCGGTTCTCCGTTTGAAGCCCAACTATCACCCTTCGAAAACTTGACCTCGTACGTACCTCCACTGGCGAAATCACTGGTAGCACTGCTCAAGTTGCTGTAATCACCACCATGCTCGGTCCCCCAAGCCTCAACCTGGGAAGCTGCGTTACGTGCATCGCTGACCACAGCAGCCTGCTTGGCTTTGTTTTGCTGCGCCAAAAACGTCGGGATCGCTATCGCGGCGAGTATCCCGATTATGATCACGACGACGAGGAGCTCGATGAGTGTGAAGCCGCGTTCGTCGCGCCGGGCCTCCCTCATCCTCTCGAGCTTTTTCCCTATCCAGAGCAGCATCAACCATCTCCTTCCATGCATCTCTGCCCGCCTGGTCTCCGCTCGATCGGTCCAGGTCTTGCCTGCAACCGGGTTATCGGACGGCTGCGGAAGAGGCTTTAGCGTTTTTCGAGAGAATTCAGGGAATTTCTGCCCCTGCTCATGATCCCGGTCGGTCTGGGCGTCCTCCGGGGCCGGGCAGGAACCTCGTGACGGCGCGCAAGGCGAGGTAGAGCACCCCGGCGATGGCGAAAGAAGGTATCGAAGCTCCCACCTGGGGAAGATCGCGGGTGATGAACTGATAGGCGGCGACGCCCACAGCCCACGAGAACACGGCCATCCAGTCGAAGGCGGGTCCGCTCTTCTCGTAGACGGCATCCGCGTCGATCCTGCGGCGGCGCAGCAGGAAGTAGTCGGCGGTGACGACGCCGAAGAGCGGGGCGAAGACCGAGCCGAGCAGGAACAAAAACGACTCGTAGCGCCCCATGGGAAGCACGGCCGCGGCGACGAAGGCCACCACGCCGAAGAGGACGACGAAAGCCCGCTGCGGTACGCGGGAGAAGATGTTCCCCGCCGAGACCGCGCAGGAGTAGAGGTCGGCGAAGGCGTTGTCCGTCTCGTCCACGAGCACCAGGATCAGGGCTGCGACCCCGATCGGGAGGGCGAGTATCGCCTGCACGATGCCGCTCGTACCGAGCGCGAGCACGGCGAGCGCCCCGAGGGCGTAGAACCAGATGTTGGTGACGAAGAACCCGACGTAGGTGCCGAGCGCGGCACGACGGGCGCTGCGGGCGAAGCGGCTGTAGTCGGCGGCGAGCGGGAGCCACGAGAGCGGCATGGCCACGACGATGTCTACCGCCTGCGGAAAGGTGAGGCCTCCCTTCCCCGGCTGAGAGAGCGCGCGTGAGAGGCCGTAGTGCGAGAGCAGGTAGTAGGTCAGGTATACGGTGGTCAGCAGAAGCAGCCATATACCCACCTTCTCCAGCCACACCCTCACCACCACCAGCGGCCCGCCGAGAGCGAAAGCCACGCAGACGAGCGTGAAGAACACCAGCCAGAACCAGTGCAGCGAGGTCCCGAGCAGACGGTGGGTGATGGCACCGGCCGCCCGGGTCATTATGATCAGCTCGAAGGCCGTCCAGCCGACGAGCTGCACGACGTTGACCACGGATGGCAGGTAGGATCCGGCGGAGCCGAGCGTCGGGCGCAGGGAGGCCATCGTCGGGAGACCGTGGTCCGCCCCCATCACGGTGGGGACCAGCAGGATCAGGTTCCCGATGACCGTCCCGGCCACGATGGCCGCGATCGCGGCTCCGAACCCTAAAGCCGGCACGAGCAGGGTGCCGGCGACCATGACGAGGAGCCCGGCCCCGTAGCTGCCCCACAGAACGGTGTAGTCCCAGGCCCCGAGCGTACGCTCATCGGGGGGTACCGGACGCGGGTTGAAGGGCGCGCTCACGGCAGGAGCTCCAAGTCAGGATCGGGGAGAAGGCAAGAGCGTGGTGAGAAGCCGTTCATCTTTTCGTCCCTCCGTCGGCATTACCCGAATCAGGTTCAAAGGGTCGGCGCCACCGTAAGAGAACGGCGCCCTCTCAGCTTCCTCCGGCGGAAGCTCCCCTCGGGGGGGTAGTGTACAGCAGGGCGCGGGCATCTTCCAGATAAAGCAGCGGCAACCTCATACAGGTAGACTCTTCTCTGGAAAACGGGTGGTTGCAAGCGAAGACGGAGGTAAGGGCGGTGAGGAAGAGGCTTCTGACGGCGGCCGCGCTCGGAGCCGCCGGTCTGTATGCGCGACGGCGCAGACCGGAGAGGCTCGGCATCTCCTACCAGGAGGCGCGGCGCAAGGTGGTCATAGTCGGCGGCGGCTTCGGAGGTATCGCGGCCTTCGATCAGCTGGCGCAGAGCTTCGCCGGGAGCGAGGAGCTCGGGGTACTGCTGCTCGACCGGGTGAACTACACGACCTTCTGGCCGATGGTCCCCTCGGCGATCTCCGGCAACGTCGAGGTCCGGCACATGGCCTACCCGCTCAGACGGCTGGTCATACCCCGAGGGGGCGAGTTCTTCCAGGGCGAGGTTGTGGGGGTGGATTTCGAGCGCAAGAAGATCAGGACGGAGTTCGGGGAGTGCGACTACGACCACCTCATCCTGGCACCGGGGAGCCAGACGGCGTTCTTCGGGGCGAAGGGCGCGAAGGAGCACGCGATAGACCTCAAGGGCCTGCGGGAGGCGCTCGAGGTGCGCGGCAGGATCATAGACCGTTTCGAGGAAGCCGAGCGGCTGCGCAGCAGGGTGCCCGAGGGGCATCTCACCTTTGTTTTCGTCGGCGGAGGCCCGACCGGCGTCGAAGGGGTAGCCGACGCCCACGACCTCATCTTCGACGTGCTCGAAGACGACTACCCGAACGTGGACTTCGACCGGGTGCGTTTGGTTCTCATCAACGCTGGTGAGAGGATCCTGCAGGGCATAGACCCCTCGCTCGCCAACGCAGCCTCCCGACGCCTCGCCGCCCAGAGGGTGGAGGTCATAAACAACACCAAGGTGGAAGAGGTATCTCCGGAGCACGTAAAGCTCTCCGACGGGAGGACGCTCCCGGCACGCACCACCGTCTGGGCCGCCGGGATACAGCCGCCGCCGCTGGTCGAGGGCCTGGAGGTCGAAAAAGACAAGCGGGGAAGGATAATCGTCGACGAGTACATGCGGGTAAAAGACAGGCCCGGCGTCTACGCGGTCGGGGACTGCATAACGATCGACTACGACGGTCCCCCCGTCCCCGCGCTCGCCCAGTCGGCCGAGCAGGAGGGGAGGAGCGCCGCGTTGAACCTGGCCGCGGAGATCAGAGGCGAAGAACCCATCCCCTTCCGTTACCAGCATCTCGGGCAGCTCGTGGATCTCGGTGAGACCGGCGCACTCACCGACATACTCGGCGTCAGGGTGAGCGGGTTGCTCGGCGCTCTAATCTGGAAGGGAGTCTACCTCTACGAGCTAGGCTACAACCTCAACCGGGCGCAGGTGCTCTTCGACTGGACGGTGGACCTCTTCACCAGGCCGAATATCTCCAAGCTCTTCGTCGACTGAGCGGGATTCCAGCTTAGGAAAGGCACCGGACAGGAATACAATAGCCTCGCGGACACAGAACCGCCGGGCAAACCCCGGCACCGGGAGAAACGGAGGCAGATGAGCGAGGCCCCACCGGAGAGCGAGAGCCGGATGCAGCGGGACGGACGCGAGCCGGGCTGGTTCCGGCGCGGTGCTCCGCTGGCGGTGCCGGTGCTGGTCGCCGCGGCGCTGGTGGTGCTCTACGAGCTCATCCCGGTGATCGAGCTAATCGCGATCTCCGCGATCCTCGCGCTCATCCTGCGCTCTTTGGTGCTGCTTCTGGGCCGGTTCGGCATCCGCTCCTGGGCGGCCGTCCCGATCCTGCTCGGCCTGCTCACCGCGGTGGTGGCGTTCATCTGGCTCGTGATGCTCCCACACATCGCGCACGAGGTGGTGACGCTGGCCCGGCTGACGCCGGCCTACATAAGCTCGCTGGAGAATCTCTCGCACCAGCTCCATGCGCGGCTGGGCTTCTTCCCCAACCTCTCCAGCGACCTGAGCCACCTACAGAGATACCTGACGGGCCTTCTCGGCTCGGTGCCGACCTTGCTGGGGAAGGCGACGAACATGCTCATCGACACCATAGCGGTAGTGGTACTCTCCCTGTACATGGCGAACGATCCGGGATCACTCATCCGGGGGATAGCGCGCTTCGTCCCCGAGGGCAGACGGCACGAGTTCCACGACATAGTCACCAACCTGGAGGGAAGGCTGCGGGGATGGCTGATCGGCCTGCTACTCGCGATCGCGATCATCGGGACGGGAGCCGGCGTGGGGCTCTGGCTGCTCGGCATACCGCTGCCGCTCACCCTCGGCGTGCTCGCTGGGCTGCTCGAGATCATCCCGTACTTCGGACCGATACTCGGAGGGCTTCTTCCGGCGCTGCTCGCGCTGACCATCTCCCCCCTGAAGATGGTCCTGGTGATCCTTCTCTTCTTCGCGCTCAACCAGTTCGACAGCCACGTCGTCCAGCCGATCATCGTCGGACGAGAGGTCCGGCTGCACCCGGTCGCGGTGATCGTCTCGTTTCTGGCCTTCGGCAAGCTCCTCGGGCTCGTGGGGGTACTCCTCGCGATACCCGCCGCGGCGTTCATCGTAACGCTCGCGGACGAACTGATGCCGGGCGACGAAGCACGCGGGGAGGAGAGTCCGGAAGAGCTCGGACCCGAGCCTCCCTGCGTGCAGAAGGGGACGACAGGCTGAGAGCTTCGATCTACCTGGAGGAGTTCTTCTTAGCCAGGGCGATGAGCGCGAGGAACTCGTGGGCGACGTTGGCGGCGAGCAACGCCGTGATCTGGGCCGGGTCGTAGGCGGGGTAGACCTCGACGACGTCGAAGCCCGCGGGATCCACCCCGGCGAGCCCCCGCACGAGCTCCTGCGCCTCGCGGCTGGTGAATCCCCCGACCTCGGGCGTCCCGGTCCCGGGGGCGTAGGCGGGGTCGGCGAAGTCCACATCAAAAGAGACGTAGACCTTCGCATCCCCGACCCGCTCCCGGATGCGCTCTATGGTCCTGGGGATGCCGATCTCGCGCACCTCGTCGGTCGGGATGAGCTCGAAGCCGAGTTCCCTGGATGCCTCCCAGTCGGAGGCGTCGTACAGCGAGCCGCGCATCCCGACCTGAACAGACTTCTCCGGACGCAGCAGCCCTTCCTCGACGGCGCGTTTGAAGGGAGTGCCGTGGGTGTGTTTCATCCCGAAGTATGAGTCCCAGGTGTCCGGGTGGGAGTCGAACTGCACGAGGGCGAGCGGTCCGTGCACCGCGGCCGCGGCCCGCAGCTCGGGAAGGGCTATCGAGTGATCGCCCCCGAGCACGACGGGGATCACGCCCGCCCGGTGGATCGGTGCGAGCCCCTCCTCGATGAGGCGGTAGCTCTCCTCTATGTAGCCCGGGACCACCGCGACGTCGCCGTAGTCTATGACCGAGAGGTGATCGAAGAGGTCTATCCCGTGCGAGGGGTTGTACCTCCGCAGCAGGTGCGAGACCGAACGTATGCCTTCCGGGCCGAAGCGGGCCCCGGCCCGGAAGGTCGCCCCGGTGTCGAACGGTGCTCCGACCACTGCAGCGTCGGCGTTCTCGAGGTCCCTCGTGTTGGGCAGGCGCATGAAGGTCCTCACGTCCGAGAAACGCGGCGTCTCGAAGGAATTCGCCGGCTCGTAACGGGTCATCTAGCCTCCTGTCTCCTCTCTTCGTTCGTCTTCACCACGTCTCCGTAGAGCTCCGGGCGGCGGTCGGCGAACACGTCGTTGCGCTCCCCGATGCGCTTGTCGCGCGCGGTGGCAAGGTCGCAGCTGGCGCTGATGATACCCTCTCCCTCCCGCGGTCCGGCGAGCAGCCAGCCGTCCGGGTCGGCTATCACCGAGCCCTCGACCCACCGCACGCCCCGCTCGGGGCCCGCCCGGTCGCAGGCGGCGATGAAGATGCGGTTGGCCGCGGCGTTCGCCTGCACCCGCACGACTTCCATCGGACGCTCCCCTGCAGGCCGCGGGTAGAGCGGCCAGTTCGTGGGGGCGCACAGGATGTCGCAGCCGGCGAGGGCCGCGAGCCGGACCCACTCGGGAAACTCCAGGTCGTAGCAGATCACGACCCCAACCCTGCCGAAGTCCGTCTCGACCACCGGCGGCTCCTCGTCGCCGGGCTCGAAGAAGAGCGTCTCCTCACCCCACAGGTGTGCCTTGCGGTAGACGGTCACCTCCCCCGAAGGATCGACAAGGACGGCGGTGTTGGAGATACGCCCGCCACGATCCTCACACAGCCCGCCCACAACGACGGCCCCGCTCCTGCGGCTGAGGTCCATCCACCCCCGCACCGTGGGTCCGTCGAGCGGCTCGGCGAGGTGGTGCGCCTCGGCGAGATCGTGGAAGACGTAGCCGGAGTTGGAGAGCTCCGGGAGGACGACGATACCTGCTCCCTCGCGGGCGGCGCGCTCTGCCGCCTCCAGGACCCTCCCGCGGTTGCGCCCGACCTCCCCGACCGCGAGCGCCACCTGGCAGCATGCCACCCGGACGCTCAAGTCCTGCTCTCCTCCAGCATCTTGCGGCTCTCGCGGATAGCGCCGGTCTCCCGCGCAAGGTCCAGCCCCCGGCTCAGAACGTAGTAGAGGATACCCGAGACCCCGAGCCCGACGACGAACGAGATGTCCGCCCCGCCGAGGGCTTTCGTGACGGGGCCGACGTAGAACGTCGTGTTGAAGAACGGGACCATCGCGATAAGCCCGGCGAAGTATGCAACGAGTCCACGCCAGGACCAGTCGTGGTAGATGCTGTTCCGGTGGTTGAAGAGCTCGGTTATCGCGTAGTGGCCATGGCGCACGAAGTAGAAGTCGACCAGGTTGACCGCGGTCCAGGGCACCAGGAAGTAGAGCATGAGAAGGACGAAGTTATTGAAGCTGTTCAGGTAGTTCTCCGGGATGGCGAGCGCCACCGCGAGCACCACCACCGAGAAAACGACTATCCCGATCACGCGCACCCGCAGCGTCGGCCTGACGGGCCTGAATCCATCGACCCCGCTCGCGCTGGTCAGCATCGCCCCGTAGGCGTTCACGGCCATGATCGTAACGAGCGCGACCGACCCCACGACCACCGCGAGCGTCCCGAAGCCTGGGAAGAGCCGGTTTCCGACCTCCTGCACGCTCGCGATCGCGTCCGGGTGCGGCAGCGAGGAGGCGAAGACCGCCCCGAGCGACATCAGCCACACCGCAGAACCCGCAGCCCCGGCATAGGTCCAGGAGATCACACCCGGCGCGGAGACGTCCTCGTAGAGGTAGCGTGAGTAGTCCGAGACGTAGATGGCGTAGGAGATCTGGTACCCCGCCGCCGCGGCGAACTGCACCAGGAAAGCGGTCCCGCTCCATCCGCCGCCGTGTCCGATCGAGCCCAGCGGCAGCGAGACCAACGCGTAGATGGTGAGTATCCCGAAGACCACGATGAGCACGTAGGTGAGCCACCGCTGCACCAACAGCAAAAGGTCATACCCGACTATCGCGATGGTCACGGCCACCGCGATCAAAAGCGGATACCACACGTAGCGGCTGAGCGAAAGCACCGTGTCCAGCCCCTGCGAGGCCAGGATGACATCGAAGACGTTGAAACCTATGTATACGAAGACGGCCGCAGCGAACGGGAACACGGCACCCCGGAGCCCGAACTGGGCGCGACTCTGGATCATCTGCGGCAAACCCATCCTGGGCCCCTGGTTGGCGTGGAACGCCATGAAGAACGTACCGAAGCACGAACCGAGCAGGACCGCGAGCACGGACCATCCGAGGCTCAAGCCCATCCCCGGCCCGATGAACCCGGTCACCATCGTCACCAGGACGAAATTGCCCGTGAACCAGAACGGCCCCTGATACCAGACCTTCCCGTGCCGCTCGCTCTGCGGCACGTAGTCTATGGAACGTACCTCTATCTTCCCTGCTCTTTCCTCCATCTTTTCCCCTGACTCCCGATATCTCAGCTCACCGAAATCGTTCTCCGCCCGCAGTCTACTCCGAGAGAACTAGAAACAAAATGTACTTACCTACACATCCTTCCATAACCCGTTGTAGGAACCTACAATCACGGCCATGAAACGGGAGATAACGCTGCGGGACTTCGTCGAGGATCGCTCGCTCTCGCTCGAGGTGATAGTAGACGGCGGTCTCGAGAGGCCGGTGAGGTGGGTGCACGTGACCGAGCTCCTCGACCCGTCGCCGTACCTTCAGGGAGGAGAACTCATCCTGAGTGCCGGAGTGTGGAGGGAGCGGGGCGGGAGGGTGAAGGAATTCGTCGGGGCGCTGCAGCGAAGCGGGGTGGTGGCGCTCGGTTGGGGGCTGCTGGCTGAAGATGCCCGGGTGCCGGACGAGGTTGTGATGGCCTGTAGAAAGGCGCGCCTGCCGCTCATCTCGGTCCCGACGAAGACGCCGTTCATCGCTATCGAGCGGCGGTTCTTCGAGTACCTGCAGCGGCGCCGGGAGGCGGAACTCAGGCGCAGCCTGGCGTACAATGAAAGGCTCATACGTTCGATCTCCTCGCTTCCCGGGGGAGTACGCGGTGTGTTGAAGGTGCTTGGGGAAGAGCTCGGCTCCCGGGTGTGGCTGGAAAGACATGGGGAAGAGCCCAGGAGCGAAAGAAACACCCCCGACAATGGGGTACCACGAGAGGAGACCACCAGGTTTCCAGTGATCTCCGGAGAGCGACCCGTAGCGAGGCTCGTCGTAGCTTCCTCGCCACGGAAGCTCGGGCCCCGGCAGCGGGCTGCGATCGGTCAGGCCATACCCCTCCTGGAATTCGTCCTGGCCCACGAGCAGGAGCTCCGGCAGGCCGAGCGGAGGCTCGCCGCCGAATTGGTCGAGGGGGTGCTCACAGGCCGCACCCGGTTCGCCGCCGGGCGGCTCAGGGCCTACGGGCTCGACCCGGAGGGACAGCTCGTGGGGCTCGTGGTCAGGAGCGGCACCCCGGAGGATGACGCCGGCCGGATACAACGGGCGCTCACCGCCCTGGGAGGAGAGGCGGTCGTCGCCGTCTGGAAGGGAGACGCAACGGCCATCTTCCAGCCCACGAGGGAGAAGCCGGACCTCGTCGAGGTCGGGAGAGAGGTGGCCCTGGCGCTCGGTTCCGGACGCGCCGTCGGGGTGGGAAGTCCTGCCGGAGGGGTGGACGGGCTCAGGCGCAGTCTGATCCAGGCGCGCCAGGCCGCGGAGCTCGCCCGCAGGGAACCGGGGAAGGGATACGTCGTGCACGATCGGGTCGAGTCACAGGCCCTGCTGCTCGCCCTGCAGGACCAGGACGTACTCGCCGCATTCCGCAACACCCTCCTCGGACCCATCGTGGAGTACGACGCCAGGAGGGACACCCGGCTGCTCGAGACGCTCGAAGCCTTCATCTTCTCCGGAGGCCGGTGGGAGGAGACGGCCCGCAGACTCCACATCCACGTCAACACCCTGCGCCATCGCCTCTCCCGCTGCGAGGAGCTGACCGGAAGAGACCTCTCCACGATGGAGAGCCGCGTGGACTTCTATCTGGCCCTGCGCTCCCGCGCTCAGAGGAGCACCTCCTCTGGAGGGGTGTAGGCAAGGGAGTGCGCCTGCGCTACAGGCTCTGAGGTGAGATGACCTGCTGTGGTGGCAAGCCCTCTCCTCAAGGCTTCGTCTTCTCTTGCCGCCCTCTCTATGCTCCCACTCTGCGCTATCTCAACCACATAGGGCAGCGTGGCGCTCGTGAGTGCCAGCGTGGAGGTCCTCGCTACAGCTCCCGGAATGTTCGAGACGCAGTAGTGGATTACGCC
>JGI26049J44785_1001774_pt1 | contig 10072 bp, 9 predicted proteins | sample HigsolmetaGSP11D_FD_44785 | JGI IMG/M metagenome (IMG submission 44785)
CGCCGGGCTCTGAAGTGGCGGGGACAAGGTCCTCGAACTGGAGGGTGGCGCAGGCGGAAAGCCCCAGCGCAAGGCCGAGCGAGATTGCCACCAGCCTCATGGGATGGATCATGACAGACCAGGCCCCGAATCATTCTTTGGTATCTCAATTTCGGGAGTAGGGCATGCGGATAGCGATTGCCATAGTCAAATGGCTGGCGGTCGGGCTGGCGGCCGCGGTCGCGTGGCTCTGGATCGCGCCGCCGGCTCTCTTCCGGGTGGGGTCCGGCTACGCGGCGAAGATCGTCTGCTCGAACGTATTCATCGCCGGCCGGGAAGCGGATGTTGTCCTTGCCGATGACGTGCAGGCGCCGGGGAATCCTCTCCTGCGCCTGATGCGCGTTCGCGTTGATCGTGAGAGCGGACTCGTCGAAGCCGGTCTGCTGGGAATCATCGGAGGCGGCAGGGCAGTTTACCGGGAGGGGCTTGGCTGCACGGTGCTTCCGCGTGGTGTTTTACCGAAGCAGCTTGCTGCCCCGCAACGAATGCCTGCACAGGAACGGGAATGGCCTGCTTCCCCGGACGCGGCCATCTCCGCGCTGCTTGGGGACGATACGCTCGCCGGACCGGGCATGCGCGCGGCCCTCGTCATCCATGATGGCCGCATCATCGCGGAGCGCTACGGCGAGGGCTTCGGTCCAAACACGCCGCTGCTCGGCTGGAGCATGACCAAGACAGTGATGGCAGCGCTTGTCGGCGCGGCGGTGGGCGAGGGGCGTCTGAACGTCGGCCAATCGGGTCTGTTTCCCGAATGGACGGACGACAGTCGCGCGAAGGTCACCATCGCCGATCTGCTCGGCATGGAAAGCGGTCTCGCCTTCAAAGAGGACTACGGCCACGTCAGCGACGTGACCCGCATGCTCTACCTCGAGCCGGACATGGCGGCATTCGTCGCGTCCCTGCCTGCCGAGACGGAGCCCGGACGCCGGTTCCGCTACTCGAGCGGCACCACTGTGTTGCTGTCGCGCGTCTGGCAGAACGCCTTCCCCGACGATTCCGCTGCCATTGCATGGGCTTACCGGACGCTCTTCGATCCCCTTGGCATGAGGAGCGCGGTGCTGGAGGCGGACGCCAGCGGCACGGCGGGCGGCTCGTCCTACCTCTATGCTACCGCACGGGACTGGGCCCGCTTCGCGCAGATGCTGCTGGATGACGGCATCTGGCGGGGCAGGCGCATCCTGCCGGAGGGATGGGTGGAGTGGATGCGCGCGCCGGCGCAATCCTCGCGCGGCTCCTATGGCCGTCATGTCTGGCTGCACGGACCGCGCCGCGGTCCGGCAAGGGGGCAGGCGAACCCTGATGCTCCCTTCGATCTTCCGCCCGATGCCTTCTGGATGATCGGCCACGACGGCCAGACGATCGCCATCATCCCGTCCCGGCGGCTCATCGTTCTGCGCATGGGGCTTACGCCCGGCTGGCTCGACTATCCGCCGCAGGCGCTGGTCGGGGCGGTGGTGAAGGAGCTCGATCGCCGTTTGCCGGTTGATGAGTCGGTTCAATGACTTGGCCGGATTTCCTGCCGGGCCGATTCATGGAGTTAAAGCGGAGATTCAATCGTTCGACCTGCCGCGGACCGCATGAAATGCACAGGAGTTTTGTCCGTCTGCCTTGAGGTGACCGCTTTGGCGGCTATTTTCGCCCGCTTCGGAAAAGAGGTATCATGGAACAGTTGCAGCAACGCCATGCGGCGATAATCGGCCAGGAGATTGGCGCGGGCGCCGGTCAGGTTCTGGCCGCCATCAAGCTTCTCGACGAGGGGGCGACGGTTCCCTTCGTCGCGCGTTATCGTAAGGAAGTGACGGGCGGGCTGGACGACACGCAGCTTCGCACGCTGTCCGAGCGGCTCTCCTACCTGCGCGAGCTCGACCAGCGGCGCGAGACGGTGCTGAACTCCATCCGCGAACAGGGTAAGCTGACCGAGGATCTGGAGAAAGCGATCCTCGCGGCTTCCACCAAGGCGGAGCTGGAAGATCTCTATCTGCCCTATAAGCCCAAGCGCCGCACCAAGGCCCAGATCGCCCGCGAGCGCGGTCTGGGGCCTCTGGCCGACGCCATTCTCGAGAACCGCGCCGCCGAGCCTGCGAAGCTTGCCGAAGCCTACATCACCGACGAAGTGCCGGACGTGAAGGCGGCGCTGGATGGCGCGCGCGACATCGTTTCGGAACTGATTGCCGAGAACGCCGAACTGGTCGGCAAGCTGCGTGCCTATATGAAGGAATATGGCGTCCTCCGCTCCCGCGTCGTCGAGGGGAAGGAGGAGCAGGGTGCCAAGTTCTCCGATTATTTCGACCATGCCGAGCCCTGGGCGGGCGTGCCGAGCCACCGTGCGCTGGCCATGTTCCGTGGCCGCAACGAGGAAATCCTGTCGCTTGACATCGAGTTGCCGGAAGGCGAGGGCGGTCTGCCGCCGTCCGCCCCGGTGGAGGCGATGATCTGCGCCGCCTACGGCATCGCCGGTGCGCTGCCGGGCGACCTCTGGCTGCGCGATGTGGCCGCCTGGACCTGGCGCGTGAAGCTGTCGCTTCGCCTTGTGCTCGATCTCATGGGCGATCTGCGCGAGCGTGCCGAGGAGGAGGCGATCCGCGTCTTCGCCCGCAACCTCAAGGACCTGCTGCTCGCAGCTCCCGCGGGCTCCCGCCCGACCATGGGCCTCGACCCCGGCATCCGCACCGGCGTGAAGGTCGCCGTGGTGGACGGCACCGGCAAGCTGCTCGCGACCACGACCATCTACCCCTTCCAGCCGCGCAATGACGTGGCCGGCGCGCATGCCGAACTCACGAAGCTGATCTTCCAGCACAGGGTGGAGCTCATCGCCATCGGCAACGGTACGGCGAGCCGCGAGACTGAGCGCTTCGTCGCTGACCTCCTCCAGCACAGGGTGGAGCTCATCGCCATCGGCAACGGTACGGCGAGCCGCGAGACTGAGCGCTTCGTCGCTGACCTCCTTGCGAAGCTTCCCGCGCCGAAGCCCACCAAGGTGATCGTCTCTGAGGCTGGCGCTTCCGTCTACTCTGCCTCGGCGCTCGCCGCCTCCGAGTTCCCGGACCTCGACGTGTCGCTGCGCGGCGCCGTCTCCATCGCCCGCCGCCTGCAGGACCCGCTCGCCGAACTGGTCAAGATCGAACCGAAGTCCATCGGCGTTGGCCAGTACCAGCACGACGTCGATCAGTTCCGCCTGGCGAAGGCGCTGGACGCGGTGGTCGAGGACGCGGTGAACGCCGTCGGCGTTGATCTCAACATGGCCTCGGTGCCGCTGCTTGCCCGGGTGTCGGGCCTCGGACCCACGCTGGCGGAGGCCATTGTCGCCTACCGGAATGCCAACGGCGCGTTCCGCAGCCGCATGGACCTTCTCAAGGTGCCGCGTCTCGGCCAGCGCACCTTCGAGCAGTGCGCCGGCTTCCTGCGCATCCGCGATGGCGATGAGCCGCTGGACGCGTCTGCCGTCCACCCGGAAGCCTATGACGTGGCGCGCCGGATCGTTGCCGCCTGCGGACGCGACGTCCGTTCCCTCATGGGCGACAACGCGACGCTCAGAGCGCTCGATCCCCGCCAGTTCACCGACGAGCGCTTCGGCCTGCCGACGGTGAAAGACATCATCGCCGAACTTGAAAAGCCCGGCCGCGACCCGCGTCCCGCCTTCAGGACGGCCACCTTCGCCGAGGGAGTGGAGGAGGTGAAGGACCTGCGTCCCGGCATGGTGCTGGAGGGCACGGTCACCAACGTGGCGGCCTTCGGCGCTTTCGTTGACATCGGCGTCCACCAGGACGGCTTGGTTCACGTCTCTCAGCTTGCCGACCGCTTCGTGAAGGACCCGCACGATGTGGTGAAGGCCGGCGACATCGTGAAAGTGCGCGTGCTCGAGGTGGACCTCAAGCGCAACCGCATTTCGCTTACCATGCGCAAGGATGGCGGCGGCGAGCCTCGCGAACGTGGCGCCGCGTCGGAACCGCGCCAGCGCGGCTCCTCCCAGAAGCAGGCGTCCGCGCCGAAGCCGAGCCAAAGTGCCTTCGGGGCGGCCTTCTCGCAAGCTCTTGCGGCCGCCAGCGCGAAGAACCGCAAGTAGTAGGGGACAGCGTCCTGCGGGCGCCGGCCCTCGCAGATGATGGCGCGGGTGCCTGCATGAACATGAAACGATGCATGGGCTCCGCCGCTGCCGTGGCGGAGCCTTTTCCTTTGGCCGTCCTTCTCTGGCACATTCGAACCTCACCGTCGCCTGAAGGTGGCCCGCTGCCTACCGATGGCCGGCTAACAGTCTCAAGGCCTGTAACGTTCTGAAATATAACTATTTGTTATTGAAAGTGACGAAACCGGGCAGGCATTTCGCACATTCCCGCCACGACCGCCCATTAGCGTTGGGCTCGCATGAGATAGGAGATGTGTGATGAGTAAACTGCTTACTGCCCTGGTGACGGGGGCGGCCCTGATGGGTCTCGCCGCCTGCGGCGATACAGACTCGACGACCACACAGGGCGTTGATCAGGCCACGCCTCCGCCTGCGGCTGCTCCGGACGCGACGCCGCCGAGCGCAGCCCCACCGCCCGATGCGGGTGGGATGGATAACAACACGATGCCGGGCTCTCCGAACCCGTAACGGCCCGCAAAAATACCTTGAACAAGGATTGGCAGAAGCAGGGTGGAGTTTTCCGTCCTGCTTCTGCCTTCTGGTTTTTGCTCCCTCGTCACGCGCTTCAGATCGCTTTATGGTGAGGACATGACGATCCTGAAGCACATAGCCCAGCTACTCGCCCGCGCGTCCGACGGCGTTTACAGCCTGGTGGCTGCCGTCCGCGAGATGTTCCACCATGACCCGGAGCTCCGCCGCAGGGTGGCGTTCTCCGTTGCGTTGATTGCGCTTTCGGCCAAGATGGCCAAGGCGGATGGCGTCGTGACCGTCGACGAGGTGAAGGCCTTCCACGAGTTCTTCCACGTTCCGCCGGGAGAAATGGCGAACGTCACCCGGCTCTACAACCTTGCCAAGCAGGACATCGCGGGCTTCGAGACCTATGCCCGCCAGATGGCGTCGCTATGTTCCGGTGACACGCACGAATGTGCCATGCTGGAAGACGTGCTGGACGCGCTGTTCCATGTCGCCAAGGCTGACGGCGTGATCCACGAGCGCGAGCATCGCTTCCTCGTCCGCATTGCCCAGATTTTCGAGGTCAACGAGCACCACTTTGCCCAGATCGAGGCGCGGCATATGGTTCCGGGCAAGGCGGACCCGTACGTTCTCCTCGGCGTGTCTCCCGATGCCCCGTTCGACGAGATCAGGAAGCGCTATCGCAAACTCGTGGCGGAAAACCATCCCGACCGCCTGATCGCCCGGGGCGTGCCGGAGGAGTTCATCGTCATCGCCAATGGGCGTCTTGCCGCCCTCAACGAAGCCTATGAACGGCTGGAACTGATGTTGCGCGGGAAAAATGAACTTCGAGCCTGACTGCAAGACCGCCCGTGTCCGCCCGTCACCGAACTTCGGCGAGCGGAGGGACGGCAAGACGCCGGACACGATCATTCTGCACTACACAGGCATGGCGACGGCCAGTGGCGCGGAAGACTGGCTCTGTGATACGCGCAGCCAGGTTTCCTCCCACTATCTCGTTTATGAAGACGGCGGGGTGGTGCAGATGGTGCCTGAGGCACTTCGTGCCTGGCATGCGGGCGTGAGTTGCTGGCAGGGCGAGACGGACCTCAACTCCCGCTCGATCGGCATCGAGATTGCAAATCCCGGCCACGACCTCGGCTACGAGGACTTTCCGGAAGCGCAGATCGCGTCGGTCATCAATCTGTGCAAGGGCATCATGGAGCGCTGGTCGATCAGGCCGGAACGGGTGCTTGCGCATTCCGACATCGCGCCCTCGCGCAAGATTGATCCGGGGGAGAAGTTCCCCTGGCGGCGCCTGGCGGAGGCGAGCATCTGTGTTTACGTCGAGCCGGCGCCGCTGGTTCCCGGACCGATCCTGGCGCCGGGGGTGGAAGGCGAGGAGGTGCTGGCCCTTCAGCAGGATCTCGCCCGCGTGGGATACGGCGTGCCGACGGATGGTGTTTACGACTCCGAGACGGCCATCGTGGTGAAGGCGTTCCAGCGGCGTTTCCGTCCGGAGAGGATCGATGGCGTGGCCGATCCGTCCACGCTCGCGACATTGCGGAAATTGTTGATGGAACTGCCTAAACTGTAAGAGTTCGATCCTGTACCCGTTAAAAACTGAAACACTAATTTATCAACTATGCCCTTTTTTTCCTGAGTTTCTCTTTAGATGAAGCCGCACGCGGTGGGGCGTACTATTGCGGCTCGTAATCTGTACGAGCCAACAAAATATTGGTGCATTCGTAAGACGGAAAAATGATTGCAAAGAAACGTGTTGCAATGGCGGTCGCCGTTGCGCTGCCGCTGAGTTGTATTTCGTTTGTTTCAATGATGGGGATGGCCGAAGCCGCTGCAAGCGGCGGAGCTGTCGCGCAGTCCACGGCAAGACGCACGGACGCGCTTCGCCAGATGTATATGGCAAGACGCAAGCCGAGCGTCGGCGATGCCGCGGCTGTTTCGCCTGACCGGTCGAAGGTCAAGCGGCCCCGGCGGTCTGACCGTACTCCGAAGCGGCCTTCCTCCAGGCGTCGATCGGCGAGAGGTTCCTCCCAGCCATCCGAAAAGGTGGCGGAATACCGGACCCTGGTAAACCGCTTTGCCCGCGAGTACGGGGTTCCGGCGGATCTGGCGCACGCGGTCGTTCTGGTCGAGAGCAACTACTTCCCCAATGCGAAGGGCAGTGCGGGCGAGGTGGGACTCATGCAGATCAAGCCTTCCACGNCCCGCATCATGGGGTACCGNGGCAGCGTTAGCGGCCTCTTTCACCCTGAGACGAACCTCAGGTTCGGCATGAAGTATCTTGCCAAGGCGTACCAGCTCGGCAAGACCACTTGCGGCACGNTCCTGCGATACAATGCCGGTCACGGGGCCAAGCGCATGAATCCCGTGTCTTCGGCGTATTGCGAGAAGGTGAAGCGCATACTTGGTGGCAAATCCCGATGAAACGAACCGTGAATACCCGGCCCAGTTACGGAGCCGGGTATTGCGCCCGCGGGGCGCTTTCCTTATCTGGAGTTTGCCAGCTGGCCGGACGGCCGCGCGCGCAAGTGCCGAAAGGCCGCGCGTGAGGAAAGTCCGGGCTCCATGGAACACGATGCCGGATAACGTCCGGCAGGGGAAACCCTAGGGAAAGTGCCACAGAAAGCAAACCGCCCCGCTTGCGGGGTAAGGGTGAAAGGGTGGGGTAAGAGCCCACCGCGCGACTGGCAACAGGAGCGGCACGGCAAACCCCATCGGGAGCAAAACCGAATAGGAACGACGCGAGGGTAACCTCAGGCAGTTCCAGCCCAGTCGTTCGGGTAGGTTGCTAGAGGTCGGCGGCAACGCCGATCCCAGAGGAATGGTCGTCACGTCACCGCTCGCGGTGGCCTTACAGAACCCGGCTTACAGGCCGGCTGGCATTTATCTCACTCTGTTTCATCACATCGCATTCTGTCCGCTTGCTCTTCCCACGGAATGCCGTGATCGCGTGGTCCGGGGCAGGTCGGAGCGCGTCCAGACCCTCCTTTCGCTCGCCCGGCCCGTTCGTTGCGCAAGGCCCGGTAATTTTTGAACACCGGCTCATCCGGAAGCCTGCGCGTTTCACCATTCGTTAGTCTTAACGTTGGATAACAGTTTTTGCAGTGCCGATGCGTGGCAGATTTCGGTTGGGGGATAATCCCATTGACGCCCATAATACCCCATGTTATCCCAAAAAATCAGTTCGCTTACCGTGATTTGGGGGATTGTTTCGGTCGCTGCGCAGTCAAGAACGGCGCGCGAAAGCGGTCTTCCGTTGTTCGTTTGGATCGGCCTTTCCGCCGGTCGGCGTCGGTAGCTTCGGGCATTGGCAGGCACGGGGGCTTCTCCCCGGCGATGGTAGTGGCAGGGTATGGATCGGTTTCTTTCCAGTGCTGTGAACAGGATAGACGCGAAGGGGCGCGTCTCTGTCCCGGCGCATTTCCGCGCCGTCCTGCAGAAGCGCGGCTACACGGAACTCTATGCCCTGCGTGCGCTGGACATTCCGGCCATGGACGTCGGCGGCCTCGACCTGCTCGACCGTTACGAGCAGAGGATCGCGGCGGAGGATCCCTTCCTGCAGACGGCGGACGACATGTCCTTCTTCATTCATGGGGATGGCGCTTTCCTGAAGGTGGATCAGGAAGGCCGCATCACCGTTACGAATTTCATCCGCGATCACACCGGCATTACCACGGAGGTGGCCTTTGTCGGTCGCGGCCATTTCTTTCAGATGTGGGAACCGGAGCGTCTCAAGGCGTATGGGGCGGAGGTGCGCGCGCGGCTCTTGAAGTTGCGGCAGCAGGGCTCTCACGGTCTCAGGGACGGTGCCCAATGAGCGCGGCTTCCGGCAATGCGGGCGGCGACGGCAAACGCAGCCACATCCCGGTCCTTTTGCAACCGGTTCTCGATGCCCTGAAGCCGGCGCCCGGTAAGATCATTGTCGACGGCACGTTCGGCGCCGGCGGCTACACCACCGCCATTCTCGAAGGCGGTGCCGACGTGGTGGCGATTGACCGCGATCCCGATGCCATCGCCGCGGGCGCTGCTCTGGTCGAGAAGTACAAGGGTCATCTGCGGCTCGAAGAAGGGCCGTTCTCTGCGATGGAACGGCTCGTCGGCCAACCTGTCGATGGCGTCGTGCTCGACATTGGCGTTTCCTCCATGCAGCTCGACCAGGCCGAGCGCGGCTTTTCCTTCCGCTTCGAGGGGCCGCTCGACATGCGCATGGCCCGCTCCGGCCTGTCCGCCGCGGATGTCGTCAACCGCTTCAAGATCTCGGACCTGACCCGCATCTTCGGTCTTCTGGGCGAGGAGCGTCATGCCGGCCGCATCGCCCGCGCCATCGAGAAGGCGCGCGCCGAACGCCCATTTGCCACGACGCTTCAGCTCGCAGAGCTCATCGAGAAGGTTGTCGGTCGCAAGCCGACCGACAGGATCCACCCGGCCACGCGCGTCTTCCAGGCGCTGCGCATTTTCGTCAACGACGAGCTCGGGGAGCTTGCCCGCGCGCTCTTCGCCGCCGAGCGGCTGCTGAAACCCGGCGGCGTTCTTGCCGTGGTGACCTTCCATTCACTAGAGGACCGGATGGTGAAGCGTTTCTTCGCGGAGCGCTCGGGCGGGAAGGGCGGTTCCCGCCATCTGCCCGCCGCGGGCGGCGCCGCGCCCGCCTTCGAGAAGCCGGCGAAGGATGTGGAGCCGGACGAAGCGGAGATCGCGGCAAATCCGCGTGCCCGCTCGGCGCGGCTGCGTTCGGCCGTGCGCACTGCCGGGCCAGCCGGCCGCGGCGATTTCTCGATTTTCTCCATGCCAGCCCTGTCGCTCACGGTTGGAAACGACGGAGGCAGGTGACATGCTGTTCCGGACCAGGGACGTGGCGATGATCGCAATCATGCTGTCCGCGGCCGCGTTCACCTACAAGACCAAGCACGATGCCGAGGCGCTGCGCAAGCGTATCCATACCCTGGAAAGCCAGATCCAGGCGGAGAAGGATGCGATCGACGTGCTGAAAGCCGACTGGAGCCTGCTCGTCCAGCCGAACCGCCTGCAGGATCTCGCGGAAACCCATGAGGCCGAGCTCGGCCTGCGACTGGTCGAGCCTCAGCAGATCATCACCATGCAGGAGCTGCGGAACATTCCGTTCCGCCCGGCTCCGGATATCGTGGCGCAGGAAGACAAGGACCCGACGGTCACCGGTGGAGTGGAGAGATGAGCGTGCTGAATCCCTTCAGGCTTCGTGCGCGCCGGGACAACGGCGCATCTTCATCCATCAAGGTCAAGGCTCGCGGCGGCGGTGCGCGCTCGCGCGGCCGTCTCATGCTGGCGATGGGCGTCGTCTTCGCCGTCTACGGCGCCATCGGCGCACGCCTGGTCCAGCTCGGCATGACCGGCGAGCCGGTCGTCAACCTGCCGCAGAGCCGGCCCACCGCGTCGCGGCCCGATATTCTCGACCGC
>JGI26049J44785_1001779_pt1 | contig 10057 bp, 7 predicted proteins | sample HigsolmetaGSP11D_FD_44785 | JGI IMG/M metagenome (IMG submission 44785)
TGGATAGGACAGAGGTGGAAGTGCAGTAATGCATGGAGCTGACTGTTACTAATAGGTCGAGGGCTTGACCTAAAAAAGGTTTGTTAATCAATTATCCGATTATGTGGATAACTTCTTCCAAATCGGAAGTTTGGGTGGAAATCATTTTCTTGTGTAGATGAAAGTCAATTTAATATGGCTTATTATGGACAGAAAACATATATGGTTTTCTGTTTTTTTAATTTTTATGAAGGAACAGCGACACCGTAGAAAGATAATAGACAATCATTAGAAAGACAATAGACAGTCAGTAGAGAGATATTGAGAGATAGTAGATAGGCAGTAGGAGACAGTAGTGAGACAGTAGAAAGTCAATAGAGTGACCTGAGGGAGATAGTAGACAGACTGAAGGATAGATTGTAAAGATGACGATAATATAATTATTTAACGTAATTATTTTTATTTCCAAAATTAAAGTATAATAGCTTTGTTAANATTTAAATTTATTAATTCATGATAAATTATTAACAAAATGTTATATTAATAATAAAGTATGAAACGAAGCAGTAGCTACAAAATTCTGCGTTTAGAGCTAATGGTATGGACTAGGATTTATCCCAAAGACCATACTATACGATTAAGATTGCTCCAGTTGTTGACACACAATGGGTAGGTTGGAAATTAACACGGAAGTCCGGTTATTGGTAAGGATTGTAGGCAAATCTGGATTGTTTGCAATTGGTGAGGTTTCAGGAGGAATCCATGGCGGTAATTGTATTGGCGTTAATACAGTAGAAGATATCGTTGTATTTGGTCGTAATGCTACCAATCCGCAATGAATTATTACATGTAAATTTGATAATATCTTTAATTGTCCGTATTGGGGAATATAAAAAAGGCTGCCAATAGCAGCCTTTTTTGCAACTAATTTTTCTTATTGATATGGGATGAAAGAATTCCAATATTAAATGTTGGTGTATTTTTATTTGATGGTTTTGGAATGGATGCATTGGCGTCTTTAACAAAGGATTCTTTTTTGGTAAGAATTTAATCAAGAAATATTCGTATGTATTTCTCCGTCGATCATAGTTGCAACGACTACTAGGCAAGGTGGATTGACCTCTTTTGAGCATGAGGGGTATTCTGAAGCCTGTATTTCCAATAGGTCGGTAAATTTGTAGATGCATTTTTTAATATGGAAAGGATACAGATATAAGTAAATTTATATCAAACGAGGGACGTATTAACCATCGAGAAATAAGGTTATCACCTTGTTTTTTATCTGTAATACTTATATAATAATACTATCATAAACTAATATGCAAAATTTATAAGGTTTTTAACGAAATTTATCGATATATAAATAGACAGTGTTTTTTGCAAGTGAAACGTATGATAAGTGACGATAAATAACTTAGAGGAGGGATTATGATGAAGCTGGAAAATGTTAAAGATGGGGATATAAAAGAACTTGAAATCCTGGAATTTAAAGCTGGTGGCAACTCCTATGGGGTTGATATCAATGATATTAGAGAGATACTTCCCTATGATAAAGAACCAACTCCAATTCCCAATGCGCATCCACACATTGAAGGTATGGTTATGCCAAGAGACTTTATAATTCCAATCATTGATTTGGTAAAGAGCTTAGGATTAGATGATGTGGATAATCTGAAGGAAGAGATGTTGATTGTCACCGGAATTAATGATTTAAATATCGGTTTCCATGTGGACAAGGTACAAGGAATACATAAAGTTATGAGTAACGAAATCAAGAAACCAGATAAAAAGGTAACGACAAAGGTGAAGGATGTAATTATAGGCACCTTTGAACGTAAGGATACAATGATGGAAATCCTGGATTTTAGAAATATCATAACAGCAATCAATCCAAATGTACTTAATTAATAATAGGAATATATTGATGATTATTGCAAATGAAAAACGGAAGGTGTACCAATGGAAAAGTGTAGAATTTGTAATACTGAAATTCCAGATGGATCAAAATTTTGTTCAGAATGTAAAGACAAAGAGCAGTTTAAAACGAATGAATCTTATTTAGATGATTTATTAAGCTCAATAATGAGTAATACAGAAACGAATAGCCATCAAAACTCGAAAGTGAAAGACATGGATGAAGGGGTAAAGGAAGAATTACATACAGAAAATACGGATGAATCTGTCGAAGGCGAATATATATCGGGATTACCATTTGATGTCGATTTGGAAGATATACAAGATTTTGATCAATTCAATATCATGGATGATTTAAATGATTCGGATGAAATTATGGATTTATCTAAAGTTCTTGAAATGAGCGATAAGATTGAGATAAAAAATGAGGAATTATTCGGACCATCCTTAGACACTACTACGAATGATGACGGATTCGATGAGAATGTAGTACAAAGCGAAATTAATCAGATGAATGAGATTGATTCAGAAGATATTGCCCTCCAAGATATATTAAAAGAACTTGAGCAGTCAGATTCAGAGACAGAATCAAAATCTATTAATAATATAGAAGATATCCTAGAACGAGATTTAGTGGATGCAGCAGATGAGCAAGATACCGCTGCAATCACACAAGATGCGTTTCATGAAAATATGGGATTAAATACTATGGGATTGGACGAAGCGGGTATCGACGAGGATATTTTAAGTCTGTTAAATCAAATGAGCGATGATGATCCAATTGCCTCAGGAATTGTAAATATGATAAAAGGAACGGATGGATTGGAGCAAAATGATACGCCTTCATTTACAACAGATGTTGGTGAAGTTTTCTCTGATGCCTTATCTGCCGTTTCCTCTCTGAATGATACTATGCCGATGTCGGAGCAAAACAACTCTGTGGATGAAATCGAAGAAAAGAAAAAATTAAAGAAAGAAAAACTCAAGAAATTAATGGTTCAATCGGAAGAAGAGCAAGATGCCAATGGCAAAGATGCGAAAAAGGAGAAAAAAGGTTTATTAGAAAAATTATTTGCCAAAAAGAAAACAAATAAGAACGGAAAAATGACAGAGAAAAAAGCAGAACCTAATGAAGATCAGAAAGAGAATGAGTTGGAAGATGCAGAGTCTGTTATAAAAGTGTCCAATCATCAGGATAAAAAGAAATCAGCTAAGAAGGTATCTAAGAAAGCAAAAAAGAAAACGAAGGCTTTGCATGCTGTACATACTGATGGTGATGACAACATCCAAGATGGGGAAAGCAAGCTAGTTAGAAAGAAAGGTAAAAAGGCAAGTACTAAACTAAAGAAAGCAAAGAAGAAGCAGACAAAGAAAGTAAAGAAAGAAGTTCAGGAGATAGAAGTTGATCTTGGTAAGATTAATCCTGTCGCAGCAGCGATTGTAATGGTTACTTTTACGCTACTGGCTTTATATCTGCTCTCTGGTACGAAAGCTTTTGCATATAGTAATAGCATAAAAAATGCTACCCAATATTTTTATTCCCAACGATATACAAAAGCATATGAAGAATTATATGGTCTGAATATTAAGGATGAGGATGCTGAGATTTTCAATAAAATCCAAACTGTTATGTATGTCAATAAACAGTTAAACTCCTATAATAATTTTTATGCAGTTGGGAAGTATCCGGAAGCGCTTGACTCCTTGCTAAAGGGACTTAAACGCTATGAGAGATATATTGACTTGGCAATCATGTATGGAATTGAAAGCGATTTAGACTATGTGAGAGGTCAGATTTTAGCTGAACTGGAAAGTAAGTATAATCTGAGCGAAGATCAAGCAATGCAAATGATTGCTATTGAAAATGAAACAGAATATAGTAAGCAAATCTATGACATAATCAATAAATTAGAAAAATAAATTTCACAATCCACATTATTAATGATAATATTGATAATGTGGATTTTATATGGAGAAATTTATTGGAATTTTATATACGAATTTAATGAGAAATTTATATGGGAATTTAATATGAGAATTCCTATTGTGAATTTAATATGAAGCATTTTATATTGAACATGATAGTTAGAGGAGTTTATATAGAGGTGATTTTATGGGTGCAATATGTAATGATTGGCTAGATGCTATTGGAGATGAATTTAAAAAGCCGTATTATGCAAAATTATATCAATTTGTAAAATCGGAGTATATGAATTATGTTATATACCCTGATGCGAATGATATCTTTAATGCCTTTCACTTTACTCCGCTTAGTAAGGTGAAGGTAGTTATCTTAGGGCAGGACCCTTACCATAATGTTGGACAAGCGCACGGGTTGTGCTTTTCGGTTAAGCCGAATGTAGAGATTCCACCTTCCCTTGTAAATATCTATAAGGAATTACATGATGATCTAGGATGCTATATACCGAACAATGGTTACTTGGAAAAATGGGCAAGACAAGGGGTTCTACTATTAAATACAGTCCTAACAGTTCGTGCCCATCAAGCAAATTCCCATCAGGGAAAAGGCTGGGAGCAGTTTACCGACGCAGTAATCCAAGCAGTCAATGCGCAGGATCAACCAATTGTATTCATTCTATGGGGAAGACCGGCGCAAATGAAAAAGAAGATGCTAACGAATCCCAAACATCTCATTCTGGAAGCACCGCATCCTAGTCCGCTATCTGCACATCGAGGTTTCTTTGGTAGTAAGCCATTTAGTAAAACAAATGATTTTCTAATTCAAAATGGACTGGAACCAATTGATTGGCAAATTGAAAATATCTAATCAATCTTTTTAAGCCGCTAATCCTCCTTTGTATGGATTTCTTTATTTATGGGATACTACATTTTAGATCCATAATAGGAGGTAACTTCATAAAGCGAAATGAAAAGGGCTTATCTGGGTGGCAACTTACAATGATGACATTAGGTTCCGTCGTTGGGGGAACTTTCACAAGTATTCGGGCCAGGCTACGGTTTTGTTGTAGGATGGGTTTACTGGACGGGAACAGCCCTTGCTATGTCAAGTGAGGCTACAGCGATTGCAATCTTAGTAAAGGAATGGTACCCTAATGTTTCGATTCCTATTTTGGGAAGTACAATTATTATTCTGGTTACGTTAATTAATCTTCTGGGAGTGGATAAACTAAGTACCTTGGAGAGTGGTTTGGCAATTGTGAGTATGCAGAGGAGTTTCTTCAGAAGTCAGGAACGGCTAATAATAAGAACAATCGATGTTGTGATAAGTAACGTCTACTATTATAGTTTAAAATTTAATAATAGCATGAAGAGCAAATTTCATTAATAATGAGATGGTTTAAATATTGATAATAAGCCAGACTCAATAATGAGAAGCAATAAAAAAAGAGGAATACCCAACTTTGTATTCCTCTTTCTTTATTATATTATTTAATTTGGCTTATTGAGCATTATTCCTTCAAACCCGGTATACAGGTAATCGAAACTGCGCTGTTGGTCTGAGTAGACCGGTAATGTCATTCCTTTGCTTGTGTTTATTTGTTCATATTTTTCACAGCAGTAGACAGCATGAGTTTAATTCGGTTAAGTTGGTTTACTTCACTGGCGCCGGGGTCATAATCGACAGCTACAATATTTGCTTCCGGATGCTGTCTGCGAATTTCCTTGATGACACCTTTTCCGACTATGTGGTTTGGCAGGCAAGCAAAGGGTTGGGTACATACAATATTATACACACCGGAATGGATAAGTTCCATCATCTCGCCGGTCAAAAACCATCCTTCACCGGTCTGATTACCTACGGATACAATTGGCTCCGCATATTCTGCCAGGGTCTTAATCGGTACCGGTGGAGTGAAGCGTTTGCTCTTAGAAAGTGCTTTTCTGGATTCCTTACGAAGCTGTTCCAATGCCCAGATTACCGTATTTCCAATAATAGCACTGGATTTTTTCTTTCCTAAAAATCTTGCTTTAAAGTTGTTATTATAAGCACTATACATAAAGAAGTCCAAAAGATCCGGAACAACTGCTTCGGCTCCTTCCGATTCTAATAATTCAACAAGATAATTATTTGCGGAAGGATGGAATTTCACTAAGATTTCACCAACCACACCAACTCTTGGTTTCTTTAGGCCTTCATGCAATGGAAGGTTATCAAAATCATGGACAATTCCCCTGATATTCTTCTTATATTCCCTCCAACTTGCACCGTTTTCAATGCTCTTAATACAGATATCACGCCATTTCCTATGGAGCGCATTGGCAGAACCGGGAACCTTCTCATATGGTCTTGTTCGATAAAGCACTCGCATAAAGACATCACCATAAACCAATGCTTGCATAGCGGTGATTAATAGTTTTGGTGTTATCTTAAGACCGGGGTTCTTCTCCAGACCTGCAGCACTTAGAGAAATTACGGGGATATGTGCCATTCCGGCATTCTCTAATGCCCTGCGGATAAATCCGATATAGTTGGTTGCTCGGCATCCTCCACCGGTCTGGGTAATCATAACGGCTACCTTATTGAGATCGTATTTACCGGAATGTAATGCCTCCATAATTTGACCTACCACGATAAGAGATGGGTAGCAAGCATCGTTATTCACGTATTGCAAACCGTAATCAACAGCTTTGCGACTATCGGGAAGAACAACGACATGATAGCCACCTGTTCTAAGGGCAGGTTCCAGCAATTCAAAATGAATTGGTGACATCTGCGGAGCAAGAATCGTATAGTTTTCTTTCATTTCCTCAGTAAAGATTACTCTATGGTGAGCGGCATCCGCAAGGTGTGGCTCAATATGCTTGGATTCTCGGTCACGTATCGCGGATAGCAGGGAACGGATACGTATTCTGGCAGCCCCAAGATTGTTAACTTCATCAATCTTTAATACGGTATAGATTTTACCGGACTTTGTTAAAATATCTCGAACCTGATCCGTAGTAACTGCATCCAATCCACAACCGAAGGAGTTTAACTGTATTAATTCTAAATTGGATTGCGTCCGCACAAAGGAGGCAGCAGCGTATAATCTGGAATGATACATCCATTGGTCTACTACAATTGTTGGGCGGTCTACCTTACCTAAGTGGGAAATGGAATCCTCCGTTAATACAGCAACACCAAAGGAATTAATTAATTCGGGGATACCATGATTAATTTCAGGATCAATATGGTATGGGCGTCCTGCAAGTACAATACCTTTTCTGCCCGTAACTTTAAGATACGCTAAGGTTTCTTCACCTTTTTTGCGTATATCTTCTCTGGCAGCAGCAAGTTCCTTCCAAGCAGCATCGAAAGCCTTTAAGATTTCCGACTTTGGTATGCCCTTTTCGGTAAATAGCTCAACCAAACGAGCACTTAGTATTTTATCATTTTCAAAGGACATGAAAGGATTTTCAAAAGTAATCTCGGAATCCCTTAATTCCTCTACATTATTTTTAATATTTTCCGGATAGGAAGTAACAATCGGGCAATTATAATGATTGTTTGCCCCATCGATTTCCTTCCTTTCAAAGGGAATACTTGGATAGAAAATGTATTTAACCCCTTGATTAAGCAACCATTTGATATGACCGTGTGCCAGTTTAGCAGGATAGCATTCCGATTCACTTGGGATGGATTCTATACCAAGTTCATAAATCTTATGGGTAGAAGCCGGAGATACTACAACGCGGTAACCTAACTTCGTAAAGAAGGTATGCCAGAAAGGATAATTCTCATACATATTGAGAACTCTTGGGATGCCAACGGTTCCCCTGGCAGCTTCCTCCTCCGTCAAAGACGGATAGGAGAAGTAGCGTTCCATCTTATATTCAAATAGGTTTGGAATTTTATCCGCATTTTTTTCTTTACCGATTCCGCGTTCGCAGCGATTACCGGTAATAAAACGTCTGCCACCATTGAATTTATTAATTGTTAATAAGCAGTTATTGGTGCAACGTCCGCATCGGGCAATGGAAGTTTCATAGCTTAAGGATTTGATTTCCTCGATGGGGAGCATGGTAGTTTCTTCTCCATTATAATGCTCCCTGGCAATGAGTGCTGCACCGAAAGCACCCATGATTCCGGCAATATCCGGACGCACTGCTTCAATGCCGGAGATCTTTTCAAAACTGCGTAGTACCGCATCGTTATAGAAGGTACCACCTTGAACAACCATTTTATTGCCCAAATCCTTAGGACTGGTAACTTTAATAACCTTAAATAATGCATTTTTAATTACAGAGTAAGCTAAGCCTGCGGAAATATCCGCAACCGTAGCACCTTCCTTCTGTGCCTGCTTCACTTTGGAGTTCATAAATACGGTACAACGGGTTCCTAGATCAATCGGATTCTTGGCAAAGAGTGCTACTTTAGCGAAATCTTCTACTGAATAATTCAAAGATTTTGCGAATGTTTCGATAAAGGAACCACAACCGGAGGAACAAGCTTCGTTAAGAAGTACATTGTCAACCGTATTATTCTTTATTTTTATACATTTCATATCCTGGCCGCCGATATCGAGGATGCAATCTACTTCCGGTTCAAAGAACGCTGCCGCATGATAATGGGCTACTGTCTCGACTTCACCTTCATCCAATACCAGCGCGGCTTTGACTAAAGCCTCACCATAACCGGTTGCACAGGAACGAACGATTCTGGCATTTTTAGGAAGAATTTCATAGATTTCCTGAATGGATCGGATGGCAGTTTTTAATGGACTGCCATTATTATTACTATAGAAAGAGTACAGTAGCGTTCCGTCTTCACCAACAACAGCGACTTTGGTTGTAGTAGAACCGGCATCGATACCAAGGAAGCAATTTCCTTCATATTCCGCCAGGTTTCCTTTTTTCACGGTATGCTTTGCATGTCTTTCTTTGAAAGCCTCGTATTCTGCTTCATCTTGGAATAAAGGCTCCAACCTATGTACTTCAAAATCCAGCTTAATTCCATTGGATAATTTATCGTATAAAGTGGAGACTGGAGTTGTAACTTCCGGATTTGCATTCATTGCTGCACCAATCGCTGCAAACAGATGGGAATTTTCCGGAGCAATTACTTGATCTTCACGAAGCTGCAAGGTACGTATGAATGCCTTCTTAAGTTCGGTTAGGAAATGCAAAGGTCCACCCAAAAATGCGACATTTCCGCGAATTGGTTTACCACAGGCAAGTCCACTAATCGTCTGGTTTACTACAGCTTGGAAAATGGAAATGGATAAGTCGGGTTTTGTTGCACCTTCATTGATTAATGGTTGGATATCCGACTTAGCAAATACGCCGCATCTTGCTGCAATTGGATAAATCGTCTGATAGCTCTTGGCATATTCGTTCAGACCAGCGGCATCTGTATTTAATAAGCTTGCCATCTGGTCAATGAAGGAGCCGGTACCACCGGCACAGATTCCATTCATCCTTTGTTCGACGCCATTCGTAAAATAGATGATTTTCGCATCCTCACCACCCAGTTCAATTGCGACATCCGTATGCGGAGCATAGTCGGAAAGTGCAGTAGATACAGCGATAACCTCTTGTACAAAGGGAACACCCATGTTCTTAGAGATTGCCAGACCTCCGGAACCGGTAATGACAGGAGCAACTTCAAAGTCACCTAAAACATCCAATGCCTTCTTCATAAGACCTGCCAAGGTCTCCTGAATATTGGCAAAATGGCGGGCATAATCGGAGAATAGAAGCTCTCCTTCCTTATTTATAATAACTATTTTTACGGTAGTAGAACCGATATCAATTCCTAACATTTTGCTTATCATGTCTAATTCTCCTTTGAAAGCTAAAACCAACTCTAAATATTATACGATACAAAAACTATTAGTTCAACATCATAATTGTTATAAAAAGGATATTAAAAATGAAAAGAAAATAAAAAAAATATTAATTTTCATGGCTATTTTATGAAACGAATAGAAAAATGTGATGAATTTCAGAGTAAAAAATTACATAATACTAGAAAATTATACTTTTTCTGCGGTGATTCGATTGCATACAAAATTAAGGATGTACATTGTCCTTGTAAAATGAATTTCATTGGACTACACTTCATGAATTCAATACAATGTTTTCTTGGTACAAACTATAAAATACCAAATTAATTATATTAATGAAGGAATTGATTTATGATTTACTATATCGATTTGTTGAGTAGAACGAATCTTTGACGGAATGAATATAATATAGAAAA
>JGI26049J44785_1001780_pt1 | contig 10049 bp, 6 predicted proteins | sample HigsolmetaGSP11D_FD_44785 | JGI IMG/M metagenome (IMG submission 44785)
CAGATGAAGAGGCTTCTGAAGTACACATTTCAGAACACACAGGCTCGTCTGGTATTATTCCTTACGCTGTCGGTAGTTTTCATCATTCTCGGAGTTGGCATCACTTCCTACTACACATCGAAGAATGTCTTGCAGGAAGAGTTAAGTGAGCCTCAGTACCAGATGTTGCAGATCGGCATGAACTATATCGACGAGTATATCCAGGAGAGCAATATGCTGGCGGTGAAGATCTCGCTTCATCCCAATGTGTATGAATTTTTCAAAGGCAAGGAACAAAACAACTACGATAATATCACACGTATCTACGATCTGTTTACAACATTAATTCGCAACACGCCTTTCATTAACAGCATCTACATGTACGATCTGAACCGCGGCAGTTTCGTGGCGATTCCGCAAGGTTACAGTTCCAGCGCGTTAACCTTCGTCGATTCGGAGTGGATCGATATCGTCGATGAATTCGGCGAGGAGAAGATGTTGATGCGCAAACGTTCCGTGCCAGCGGGCGAAGGCAGCAAAGGTTCGGAGATCACGTTGTTTCGCAAGATTATCATTCAGGGCGAATTTCTGGGCGTAGTAGCCATCAATCTGAAGGAAGATGAGCTGTTGAACAAGCTTCATCCGCCGCAGCGTTCCCAGTTGGAACGATCACTCTTCATCCTGGATGGTGAAGGAGAGCTTCTGTATGCGAATATCGCCAACGCAGCAGGGCAAGAAGTGCTGGACTCGATCAGCTTGCAGGAAAGCGACAAGTGGACGGTTCGATTCGATGGTCACTATTATCTTGTGAACCAGCTCGTGTCTCCGGTGACGGGCTGGCGTCACATCGCGGTGATCTCGCAGGACAGCCTCCTCAGGAAATCAACGCTCATCCGCGATGCGGTGCTTGCTGTTTCGATCATCGCCTTACTGTTCGGCATCTCGATCATCGTCTATCTGCAGCGGCATGCCTTCCAACCGGTGCGCCGCATGCTTCAGCTGTTCCGAACCTCGAACAGGGAGAGTTACCCGACCGATCTGCACTATCTGGAGAGAGTTACAGCCGAGTTGGTCAACCATCATACCCAACTGTCCCAACTCGTCATCCAGACGATCCCGGATGCGGCATCGAAGTTTCTCTTCGATATCTACATCGGCAACATGAGCAGCATGCGGGAATTCCGGGACAAATGGAATCGATATTTTCGCGATTGGAAGCGCTCACCGTTCATGGTCATCATGATCTCGATCGATCGATACGACATCTGGCGCGAACGTTATCCAAGCAGCGATCATTCGCTGCTCAAGTTCGCCCTGGGGAATGTCCTGACGGATATTTTCTCGAATGAATGGAAGAGCATCAGCGCGGACTTCGGCAAGGATAAGCTGGCGGTACTCTTGCAGCCTCTGTCGGAGCAGGCTTCGCTCGCGGACCGATGCGAGGAAGCGATACAGATCGTGCGCAGATTGCTCGGATTCGAGATCACGGTCGGCGTCAGCAAGCCGCTGGAAGATATGACCCGGCTCAAGCAGGCGATGGTTGAGGCGGAAAACGCCCTGAGCTATCGATTGTTCCGAGGGTACGGCCAAGTGATTCGCTTCACAGACGTTTCCTCACATGAGATGACGGAATCAGGCGCCATTCAGGAGAAGCTTCAGGCGCTTCTGGAGGCGGTTGGGCGCGGAGATGAAGACAGCGCGCTGCAGATGCTCTGCTCGCTGACCGCTGAGCTCAGGCACGGCTGGTATCCTACCGCAGCGATCACATTGCTGAAGAGTCTCGCCGAGAAAATCGCAGCCCGTGAAGAAGTCCAGCCTCAGGAACCTTGGGAAATTGCAATTCTCCATGACGATTGGTCAACGTTGCGACTGGAGGATATCGAGCAACTGCTCTCCCGGAGGCTCCAGACCTTGGCCGGTAAATATCGCGAACTGGCAGACAGCAAGGACTACGTGCTGTGTCAACGGATGATTGAGTATATGAAGCAGCATCTACAGGAACCGATCGGCGTGGAGCAGATCTGTGAATCAGTCGGGATCAGCGTCAGCCTGGCGAGCCAGATCTTCAAGAAAGAGATGGACGACACGATCTATGGATACCTGACGCGTTTAAGGATGGATCGGGCGGGTGAGCTGCTCGTCGTGACGGATTACCGGATCTCGGATATCGCCAGCCAGGTCGGCTACCTGCATGAGAACAGCTTCATACGCGTATTCCGCAAGTACAAGGATATTACACCAGGCAAGTATCGTGAATTGATTCGCTTAAGACAAGAAGCAACCGGCAGCAACTAAATGATCACCAGCAGGAGGTTTGAAGATGGATCGGAAGTCGATCATCGACCGGCATCACCCGGTTATCCGCCGGATCGAACCGAATTCGCCGCTGTCCATCGGCAATGGTGAGTTCGGATTCAGCGTGGATATTACCGGACTGCAGACTTTCCCTGAAGCTTACACTTGCCCGCTCGGTACCCAATCCAACTGGGGATGGCATTATACGGGCGGGAAACAGGCATACACCGAACAGGATATCAGGTATCAGCTGTTCGACACCTACGGGCGGCAAGTGCCTTATCCGATGCGTCCGGAGGACCGCGAGGAGGCTTACCACNGAGCTNCGCCCNNNNCCCGCATCGCTTGCAGTTGGGACGCATCGGGTTCCGCTTCATCGGAACGGACGGGAAGAGGGCGGAGCTCGGACAGATCAGCGGCATCCATCAGAAGCTGGATCTGTGGACAGGCATGATCCATAGCCGCTTTCTGGTCGATGGGGAACCGGTAGACGTGCATACGGTATGTCATGGGGAGCGGGATGCCATCGGCGTGTACGTGGAATCGCCGCTCATCCGGGAAGGACGGCTGCAGATCGTCTGCGACTTCCCTTGTCCGGATATGACGCATACGAGCTGGGCGCAATCCATCGATCTGAACTGGCAAGATGATGATCGCCATACTTCGGAAATCTCGGCGTGGTCAGGTCATCATGCTGTCATCCGCCGCACCATGGATGAAGACAGCCATGAGATGTGCTGGAGATGGAATGAGGGGGCGTTAGTGCAGACCGGCCGGCATGAATTTACCCTACAGGGGCGTGCAGGACAAGAGAAGCTGGTGTGTACGTTCCATTTTGCGCCGGAAGGCGCTTCGATGATCGATTATGAGCAGGCGGCAGCAAGCAGCGCGAGCAAATGGCAGACATTCTGGGAGAGCGGAGGAGCGGCAGACTTCTCTGGGTCTACGGACGACAGGGCGATGGAACTCGAGCGCCGCGTCGTCCTGTCCCAGTATCTGACTGCCATTCACAGCGCCGGCAGCCTGCCTCCGCAAGAGACGGGCTACATGTACAACAGTTGGTTCGGCAAGTTCCACCTGGAGATGCATTGGTGGCATGCGGCACATTTCCCGCTATGGGGACGCGCACATCTCCTCGAGCGAAGCATGGGCTGGTATCTGGATATTCTCCCGCTCGCCTATGACCTGGCCCGCTCGCAAGGCTATGAAGGAGCCAGATGGCCGAAAATGGTCGGTTGCGATGGCAAGCAGTCGCCTTCCAAGGTCGCGCCTGGGCTGATCTGGCAGCAGCCGCATCCGATCGCTCTGGCCGAGCTTCTCTATCTGGCGGAGCCGAGCAAGCGGGTGCTGGAGCGCTATGCGCCGATCGTCTTCGCCTCTGCTGATTTCATGGTGTCCTATGCCCACTGGAATCCGGAACGTCGCTCCTACGATCTGGGACCTCCGCTCATCCCGGCTCAGGAATGTCATCCGCTCGCCAGCAGCATGAATCCGCCTTATGAATTGGAATATTGGCGGTATGGTCTTGAGATCGCCGTACGTTGGGCGGAGCGGTTAGGCAAGGAAGCGAAGGCGAAGTGGCGGGAGGTCGCAGCCGCGATGGCGCCATTGCCGCAGGGAGGAGGCGTGTACCTGGCGCATGAGCGATGTCCGGAAACCTTCAGCGAGAAAAATCATGACCATCCTTCGATGGTTGGCGCTCTTGGGATCCTGCCGGGCAAGCTCGTTGATCGTGACGTGATGCGTCGCACGTTGCTCAAGGTGAAGGAGGAATGGCGTTGGGATACGGCATGGGGCTGGGATTTCCCGATGTGTGCGATGACGGCAACCAGGCTTGGGGAACGGGAGCTGGCTGTCGATTTCCTGCTGATGGATGCCGTGAAGAACACGTATCTCTCCAGCGGACACAATTACCAGCGACCGGGTTTATACGCCTATCTTCCGGGAAACGGCGGGCTGTTGGCAGCTGTGGCGATGATGATCTGCGGCTATCAGGGCGGAGAGGCTGACTGCCCGGGATTCCCTCAGGATGGGCGCTGGACCGTGCGTTGGGAAGGTTTGAAGCCGCTGTTATAAAGTACCAGGTGATCGAACAACATGTCAGGGAGATGATCGCGATGGGCAAGGGCAAACGCCGGGAGCCGCGATGGTTCGATGAAGCCGCTCACCAGATGCTGCTCATCGAACGCATGACTCGGGATCCTGCCACGGCTTGTTGCATCACGCGTGGGATGAGAGCCGGGAACAGCGCTGGTGCGATCGGGATACGGGCCGCTCGCGGCATGTATGGGGGAGAGCAATGGGCTGGCGGGAGGACGAACGGATGAAGATGCGGATGAAATACCCGGCATCATGGTGGAGGAATATGTGGCGGGAAGCGCTGCCGTCCGGTAATGGAACGATTGGCGCCGCTGTATACGGCGGGGTGCAGGATGAGACGATCCTGATCAATCATGGCGAGCTGTGGCACTGGGGCCGCAAGGATGAGTTGCCTGACGTCAGCCATACGCTGGCGGAAACGAGACGCCTGATGGATGAAGGAAGGTATGCGGATGCGAGCTGGCACCTGACCAATACGCTGAAAGAACGAGGCTATGCCTCGCGTCTTTCGTCCCGATTGCCACTTGGCATGATTCACCTGCAGATGCAGACGAGGCACGCCTTCCGCGACTATGAACGTTCGCTTGATATGGCAACTGGAGAGGTGACAGTCCGATGGCTCGATGGGGCGGCGACTGTCTGCCGGAAGCTGTTCGTCTCCCGGGCGGATGATTGCATCGTGTATGAGTTGCTCGGGCGGGAGCAATCAACCGGAGCGGATGAGCTGGACGATCGAACAGCAGAGAGGTGCGCTCGTACTCGCGATACCGGCAGTGTCGGGTGTACCGGTAACGTTGGGAGCATCATCGGCGAAAGTGCGGTGCCCGAGCCTGCTGTTCACGCAGGGAGCAGCATTGCCACGGATGCCGAGAACAGTCCCGACAGCAGCGGTGGCATCAGCGGGATGCTGGGTCTCCGCATGGTGAAGAGTGACCGGAGGAAGGATGATCCAGCTTATCAGGCGCTGGAGAATTCCATCGTCACGAAGGTCGAAGATGGGTATCTCTTCTACGGCGGGCGCAATGATGACGGAACGGCGTTCGGCGCAGCGATGCGCGTGGTGGTGACGGGAGGCCAGCGGATCAGCGATGTTCAGGGGATGATCCGTTTCCTCGATGCGGAGCGGGTGCTCGTGCTGGTCAAGGTGTTCGTGAAAGGTCACAGCCTCGAGCAGGAATGGGCTCGGCTGAAGCAGCAGCTGTCCACCATTTCGCTTGGGTATCAGGATTTGCTCGAGCGCCATGTGCAACTGCATCATCCGCTGTTTTACTCCGCGCAGCTGTCGCTGACGCCGCGCGAAGAAGCAACCGGGAGATGCAACGAGCAGCTGCTCCTGGATGCTTATGGAGGACAGGCATCGGCGGAGCTGATCGAACTGTTGTGGCACTATGGCAGATACCTGTTTATCAGCGGGACGAGTCCCGACTCGCAGCCTTTCGGGCTGTACGGGCTATGGGCTGGCGACTACAGGCTGATGTGGGGCCATCATATGGCCAATGAGAATATCCAGATGATGTACTGGCATGCCCAGGTTGGCGGCTTGGGAGAATTGACGACATCGCTCTATCGTTATTACAACGGGATGCTCGACGACTTCCGGGACAATGCCCGCAAGTTGTATGGATGCCGCGGCATTTACATCCCTGCTGGTACGACACCCGGCCATGGGCGGCCGAATCAGATCGTCCCGGTGATCGTGAACTGGACAGGTGCGGCTGGTTGGCTGGCCAGCCATTATGTGGAGCATTATCGATTCACCGGGGATAAGGCATTCCTGCGCGAGACTGCCTGGCCGTTCATGAAGGAAGCGATCGCATTCTACGAAGACTTCCTGGTGATGGATGATAACGGAACTTATCGCATCTATCCGTCAGTCTCCCCGGAGAATACGCCACGCAATCATATGCCGCCTGAAGGGCAAGACCTGGCGCACCCGATGCCTACGGCGATCAACGCAACGATGGATCTTGCCATCATCAAGGAACTGCTGATGTCTCTGCTGGAATTCGCTGAAGAAATGGAGGAACCTGAGGAGCAAAGACGGAGGTGGCAAGAGATGTTGCGCCGCATTCCCGAGTATCGGGTGAATGAGGACGGCGCCGTCAAGGAGTGGGCGCATGAANACTTCCAGGATCGTTACGAGCACCGTCATCTCTCGCATCTGTACCCCGTGTTCCCGGGGCATGAGATCGATCCGGCGGAAGCGCCAGCGTTATATGAGGCCTTCGCCAAGGCCGTGCGGCTGAGAAAGCTGGGGGCGCAAACCGGGTGGTCGCTGGCGCATATGGCTTCGATCTATGCGCGGCTGGGGGACGGAGAGCAAGCCCTGGGATGCCTGAATATGCTGGCACGCTCCTGTCTGCTGCCGAACTTGTGGACTGTGCACAATGACTGGCGAGGGATGGGCATCAGCATGAACCTGGAATCAGCGCCGGTTCAGCTGGACGCGAACATGGGAATCATCAATGCGGTGCAGGAGATGCTGCTGTACGTATCGCCGACGCGATTGAAGCTGCTTCCGGCGCTGCCGTCGGCGTGGACGCAAGGAAGGGTGCAGGATTGGCGGTATGCGAGCGGCAAGATCTCGATGGAGTGGGATGTAAAAGCCGGCTTCTTCCAGGCGTTCATCACCGCGGAGCGGTTGACTCAGATGACCGTTCAGATGCCGGCATTTATGACGGGTACTCCTGAGTTTTCAGGGGAAGGGGAGTATACGATCGATCAACTTGAGGCAGGAAGATACTGCTTCCATATCGAGGCCGGGGGAACGGTGTATGTGAATGGACATTAGCTCCGCCCCCATGAACCGCAGACTACTGTGCCTGTGTTTCGGGAACTTCTTGCTTCTTCCGTGTTTGATCCCTTTCGGCGCTTGACATCATGCTCGTGCCGGAGAAGATGGCGCCTTCCTCGATGGACAGGGAAGCGGAAGATACATTGCCGATCAGTTGACCGGATGAGGTGATGGTGAGCTTGTCGGATGCGATGATATCGCCCTTGACTTTGCCCGCAATGGTGACGTTGCGGGCTGAAATATTGGACTCGACAATGGCTTTCTCCCCGATAGTCAGATCGCCGGCACATCGGATCTCTCCGATGACCCTGCCTTCAATCCTCATGCTGGCCTGGGACTGGATCGTGCCTTCGATGATGGTATTTTCGCCGAGCAGGGTGTCTGTATTGGCGACATTGATCTTGCTCTTGAACATCTTGTACACATCCTCTTATCTGCGTGTATGCTGAGTGATCATGATAGAATTCCTTAAGGCATGTTGGCCTGCTGATGACAGGAAGGCAGTGCCAGACCGTCTAGGGCAGATACGTCTTCGGATTAACGGCTGTGCCGTTCACGTACACCTCATAATGCAGGTGCGGGCCGGTGCTTCTGCCGGTGGAGCCGAGGTTGCCGATGTGGTCGCCCTTCTCCACGATATCGCCAACCTTGACCAGCCGTTTCGAGAGATGGGCGTAAGCCGTCTGCAGACCGTTCGTGTGATCGATGACGATATGATGCCCAAGCGACCGGTCGTAGCCCGATTCGATAACGGTTCCTTCCGCCGTTGCATAAACCGGATCTCCGGTTGTGCCGCCGATATCGATGCCGGAATGGTAGCTGAGGCGGCGCGTGAACGGATCACGGCGGTAACCGAACGTGGATGTGATGCGCTGCGAGACAGTAGGCCAGATCGATGGCGTGATTCGCATCTTGTGTTGAAACTCGATTGCCAGATCCTTGGCTTCCTCGAGCTCGACTTTTAATTCATCCATGCGCAGTGAGAGCAGTTGCAGATCAGCCTGGATATCCTGCGCCAACACGAGCACTTCTTCGACAGTAACATCGTTATACGTACCGCCCTGACCATAGTACAGGTCATACGGATAGAGGACTTCCATCAACAGATCTCCAAAAAACTCCCGGCTGTCCGATGTGTTCGACTCGTCAGCATCCTCATCCAGTTCATATGTAGATGGATATGAGCTGGTCAGTGAAGCGGCCAGCACCATGCCTTTGCCTTCATCCTGCGCGACGATCGTGTCAGAGTCGGCGGCGGAGGTAGGCTCGCCGTTGATGTTCTTGATCTGATCGCCAAGCTCTTGCAATTCGTTCAGCTTCTCCTGGATCAGTTCGGTCTGGCTGGTCAGATCGACGATGTCGGACATCAGTTGCTCGATGGTCTGGTCTTTCTCCTTGACGATCGAATGATGCTCAGTATGTACTTCCTGCAGTTGGATCTCCAGATGTCTGCTCGTGGCGGCCGAATCCGAATACAGATGGTACAGGATATAAATGGCCGCAGCGGAGAGCAGGATGATGATCGGGATCAGATACAGAACGAAGCTGCGCAAGCTGAATCGAATCACCGACTCATTGGCTTCGCGAATGACCATGAAGGTCAGCTTCTTGTTCCCCCAATTGAGTTTCATTGCCTAACCTCTCTATGTCAAATAATTCGAAAGCCTCAGATCACAGAATCATAAGTCTTACTATTCTCCAAAAGTCAAGAAAACCCTTCCAGCGATCGAAAAATTCATCCAATTATCAAAAAAATTCAACAGTATATTTGTGCATGGATCAAGTCATGCTAGATGTTGCCAGTAAAAAACTGGCTGGCCTGATGCCCTTTAAAATAATGTCTTGCTGAATGTCGGGAACTTGCATCGTCTGCAAGACAAGGACTAGCGATGACGGGAGGGTGAACGTTTGACCTGGTTATCGGTCCTGTTATTTGTCTTCATCTTGCACATATTGGTCATCCTGTTGCGGGAATACAAGGAGCCCAGGAAGCTGACCGCGTGGCTAATGATCGCATTCATGTTTCCCTATATCGCCATCGTTTTATATTGGGTTGCAGCTCACGATTATGGCGCGAGACGCATATCCCGGCTGATGCCGAAGGAGTACACCGGCTTGCCTGTGCCTCTCGGGTGTTCAGAACCGTTCCGAATGGCAACAGAACAGCAGATCCGATACAGCAAATTGCATCAATACATAGAGCGAATATCCGAATATCCGCCATGTGAAGCGACGAGCACCAGAATATACACCAAGGCAGGAGATTTTTACCTGGCCCTGCTCGAGGATATGGGACGGGCGGAGGAACATATTCATATGCAATTTTATATTTTTCGCGATGACGGCATCGGCAGGCAGGTGATGGAGCTGCTTAAGGCCAAGGCTGCACAAGGCGTTGAGGTCAGAATGATCCTTGACGGCATCGGCAGTCTTCGCATCCCGCGCAGCCGAATCATCGATCTATCCGCCAGCGGAGTGCAGGTGCATATTTTCTTGCCGACGATGATGTCAATCCTTCACAAACGCATCAATTATCGCAACCATCGCAAGATCGTCGTCTGCGACGGGAGATGCGGGTATTTCGGCGGGATGAATATCGGCGACGAGCACCTGGGCAGAGATGAGAGAATCGGACCATGGCGCGACACGCAATTGCGAATTGAAGGAGAGGCGGTGTATGCGCTGCAGCATACATTTCTGAGGGATTGGCAGCTCGTGTCAGGAGAGTGTCTGTCCGACCTGGTGAAATATTATCCGCTGACCAACGGGCAGGCAAACGAACATGGTCACGCCGTCATGCAGCTGATCCCAAGCGGACCAGATCAGGCGGAGAAGGCAATGTTTGCGCTGTTTTACGGGATGATGTCCGTGGCTGTGAACA
>JGI26049J44785_1001784_pt1 | contig 10044 bp, 9 predicted proteins | sample HigsolmetaGSP11D_FD_44785 | JGI IMG/M metagenome (IMG submission 44785)
GTCCTTTTTTATGCTTTAGAAAACCTTATGACTCTTGGGTTGAAAAATGTGCAAAATGCTCAATTAAAAAGATAAAGGTAGGAAGGTTATGAAAAATCTATTTTTATTATTATCGATACAATTTCTCGTTTATTTAGGTTTTGGCATCATCATTCCTGTTTTGCCGGAAGTGGTTGTAGAAAACCAATGGAATGATGTTCATGTGGGCGGGTTGCTAACCGTCTATGCATTAGCCAGTTTCTTTACTGCACCTTTCTGGGGAGAAATTTCTGATAAATTTGGAAGAAAACAACTGATATTAGTGGGACTGGTAGGTTTTAGTTTAAGCTTCCTTATTTTCAGCTTATTTATCGACAATTTATTTATTTTATATCTCTCACGGTTTATTGGTGGCTTGTTCTCCGGCGCTCTGTATACATCTGTTACAGGATATATTAGCGACGTTTCCACTAATGAAAATCGAAATAAATACATGGGTCTTATGGGAATGACCATTGGTTTAGGGTTCATCTTTGGGCCAGCAGTAGGTGGGGTTCTCGGAGAAATTCAACTGCATCTTCCTTTCACCATTTCAGCAATCTTAATTGCCATTCTTTTTGTCGTAGCTCTTATTGGCTTGAAAGAGCCGGAAAGAAAAGGAGAAGCAGCGAAGCGGGAACTTATTCCAAAAGGTGCTTCCGTACTATTTAAATACCGTGTTCGCTATTTATTTGCTTTTTCTTTCTTCGTTACATTCATTTTGGCTGGTGTAGAAGCAACCTTCCAGCTGTTCCAAATTGACCGCATTGATATTACACCGGCGCAACTCGGATCTTTATTCATGTTCAGTGGATTTGTTGATGCAGGTATTCAAGGTGGAATCATCCGCCGAATTAAAGATGGAACTGAAACAAAATGGTTGTTCGCCGCTCAAATCATTACTGCCATCGGACTTGTTTTCATTACAATGACATCAAATTTAGTGATGGCTGGCGTTGCCCTTTGCGTCTTTACAGCGGGAAATGCCTTAGCTAGAACTTGCGTCGTTTCATTAACGACAAAAGAATCCGGCGGAAAATTTGGTCTTGCTTCAGGCATCTCCTATTCCATGGATAATTTAGGACGAATAATTGGACCACTTGTTTTCACCGGTTTATTAAATGTTGGTGCATCACTTACTTATTACATTTCAACCATCATCGCTCTGCTTGTCATCGGACTTATTATCTTTTTCAAACAATCCAAAAAATCTCTTCGCACTGAATATGAGGGATAAATTCTTTCTATTCCCTCCTTCAAATCAAATCCCATATCAACTATTGTAAAATGAAAAGCGTCTGAATTAATTCAGACGCCCTTTTTCAATTATTTTGAAAAACCTAGGAAGCGGTGCATATATTGACAATAAGTGGTTTGATTAGGAAAGTGAAAAATAATCTTGGAGGATAGAAAGTGGATACTTTACATTCATTACCATTACCATCCCAATTTGAAGGACTTCGAACAAGGCTTGAGGCATCCTCATTGAAAGCAATTACCATCCATCCAAAAATACAACAAACAAAAGCGACGGATAGTAAATTTTCAGGTCATCCTTACTTGCCCAAAACGATGCACTATCCGAAAGATATAGACGGAAATTATTTCATCTTCCTTGCGCAAATTAATTTTGAACAAATCCATTCGTTTCATCCTTTTCCTTCAAAGGGAATTTTGCAGTTTTTTATCTCTCCTTCGTTAGTTGCTTATCAAATGAGCGAAGAGATTTTCCAGCATTATTTTAAAGTGCGCTATTATCCGAACCCATTACCCGAACAGGATTTAATCACAGATTTTTCTTTCTTGCCAAAGGACATCTATTCCCCCATAAAAAATGAAATGATTCTTCAATTTGCCAATACAATCGAACCGGTTTCAGCAATGGATTATCGGCTAACAAAATTCATCCGCCCCGATGATTTGAAAAAACGTCTTGATGATGGGCGCACGCTGGAAGAACATTATTTTGAATATTTTTTAGGAGCGGAACATAAAATTGGTGGCTACCCTTATTTTATTCACCAAGATACTCGCAACGATTCCAGTTTTTTAAAACGGTATGATACGTTACTTTTTCAAATCGTTTCCGATGATGATCTGGATATTATGTGGGGAGATTCAGGAATCATCAAATTTTTTATCAATAGCAAAAAACTTGTCCAAGGCGATTTTACTGATATTTATTTACAAGCTGAACAATACTAAAGATGCTGCAAAGCCCCCCAATGGCAGAAGCAGTTATAAGGCAGACTGACCAAAGAGGATAAAACTGTTTGGTCAGTCTGCCTTATACCAATAATTTCTATCCAAAAGGCAAATCCGTTATAATAACTATATAATGACTGGGGGGAGTAGGTGGGTGTGGAATGAGCATTATTATTAATTCAATTCCTTTCATTCCTATATTATTTGTTCTAAATATTTTTCTCGCCATTACCATCATCTTCTTAGAGAGAAGAGATGCCTCTTCCACATGGGCATGGATTCTTGTGCTATTCTTCTTGCCATTCTTAGGATTTATTTTGTATTTATTGCTAGGGAGACAATTGAGGAAGAAACATTTGTTTCGCTGGGAAGGAAAAAAGGATATCGGCATCGATAATTTAATTAAATATCAAATTGACGCCCTTGAAGACGATACATTCCATTTCAACGAAGATTATGTCAGACATTATAAAAACTTGATTCAAATGAATTTAATTACTGGAGGTGCAGTGCTGACCCAAGATAATCATATTCAAATCTTTGATGATGGGGTCGAAAAATTCCAGTCCTTAATTAAGGATATATCCAATGCGAAAGATCATATACACATTCAATATTATATTTTTAAGCTTGATAATTTAGGAAAAAGAATCTATGAGGTGCTGAAAAAGAAAGCAAAACAAGGGGTCAAGGTGCGAATTTTATACGATGAAATGGGTTCAAGAGGCATCAAAAAAAGACAGTTTAAAGAATTGATGGATTTAGGAGGAGAAGTGGAAGTCTTTTTCCCTTCAATTTTTCCCCTGATCAATCCGCGCCTCAATTTTAGAAACCATCGGAAAATTGTTGTCATTGACGGCCGAATCGGCTACATCGGCGGATTCAATGTCGGCGATGAATATCTCGGTTTAAACAGCAAATTCGGCTATTGGCGAGACACCCATTTGCGCATTGAAGGCAGTTCTGTTCACCCCCTTCAAACGCGATTTATTTTAGATTGGAATCAAGCCAGCGAACATAAAATAGACTATTCGGACCGCTACTTCCCTGCTATTCCGAAAAAGGGCAGTGTCGCCATGCAAATTATCTCCAGCGGCCCTGATACGGATTGGCCCAATATAAAAAATGCTTATTTAAAATTGCTAATGGAAGCCAAACGATATATTTATATACAAACACCTTATTTTATTCCGGATAACAGCTTTTTAAATGCCATTGAAGTGGCTTGTCTTTCCGGAATTGATGTACGCATTATGATACCTAATAAACCTGACCATTTATTCGTTTATTGGGCTACCTATTCTTATATCGGCGAATTATTGAAAGCAGGAGCAAAAGTATATATTTACGATAAAGGATTCATCCATGCAAAAACCATTGTCATCGATGACGAAGCAGCTTCCGTTGGCACGGCCAATATCGACGTTCGAAGCTTCAAATTAAATTTTGAAGTGAATGCGTTTATTTATAACCGTAAAATTTGCCATGAGTTAGCCGAAATTTTCGAAAAGGATATTTTAGATTCCCGGGAATTGACGCTGGAACAATACGAACATCGCCCCATAATCATTAAATTTAAAGAGTCCATCTCAAGACTTCTTTCTCCAATCTTATAAATAAAAAAGAATTCGTTTCTCCAAAAGTTTTGATCTTGGAAAAACGAATTCTTTTTATTTAATCAATTCCTAAATATTCTTCCAACGTAAGTCCAGATTCTTTTACTTTCGTTGCAAGTTCTACACCTAAATAACGGAAATGCCATGCTTCATACATATAGCCTGTGATGTTTTCTTTCCCCTTCGGATATCTTAAAATAAATCCGTATTTATGAGCATTTTCTGCCAACCATTTGCCAGCAGGAGACTCTCCAAATGCTTCTTCCAACCATAAATCTTCCCGCCCTTTTTCTCCAATATCAAAGGCAAGCCCTGTCTGGTGTTCAGAATATCCTGGACGCGCGCTGTAGCGGTCTGCCTTTTCTTTTCCATCCCGCGCTACATAATTGTTATAAAGGGTTGCTTGATATTCATAAGAACGATAGGTGCTAAATGCTACTAACTCAAATCCCTGTTTTTTTGCATCTTGCGCCATTTTTTCAAAGGCTGCCCGAGCTTCTTTGTTTTCTCCAGGAGCAAAATCCTTAGGAAGCGGGTATTTTTTATTCGCAATTAAAACCCCTTGAATATACGTAGGTTCGCTTGGAAGTTGTTGTCCTTCAATATACTTGATAGGTTCTTTTGATTCCTGTTGATGTTGCGTCTGCTCTTTTTTTTCTTGTTGAGGTTCCTTAGGTTGTTCTTTCTCAGCAGGTGCCTCTTCATTTTGTGCTTTATTTGCGTTTTCTTCCTGTGGTAGTGCTTTTTCATTCTCAGCTTCTGTCGCTTCAGAGTTGACCGTTGTTTCTTTCTCTTCCACTTCTGCCTGCTCATTTGTATCATGGTTCATGTTGACTATTAAAATCACTGCTACAATGGCAATAATCCCAATGAGTAATGAACCAATGAGCAAATAATTTTTTTTATTCGTTTTCATCAAATCACCTGATTCTGTCCATTCAAAATTTGCTCTTTTATTTTATCACTATTTTCATAGTTTTACTGCAAAAAAATGAGCCGAGCCACAAGACTCGACTATATTGCTTAATTGGTTTCTTTTGCTGGATGTTCTGAATAATATTTTCTTCCTAAATATGTTTGGAAAATAAGCAGCAATCCGCTGACAGACCAATACAATGGCAAAGCTGCCATGGAAGAAAGAGAGATGATGACAATCATAATCGGAGAAATATACACCATCATCTTCATTTGTTGTTTTTGGGCTTCTGGTACTGTCCATAAAGACACTCTGGCTTGTATGAAATAAACAAGCCCTGCAATGGCAGTAATGATGAGATCAGGGTTTCCTAAGTTAAACCATAAAAACTTGTGGGATAGCACTTCATCAGAATAGCGGATGGCAAAATACAATCCCATGATAATTGGCGTTTGAATTAAAATCGGCAAGCATCCTAGATTCAATGGATTGATATTATGTTCGCGGTAAAGGGCTAACATTTCTTGCTGAATTTGCATTTGTTCTTCTTTTGTAGAAGCCTTTCTCAATTTTTCTTGAATTTCATCCATTTTTGGTTTAATAATATCCATTTTGGATTTCATAATGGATTGTTGGCGATAATTGCGCAACATGAAAGGCATCAAAATAAGACGAACGATGATTGTAATGGCGATAATAGCCAACCCATAACTACCGCCAAACAATTCACCCAACGTATTCAATAACCAATCCATCGGTTTGACAAAGGTATGATAGAAAACCCCTTCTTGATTTTCAACCGACTGGCACCCTGATAATACAAATAGCGAAATGCCGAAAAGTATAAACAACATTAATTTTTTCATTTTTCCACCTACTATTAATATTTCACTAAATTGAAGTATACGGAAACTAAGTTATAATTTCAAATAGCAGGCGTCAAAATGAATGGCATCTTATTTTTCTTTCTCGACATTTGCTGTTTCCGGAAATTCGAATCGAAAGAATTCATGATGCAATTCATCTCTGAAGTGCTTTGGCGTAACTCCCGTATACTTCTTAAAAATCCGAGTAAAATAACTTTGATTGCAAAAATGAAACTGTTCAGAAATCGACGTGATGCTTTTATTCGTATGTCTCAAATAATATTGTGATTCTTCCACTCTTCTTACATTTAAATACTCTACTAAAGTGATTCCTACATGCTCGCGGAAAATGCGGGAAAGGTGGCTCGTACTAATATGGAATTTTTGAGCTATACTCTCTACAGTTAAGTCATTTTCCAGTTCATCATTTATGTACATAATCACTTTATTGACTGTTTGATGGCGGAAAGTAGGCTGTTTTCGATCGGCAATAAAACTTACATAAAAGTCAATCAATTCATCGGCAAATTGCAGAAACTCTGCATCCTTCATTTTATTTTGTATCATATCGATGCAAGCAACATTAAAAGCAAAGGCCTTTTTTGAGGGAACCTGGTTCTCCATCAGCTTTCTTGCAACGATAGACGAAAGAGTCATAAAATAATTTCTTACTTCTTTTATGACTTGCTTTCCAAAACGGATGGATAAAATATCAATGATTTCATGCAATGATTTTTTTGCTTTTTCCGCCTCTAAATGAAATATTTCAAATAATAATTTTGATTCAATGTTGAAAAATTCTTCAATTCCGTTATATTGATTTATGCTATCGATTTCTTGGAAATATCTCTTTGAAATCGTTTCAGAAATTGAATGTTGCTGTAATTGCATTGATTACCCCAACTTTCTCCAGAATGAAATTTGCATCATACGTCCATAATTACTATGTTGATATAATTTATCATAAAACTAATAAAAATAAAATTTTATTATTATGAAAAGGGTGCCATTTTGAGCATTTAATGCTAAAATTTTATCCCCATTAATAGAAAAATTCGAACTTTTAAATAAATATTTATAACTAAAGTGAATATTACCATAATTTTGTTTTTTTTTTCAATACTATTTAGTACATAAGTTACTAAAGGTTAATATACATTATAAAGGTACATGCAAAATAATTGCTAAAATGTATGAAAATAAACTATGCTAAATTTTAAGAAAAATAAATTTTATTACGAAATGTTCTCATAATTATACGTTCTTCTCTATTTCATTTCTTAAAATATGTAGTAAAATAAAAATATTAAAACATAAAAGTGGACAAACGAGGTGTTTAAAAGTGGATCCTAAAGAAATAGAAGAAATTATGGATGTCATAAAAGAGTTTTTCCCTGAAAATACATCCATCGCTATTTCGGATACAAAAGAATATATATATTACCAACCGAGTAAACTGATAGACTTAAAAATTAAACCTGGTGATCCTATAAAAGAAGGCTCAGCTGCATTTAAAGCTATTCATTATGGTAAAAAAATCAACACATATATTGAATCTGATGTTTTTGGTGTCCCTTATTACGGAATGAGTATTCCTTTAATTACAGAAGGAGAAATCAAAGGGGCGGTCACTGCTATTTTCCCTCAAAAACCATCACCATTTTTAACAAACTACATTACGATTAAAATTGATGACTGCTGGTACCCAATTAAACATAACGAAGTGGTTTATTTAGAAACGCAACTTCGCAAAACATTCGTTAAAACAATGGATAAAGAAGGATTCCATCGCCTAAATCTTAGCGATCTTGAGCTTTTCCTATCTAATGACCATTTTATTCGCTGCCATCGTTCCTATATTGTTAATATAGATTATATTGATGAAATTCAACCGGATTCCCATTCAACATTCCTTTTAGTTATGCGAGATGGTACAAAAATCCCGGTTAGCCAAAGATACGCAAGCTATTTCCGCCGTTCATTGGGCTTCTAACCATGGAAAATATTTACATCATCATTTTAAACTTTTAACTGTTTGTATTGCAAGGGTAAATCAAACCATCATTTTTCATTTTTGGAAAAATGATGGTTTTTTTGTGCCCTCAGTTAGTTTACTAAAATAATTATTTGTCGAAAAAACTCGGAATTTCTCGTTCATACTGTTATTAAGCATTTTCATGCAACATTTGAAGAATGTGTGACAAAGTCATGCTATTATTAATGTACTCTTGAGCACAGTTGAATTGTACGCGCTCAATATACTGAAAATTCTTACAAAGTTTCTTTGTTATGACGAATGAAGGGGAGGATACTTTACTATGGATTCAATCATCGAAAAAAGAATTGGCGTACCAAAGTTAAGAGACCGCATTGTTTCTGCTGAAGAAGCAGCTGCCCTTATCCCTGATGGTGCAGTAGTAGGTTTAAGCGGCTTTACACGTGCCGGGGATGCGAAAGTGGTACCAATGGCGCTTGTTGAACGAGCTAAAAATGAAAAATTCAAAATCGATGTATATACAGGTGCTTCTCTTGGACCTGAAGTAGACCATTATCTTGCGGAAGCTGGTGTTATCCGCAAACGTGGACCATATCAAGGCGAAAGAGCGATGCGCAATCTCATCAACAAAGGCGAAATTTTATATGTAGATGCGCACCTTTCTCACAATGCCGAATTAGTTCGCCAAGGTATTATTGGACCTATTAAATATGCAATTATTGAAGTTTGCGCAATTACAGAAGACGGTTTATTGATTCCAACAACTTCAGTAGGTAACTCACCAATTTTTGCTCAATATGCTGAAAATATTATTCTTGAATTGAATATTTCCCATCCTGAATCATTAATTGGCATTCATGACATTTATGTTCCAGGTCCACAAGGAAAACGTGAACCAATTCCTATTACAAATGCCAACCAACGCATTGGGGAAAAAGGAATCCGAGTTGACCTTGATAAAATCAAAGCAATCGTTATTTCTGAAGAACCAGATGCTCCTTCATTAATCGTTGCACCAGATGAAGAAACACAAAGAATGGCTGATATCCTATTAGATTTCTTCCGTTCTGAAATTAAAGCTGGCCGCTTAACAAATGAATTAATGCCTATTCAATCTGGTGTAGGCTCTGTTGCAAACGCTGTATTGGACGGCTTTAAAGAATCTGAGTTCGAGAACTTGCAAGTGTACTCTGAATGTTTGCAAGACGCTGTATTCAATTTGATTGATGCAGGAAAAGTAAGCTTCGCATCCGCAACATCCATCACATTGACTGCTGAATCACAGAAAAAAGTTTATGGCCATATGGAAAATTATGCGGATAAAATTTGCTTGCGCCCACAAGAAATTTCCAACCATCCAGAAGTTGTTCGCCGACTCGGATTAATTTCCATTAACGCAGCCCTTGAAGTGGATATTTACGGAAACGTTAACTCTACACACGTAGCAGGTACAAAAATGATGAATGGTATCGGCGGTTCTGGCGACTTCGCTCGAAATGCACGCTTAACAGTATTCGTTACAAAATCTTATGCAAAAGGCGGCGCTATTTCATCTATCGTTCCAATGGTTTCACACGTTGACCATACAGAACATGATGTAGATATTATTGTGACAGAACAAGGTATCGCTGACTTGCGCGGTCTTGCTCCAAAAGAACGCGTTCCATTAATCATCGAAAACTGCGCACATCCAGATTTCAAAGATCAACTTTGGGATTACTATCACCGCGCTGTCGAATCTGTCGGCAATGTTCAAACACCTCACCTTCTAGAAGAAGCATTAAGCTGGCATGTTAATCTATTGAAAAATAATACAATGAAAAAATAATGGTTGTTTACTTTCTGCGGCCGTCTCCTTTTGAGGCGGCCGTTTTTATCATCTCTCAAGCTTCTTTTCCCTACTATGGATAAGAAAATCAAATAGCCGCAAAGTATGCTCTAAAAGGCATATTGCGGCTAATTTTTGGCATTATTGCACTTCTTGATTATTTTCGTTGTAATAAATTATGGCTGTTTGCAGACCACTTTCTGCAATCATATTGTTTTCTCTAATTTTTGTTTCTGTATCATGGGCAGCTGTTTCTGCAATTTCTTTTAAGTCATTGTTATTGACTTTGCTGTATCGTTTTTCGCCAAAGTCGGTTTCTTTCTGGAATGAGTTTCTCATATTTTTGATCATCCTCACTGTTTTATCTCGATTTTCCTTCTTGCTCAAATACGCTGTTACGCCCGCCAAAAATGCTGTCATCAAAACATTTCTTCCTTTTGCCATCACTTTTCTCCTTTCATCTTTATTACTTACTTTTGCCCATCTTGCTTTGTTTCATTCCGAACAATAAAAGAGGCTGGGACAAAACTAGCTTCAAGATAGGAAAAAGGAGAATTTGAGCCAACTCAAATTCTCCTTTTTCCATTTCTCTCCATTAT
>JGI26049J44785_1001792_pt1 | contig 10025 bp, 8 predicted proteins | sample HigsolmetaGSP11D_FD_44785 | JGI IMG/M metagenome (IMG submission 44785)
GATGTTGCCGCGCGTCCAGGCGACTTCGATGGCGTGCCGGATGGCGCGTTCGACGCGGGACGGCGTCGTCTTGAACTTCTCGGCGATCGCCGGATAGAGTGTCTTCGTGATGGCGCCCAGAATTTCGATGTTGTTGTACACCATCGTGATCGCTTCGCGCAGGTATTGATAGCCTTTGATATGGGCAGGCACGCCGATTTCGTGAATGATGCTCGTAATGTTGGCGTCGAGGTTTTTGCTCTTGCCGATCGGCACAACGTTGGTCGACTTCGGCAGCAGCGAGCCGTAGCTTGCGGACGGGGACAGCACGGGATTGCTCACCAGCTGGCGGATCCGGTTCGCCAATATTTCCATGTCGAACGGCTTCAGTATGTAGTAGGACGCACCGAGCTGGACCGCCTTCTGCGTAATATTCTCCTGACCGAATGCCGTAAGCATGATGATTTTCGGCATCGGATTGAGATCCATGTCGCGCAGCCGTTCAAGCACGCCAAGGCCGTCGAGATGCGGCATGATAATGTCCAGGATGAGGACGTCCGGCGCCTTGCGGGATTCCTCCAGCAGCCGAAGCACTTCTTCGCCGTTGTAGGCTACGCCCGTGACTGTCATGTCGCTCTGTTCTGAGATGTACTCGGAGAGCAGATTCGTAAATTCACGGTTGTCGTCGGCCAGCAATACTTCAATTCTTTGCAAGGTGTGAGTCCTCCTTATTTGAATGGGATTCACTTGTGGAAGGTCTGTTCCTCCCCGATATATTACCGTTTCGACATGGGAAAGGAAATTCCTTCATGTTAAAAATTTTTTCTTTACTTTTTTTGTGACAATGAATATAATAAAAATTTATTCCAAAATATTCGTGATTTCTGGGATGTTCAACATTTTTCGACACGGACGGAAACAACGAAAGCTTAGGGCGTTATCCCGCCTTAAGCTTCCGTTGATGCGCGTTGGGCAGAATGCCCGCATCGCCGAGCATCCATTCGATGTAGCAGCCGTATCCCGATGACGGATCGTTGACGAACACGTGGGTGACGGCGCCGACCAGTTTTCCGTCCTGGATGATCGGACTGCCGGACATCCCTTGCACGATACCGCCCGTCCGTTTCAACAGCTTCTCGTCGGTGATCCGGATGATCATGCCTTTCGTTGCCGGCTCGGGCTGACGGATCGCGCGCGTAATCTCGATATCGAACTTCTCCACTTTCTGGCCGTCGACCACCGTCAAAATATGCGCCGGCCCTTCCTTCACTTCATCGGCAAACGCGACCGGAATTGCCTTGTCGTCGTAGCTGGGCTTCGGCAGTTCACTCATCCGGCCGAATATGCCGAACTGTGTATTGCGCTCGACGGTGCCGAGCACCTTCCCTTCCTTGACGAAATGCGCTCTTTTCTCGCCGGGTTCGCCGCTGGAGCTCTTGTTGATCGACGTGACGCTTGACTGCACGATCTGCCCTTCTCCGACCCGGATCGGCGCCTGCGTGTCCATATCGGTGATGATGTGCCCCAGAGCGCCATATACGCCCTGTTCCGGCGCGTAGAATGTCAGCGTGCCTACTCCGGCAGCGGAATCCCGGATATAGAGACCGAGCCGCCACGCCCGGTCTTCCGCGTCATAGACCGGCTTGAGTTCTTTTTCAAATTTCTCGGTTCCACGCTCGATCGTGAGCTTCAGCGCCTTGCCCTCCTTGCCCGCCTGCTCGACCATCTTCGCCATCTGGCTGACTTCCTTCAGCTTGACGCCATTCACGCTCATGATCAGATCGCCGAGGCGGATGCCGGCCGACTGGGCGGGCGACAGCGTTTCGCCTTTTTCCGTCTTCACCTGATGATGACCGACGACCATGATGCCGTCCGATTTCACTTTGACGCCGATCGTCTGGCCGCCGGGTATCACCTTCAGCCCGGGAACGACATGTACGGTGACCGTCTTGAAAGGAATTGTACCGAATAATTTCATTTTCAGCTTGGCCATGCCGCTGGACTGCGGAACGATCGACAGCGGCTTGCGCAGATCAACCTTGACCGAACGGCTGTCCGAACCGTTGATGTTGACGATGGATGGATCGACCGTGATGTCGGCGTGCACCGGCATCGTGTAATCGAGCTGTCTGTGCTGGCCGAGGAACAGATTCAGCTCACTGGGGAAGGCGGCATAATGCCGAAACGGGGCGGTGAAACCGGCCGCGCAGACGAGACTGGCGAGCAGAAGACCGAACCAACGGATCCGTGCGCTGTCATTCAATGGATTCACGCTCCCTAAGGAATCTGGATGAACAGCGGGCGGGATGCGGACGGCGCATAGAAAAAAGCCGCCGATGAACCGCATGTCGGAACTAGCCCGGCATGCGGTTCTCGCGGCTTCGTCGGCGCGGGCGTGGGAACAAAGGCCGCCCGATGCGATTGAAGCCGCGGAAGCTGCCGCTCCCGTGTCTGTCGCTTCGCCCTGTTGGCGTACCTTTAAGGTAACCCCGCCCCTTTTCTTTTATGACCGATAAAACATTCCCGGACTGGCTTTCAAGCGCCCTTCTTCCGTTCGGCCAGATCCAGCATCTCCCGGGCGTGATGGCGCGTCATATCCGTCACTTCCACGCCTCCGAGCATGCGTGCCAGCTCCTCGACCCGGCCGATGCCTTGCAGCGGTTCGACCGTCGTGGACGTGCGCTCGCCGAGCGTCTGCTTGCGAATGCCGTAATGATGGTCCGCCATGCAGGCCACCTGCGGCAGGTGCGTGATCGCGAACACCTGGCAGCGTCGGGACAGCTTCGACATCTTCTCCGCGATGGCCTGCGCGGCGCGTCCGCTGACGCCCGTGTCCACTTCGTCGAACACGAGAACCGGCACCCCGTCGATCGCGGCGAAAACCGTCTTCAGCGCCAGCATGATGCGCGACATTTCGCCTCCGGAAGCGATCTTCGCGAGCGGCTTCGGCGGTTCGCCCGGATTCGCGGAGAACAGGAAGACTGCCTCGTCGATTCCGTGCGGCGCCAGCTTCGGCGCGCCATCCTCGCCCGGCTGCTGATCGAGCTGCACCTTGAACGTCGTGCGCTCCATCTGCAGCTCCTTAAGCTCGCTTTCGATCTCCTTCGCCAGCCGGTCCGCCGCAAGCCGGCGCTGCTCCGAAAGCACGAGCGCCAGGCGCTGCGCCTGCTCGCGCAGCTTGCGCTCTTCCTCGCGCAGCCGCTCAAGATGCTCGTCCCGGTTCTCCATCTTGTCGATGGCGTCGGCGATCTTCGCCCGGTATTCGAGGATATCTTCGATGCGCTCGCCGTATTTGCGCTTGAGCCCCCCGATCAGATCAAGCCGGTCTTCGATCTCGGCCAGCCGCTCGGGATCGGACTCGATGCGTTCGCGATAGTCGCGGAGCTGGTACGCCGCGTCTTCCGCCTGATAATAAGCCGACTGCAGCTGCTCCAACAGCGGCTCGATGGCCGGGGCGTCGTACTTGCGGATNTCCTCGAGCCGCGAAATCGCCCTGGCCAGCGCATCCAGCCCGGCATTGCCGTAAATGAGCTCATACGCCTCGGATGCGTTCTGCATGATGCGCTCGGCATGCGCCAGCCGCCTGCGCTCATCCTGCAGCGCCTCGTCCTCGCCGGGCTTTAGCCGCGCGTCGTCGATCTCCGCGAGCTGGAACTTGTACAGATCGAGCATCTGCATGTTTTGCCGCGAAGCGTCTTCGAGTTCCCGCAGCTTGTTCCGCGTCTCCGTATATCGCCGGTAGATCTCCTGATAATCCCGCTTCAGGTCGGCCAGCTTCCCGCCCGCATAGGCGTCGAGCCACTCGAGGTGCCGCTCCGTCTTGAGCAGCGACTGATGCTCGTGCTGACCGTGAATATTGACGAGACATTCGCCGATCTCCCTGAGCATGGACAGATTGACGATCCGGCCGTTCACGCGGCTTACGCTCTTGCCCTGGACCGACAATTCGCGCCGCACGACAATCGGCTCATCCGGTTCCGCTTCGATGCCGAGCGATTCCAGCACTTCCCGCACCGGATGGCCGGCAGGCGGGTCGAACAGCGCTTCGATCTCGGCCTTCTCGCATCCGTAGCGCACGATGTCCGCCGCGCCGCGGCCGCCGATGACCAGGCTGAGCGCGTCGATCAGAATCGACTTGCCCGCGCCGGTCTCGCCGGTCAGCACATGGAACCCCTCCGCGAAAGATACGGATACGTGTTCGATGACAGCCAGATTGCGTATCGACAGCTCGCGAAGCATGACGTGTCCCCTTCCTGCCAATAAATACGATGGCTATTTCCGCCCCGGTTCATTCAGCAGTCCGATCAGCCGGTCGACGACGGTCTTGCTCTGCGCTTTGGTCCGGCAGATGATCAGAATCGTGTCGTCGCCGCAGATCGTGCCCATGACCTCGTTCCATTCCATCGCGTCGATGAGCGAACCGATCGCGTTCGCCGTGCCGGGCAGACATTTCATGACGATCAGATTGTCCGCGCTGTCGATATGGACAAAATGATCGAGCATCGCCCGTTTCAGCTTCTGCAGCGGGTAGACGCGGCTTTCCGCCGTCAGCGAATATTTGTAGCGCCCGTCCTCGGTCGGCACCTTGACGAGCTGCATCTCCTTGATGTCGCGGGAGACGGTCGCCTGCGTCACGTTCAGGCCGGCTCGGCGAAGCGCCTCGACGAGCTCGTCCTGCGTCTCGATCTCCTGTTCGCCGATAATCTCCCGAATCTTCATCTGTCGGAATCCTTTCATTGCCTGGGCCTGCCTCCTTAAGCTTCCGTTCCGATCGCGAACGTGATCGTTCTCAGCCACCGCTCCCTCGGATCCGCATACACGATGCCTTCCGCCGACGGCACGAGCAGCGCGTATACGAGAAACTTGTCCCGTACGCCGGCTCCGGTCCAGTCGATCGGCATCCGGTCGCGCGCCGTCTTCACCAGCCACGTCCGTCCGTCCTTCACGGCGACATAGTCGATGAACAGCCGCGACTGCATCAGCTCGCCGTCCACCTCGATCTCGATCGGCACCCGATGCTTGCCCGAGACGACCTCATAGCCGCTTGCGGTCAGGAAACGCACCGTCTCGTCGCCGGGGTCCGGCTCCGATCCTTCGCCCAGCCGGTAGACGCGGCTGGCCGGCGGCTCATGGAGCCAGACGTAGAACCGGCGAAACAGCCAGACGGCGATCAGACCGCCGGCGGCGATCATGAGAAACCAGTCGGCCGCATTGTTCACATTCGCCGCCCCCTTCACGCAACAAGCATGCATGGAAATGCTTGCGCTATAGGTTCTCGCTTCGGGGCGGAAATTCCTTCCACAAATATAATTAATATAAACGGGAACGTTTGTTTGGTCCTAGTATACCAGAAATTTCGTGCAAACGGAAGACGCCGCGGCTTGATCCTGCTTGCGCTCCCTTGAAAGCAAAAAGGNCAATCGATTGTTCAACCGATTGACCCCGCATGCTNTGCGCCATGGTCNTGGCGATGCCCGCGATCGACAACGATCNGCGACGGCCCCGCAACCATGGAATGGTCCATTTTCCCGCTTTCCTTCAATGGTCAAGCCCGGCGGAACGCCNCGTGCGCTTCCGCCACAAGCCGCGCGACCGCATCGGCTGATGCCTGGAAGCGCGNGTCCGCGCCCAGCCGCCAGTAAGCCAGAAACTCGATATTCCCTTCACCGCCCGTAATCGGCGAATACGTCAGCCCTTGCAAGCCGTATCCTTCGGCTTCCGCGAAGCCGCACACCCGGGCGATGACCTCCTCATGCACCGCCGGGTCGCGCACGACGCCGGACTTGCCGACGGCTTCGCGCCCCGCTTCGAACTGCGGCTTGATGAGCGCGACGACGCCCGCGCCGGGCGGAATCAGCTGCTTGAGCGTCGGCAGGATGAGCCTGAGCGAAATAAATGAAACATCNATCGCGGCAAAATCCGGCTGCGGGCCGCGCAAATCTTCCGGTTTCAGATAACGGAAGTTCGTGCGCTCCATGACGCATACCCGGCTGTCCTGCCTGAGCGACCAGTCCAGCTGATTGTAGCCGACGTCGATGGCGTAGACATGGGCGGCGCCGTTCTTGAGCGCGCAGTCGGTAAATCCGCCGGTCGACGCCCCGATATCGAGCATGACGCGTCCTTCCATCGCGATGCCGAACGTTTCGATCGCCTTCTCCAGCTTCAGGCCGCCGCGGCTGACATACGGATGCGGCGCGCCCTTCACCGTGATCGCGGCCGTGCGCGGCACCTTGGCGCCGCTCTTCTCGATCCGTTCGCCGTCCGCGAGCACGAGCCCGGCCATGATCGCCGCCTTCGCTTTCTCCCTGCTCTCGAAAAACCCTTGCTCCACGAGGAGCACATCAATCCGTTCCTTGCCTTTGAGATCCTTGTCTGACATGTGATTCCCGTCCGCTTTCTCCGCGTCAGCTGCGGATGACGCTCGCGCGCCTGCCCGGCCGGGCCCGCAGCTGCTTCACTTCGCTCACGATCCGTTCGACGGTCAGTCCGATCTCCGCACGCTGCTCTTTGATCGAGCCGTGCTCGATGAACCGGTCCGGCACGCCGATCAGCCTGATCCGCATATGGTCGATGCCGCGCAGCGCACAGAATTCCAGCACCGCGCCGCCCAGTCCGCCGTGCACCGCGCCTTCCTCGAGCACGATGACGGGCANCCCTTCACCGGCGAGAGCGAGCAGCATCGCTTCGTCGAGCGGCTTCAGGAACCGGGCGTTTACGACGCGCAGCTGCAAGCCGTCCCGCTTGAGCTGCTCCGCCGCCTCCATCGCCAGGCCGACCATCGGGCCGCAGGCGAGCACGACCGCGCTGTCGCCCTCGCGTACCGTCTCCCATTCGCCGATCGGGATCGGCTGCGGGTCGGGATCGAGGCTCACGCCGACCCCCGCGGCCCGCGGATAGCGGACCGCGATCGGTCCGCCGTCGTAATCGACGGCCGTGCGAAGCATGCGCCTCAGCTCGTTCTCGTCCTTCGGCATCATGAGCACCATGTTCGGAATATGGCGCAGAAACGCGATGTCGAACACGCCCTGATGCGTCTCGCCGTCCGGACCGACCAGTCCTGCCCGGTCAATGGCGAAAATCACATTTGCGTTGTGGCGGCAAATATCGTGCACGACTTGATCATACGCCCGCTGCAGGAACGTCGAATAGACGGCGAAAACCGGCTTCATCCCTTCCAGCGCGAGCGCGGCGCACATCGTCGCCGCGTGCTGCTCGGCAATGCCGACATCGAACATCCGGTCCGGGAACCGTTTCGCGAACTTCAGCAGCCCCGACCCGCCGGGCATCGCCGGCGTTACCGCAACGATGCGCGGATCGCGCTCCGCCAGTTCCACCAGCGCTTCCCCGAACACGTCCGTGTACGTCGGCGGGCCGACCGCCTTCAGCACCTGGCCGGATTCGATTTTGTATGGTGTGATGCCGTGCCATTTGTGCGAATCCGCTTCGGCCGGCTCGTACCCTTTCCCTTTCACGGTTAACACATGGACGAGCACCGGTCCCCCGACCGATCTCGCCTGCTGGAGCGCTTCGAGCAGCTTGCGGATGTCATGCCCGTCCACNGGACCGAGATACGTGTAGCCGAGCTCCTCGAACCACATGCCCGGCACAACCATATACTTCAGGCTGTCTTTCACCCGCTCGGCCGTCTTCGCCAGCTTCCCGCCGATCGCCGGAATCCGGTTCAGCAGCTGCTGCAGCTCTTCCTTGGCTTTCAAATAATGCCGGTCCGAGCGGATCCGGCCGAGATAATTGTGCAGCGCGCCGACGTTCGGCGCGATTGACATCTCGTTGTCGTTCAGGATGACGATCAGATCTTTCTTCTCGTGGCCGATATGGTTCAGCGCCTCGAGCGCCATGCCGCCGGTCAGCGCGCCGTCGCCGATGATCGCGACAACCTGGTGGCTTTCGCCCTTCAGGTCGCGGGCGATCGCCATGCCCATGGCACCCGACAGCGACGTGCTGCTGTGTCCGGCTTCCCAGACGTCGTGCTCGCTCTCCGCGCGCTTCACGAAACCGCACAGGCCCTTGTACTGGCGCAGCGTATCGAACCGGTGCATCCGGCCGGTGATCATCTTGTGCACATACGCCTGATGGCCGACGTCGAAAATCAGCTTGTCCTTCGGGCTGTCGAAAACATAATGCAGCGCGAGCGTCAGCTCCACAACGCCGAGATTCGACGCCAGGTGGCCGCCGGTCACGGACAGCTTCTCGATCAGAAACTGCCGCACTTCCGCCGCCAGTTCGTCGAGCTGGTCGACCGGCAGCGCCTTCAGATCTTCCGGTCCCCGGATATGTTCGAGCAGCATGCGTAAACCTCGCTTTCGTCTGACAGAACAGCTCTCCGGCATGCCGGTTCAGCCGCCGGGCCGCGAGCCGGTCCGTCGAGCATCGATCGCCTTCCGGCCGTCAAATGCCCTTATGTCTGCAACGGAATCAGTTTTGCAAAATCATGTGCATGTAGGGCCATTATACCATAACCGGATCGGGCCGGCACCCGACGGAAGACCGGCCGGCCGTTTGTGCGGCAGGCGCCGACTTCCTCAACGATCGCGGCTCATCAAATATTCGGCGATGCCGAGCAGCAGATCGGGCTTGCGCAGGCCGGCGTCAAGCAGCACCTCTTTCGCCTCGCGCGTCAGCCGCTCGACCTCTGCCCGGCTGGCATCGAGGCCGATCAGATACGGATAGGTAACTTTCTGCCGCCTCGCGTCGCTGTTCGTCTTCTTGCCGAGCACCCGCTCGTCGCCGACGACATCGAGAATGTCGTCCCGGATCTGGAACGCCAGGCCGATCCGCATGCCGAATCCCGCGAGCGCGTTGATCTGCGCGGAGTCGGCGCCGCCGGCCCGGCCGCCGGCCGTCAGCGAGAAGATGATCAAATCGCTTGTCTTGTGCAGGTGGATGTAGCGCAATTCGTCCAGCGACGTGACGCCCTGCTCGCCGAGCATGTCGGCCGCCTGACCGCCGACCATGCCGCTCACGCCGGCGAGCCTGGCCAGATCGGCCGAGATCGCCAGCGCTGCGCCCAAAGGCAGCTTGCCGGAGAGGCCGGCTTCCGCGATCAAATGAAACGCGTGGGTAAGCAGCCCGTCTCCTGCGAGAATGGCCATCGCTTCCCCGAACACTTTGTGGTTTGTCGGTTTGCCGCGGCGGAAGTCGTCGTCATCCATCGCCGGCAGATCGTCGTGAATCAGCGAATAGGTGTGCACCAGTTCGACGGCGCAGGCGGCCGGCATCGCCGCCTCCGCCGCCGATTCGTCTCCCCTCACCGCTTCCGCGGCGGCGAGCACCAGCACCGGGCGGATGCGCTTTCCCCCGGCTTTCAGCGAATACAACATCGCTTCGCGCAGCCTGCCCGGCACATCCCATTCCGCGGGAATTGCGCTGTCCAGCGCCTGTTCGACCGTGCCGGCCAGCCGCGCGATATACGCCTCAACAGACATGTCGCTCATGAACTCCATTCAACCCAATCTCAACCGTATCTTCCCCCGAAGCGCGAAAAACACCGCGGCATCCGACCCTTATTCCTCGGGGGCGAACGGCTTGCGCTGCAGCCCCTGCTCCGTCTCGATCAGCATCTCGATCTTCCGTTCCACCTGCTCCAGCTTGCTGCCGCACAGCTGGGAGAGCCGCATGCCTTCCTGGAACAGCTCGATCGCCTGCTCGAGCGGCACATCGCCCGATTCCAGCTTCGCGACGATCGCCTCGAGCTGCTCCATCGCTTCCTCGAAGCTGACGGACGCCTCCTGCGGCGCGCCGCCGGATTCACCGCCTTGTTCGGGCATGCCGCCGCCCGTCCGCTCAAAGCTCGTTTCCGCCAAAACCGTCCTCTCCTCTCATGGACCAGATATGGCATTCCAACCTTCCGTCCGTCAGCCGCACGTTCACCATGTCGCCCGGCTGCACGTCCCGGATCGACCGGATCAGCCGCTCTTCCCGCTCGTCGTAGACGAGGCTGTACCCGCGCATCATCACCTTGAGCGGGCTGAGCGCGTCGAGTTGGCGCATCGACATCGCCAGGCGCTGTGCGCTGTCCTTCACGGCCG